>OAWI01000009.1_pt1 | contig 189866 bp, 161 predicted proteins | sample 1476631 | NCBI WGS metagenome assembly OAWI01 (sample SAMEA2580171, study PRJEB22360) | human gut metagenome | biome: human gut; feature: human-associated habitat; material: faeces | place: Denmark | collected 2008/2010
ACGACATTATGAACATACGTTACCCAATATACGAGGGAGTTTATCGAATACTTACCTGCTTGACAGGCTGCTTTATCGATGTGAAGTCATCAAGTTCACCGGCAGTAGCTACCGGTTAGAAAACAGGCAGACGATTTTCAAGACTACAACAGGAACGAGAAACGAACTTATGAAGCCTTAGTTACTGGTGTATTCTGTGGCATATTTAACTTTTCTAAAAAAAGGCACAAGAAAATTTGCAAATTACAAGTGGTTTGTGGGGCTTGAGGTGCGGGAACAAAATCACCGTGATTCCTCAATACCGGGAAGTATTTGATCTTTGTGCGGACCGGGCTGCCGTCCGTTTTGAGGACGGCCGGACAGGAGTGGTGGATGATTCCGGAACTCCCCTGATGGTGACAGACCGCTGCCGGAGATTGAGATTCCTGAAGGGAGAACTTCTTTCTGTCACCAAAGAGGATGGGAGTGACTGTTATACCGATTTGAAGACAAACAGAACTTATCAGGAGAGACCGGTGGTTTTTTCATACGGCGGCATAGAGTTGCTGCGGGTGGGGGAGACTTTCCATAGCCGCACGCGGAAGGCGTATACCTCTATGCATGGTTTGCACAAAGACAGTCTTTGTTTTTATGGTTTCTACTTGAAGATACCGGATTACCGTGCTCCGAAGTCTTGCCGGCTAGTTGATCCTGTGTGGTCTGCTATATTTGATGTCTTCGCCTGCGTGCTGGAAGGGGATGATGAAGAGGTGTACTGGTGTTGTGGTTGTTTGGCGGATCGGAGCATTGTGGTGATGGACGGGGAAGGAAGCTATTATCATGTGGAGAAAGGAAAGGGGAAGCGGTATATAGCTTGTAATGCTCCTAAGGCGGGCGAGGCGGATTTTGCCTCCGTGGTGGAAGGTCTGAGGAAGGAAGCCGGGCGGCGTGCGGAGAGCGTACAGCGGGAACGGCAACAGAATGAGGAAGAGAAAAGGCGGAAGAGGCTGGAGGAAATAAAAGATGTCCTTCCTTTCCGGATGGGGATGAAGTGGGGGCTGAAATGGGGAGATCGTATCGTAGTGCCTCCTTGTTACCGGAATATCTGTATTCCTGTAGGCGGTTATTGTGCTTTTGAAGGGAATGCCTGCCAGTGGGGGGTGATGGCGCTGGATGGAAAAGTGGTGGTGGAGGCCAGATATCAGAAGGTGGAGATAGAAAAGGATGGAACGGTGCATCTGACCATCATCCCGGGTAAGGTAAAGACCATCAACCTTTGAAGGGCCTTGAAGAGAACAGAAAATGAAACGGAACAATGATCCGGAAGTAAGATAATATATTGAAAAAAAGAGAAGCTGTCTCAAACTTGAATTACAAGATGAGACAGCTTCTTTTTTATTGTTTCATTTCACGCAACGCTTTACATAATTGATCCGGGCAGGAGGTGGAGCGGTTTCCGCATTTTACACCTTCCAGTTTCTGTAAGACCTCTTCCACTTTCATTCCTTTCACCAATCGGCTGATACCTTGTAAGTTTCCATTGCATCCGCCCCAAAAGAAAACTTGTTGAATAACGTCATCTTCTACTTCCACTTCGATGTGGCTGCTGCAAGTGCCCTGCGTCTTATAGGTTATTTTCATTTTATTCTTCCTCTTCAGATGCAGGTTTCATGTTTGTATAAACGGTCTGAACATCATCAAATTCTTCCAGACGCTCTACCATCTTGTCTAGAGTTTCACGTTGTTCAGGAGTCACATCTTTTAAGTCATTGGGAATATATGTGAAATCACCACCCACTTCTTCGAAACCACATTCTTCCAAGTGTTTCTGAATTGCTGCGTAGCTCTTCGGATCACCATAGATGGTGATAGTTCCTTCTTCTTCATCTTCGTCGAACTCATCCTCTACATTATAGTCAATCAAATCCAGGATCAGTTCTTCCATATCCATTCCTTCTTTCTTCTTGAAAGTAAATACACATTTATGGTCGAACAAGAAAGCTAAGGAACCGGTAGTACCCAAGTTTCCACCGAATTTGTTGAATACTGAACGCACATCTGCTACGGTACGGGTAGTGTTGTCTGTCAATGTATCAACAAATACAGCTACTCCGTGAGGACCATATCCTTCGTAAGTCATACCTTTGTAGTCACTGGTATCTTTACCCATTGCATTCTTAATGGCGCGTTCAATGTTATCCTTCGGCATGTTTTCACGCTTACAAGTAGCGATCACACCACGTAGGGTCGGGTTATTTTCGGGTTCCGGACCACCTGCTTTTACAGCTATAGCGATTTGTTTACCCAGTCTTGTAAATGTTTTGGCCATGTGGCCCCATCTTTTCAGCTTTGTAGCTTTTCTATATTCAAATGCTCTTCCCATTGGATTGTAGTTTTATAATGGTTATTTTTATTATTATCTTAGTTTTGCACCTAGTTTGTTTTCCAGGTTAGCAATCAGTTTGGACATGATCTTGTCAATCTGTTTGTCGTTCAGTGTTGCGCTTTCATCCTGTAACAAGAAGCTCACTGCATAACTTTTTTTACCCGGTTCCAGATTCTTGCCTTCATAAACATCAAACAATTCTACTTCTTTCAGCAGTTTCTTTTCAGTCTCATAGGCTATTTTTTCGATTTCTGCAAACTGTATGTTCTTGTCAATCAACAAAGCCAAGTCACGTTTCACAGCCGGGAACTTGGAAAGTTCTTTAAAGTTGACTTTAGCCGACTTGATGGCTTTCATCAGTTCTTTCCAGTTGATTTCTGCATAATATACCTCATTGTCTATATCGAATGCTTTTTGAATCTTCTTGCTGATGATGCCGAAGGTGGCCAATAACTTGCCGCCACGTGTGTGTACGCTGATGGCTGTTGAATAGATATCGTTGGTCAGGTTGCCGAATACCACGTTGCCGAAATTCAATCCCAAACGGGTAAAGATGTTCAGCACATATGCTTTTAATTCGTAAACACTGCTGTTTTCATCGGGATGGGCCCATGAATTGCTGACGCGTTTGCCGGTTACCCACAATCCTAAATGATATTCTTCAGCATAAGCCGCAAGCACTTTTTCCGGGTTTTTCTTTTCTGCGTTATAAAAATAGCAGTTACCGAATTCAAAGAATTTCAAATCGGCGTTCTTACGATTGGCATTGTGCTGGATACTTTCCAAACCACCGAATAACAAAGTTTGACGCATCACGTTCAAATCGTTACTCAATGGGTTCATCAAGTAAACCAAATTTTCGTTCTTGTATGTTTCCGACCCTTCGTAATAGGAAGCGGCGGTCAGTGAATTGTTCAGTATTTCATTGAAACCACAACCTACCAGTTGCTCTGAAATCAGATTTTGTAATTTCTGGGAGTAATCCACTTCACCTTTGGTGGTCAGGCTGGATTTCAAGGTAGTAGGAATCTCCACATTATTATATCCGTAGATACGGAGAATGTCTTCTACTACATCGCAATCACGTTGCACATCCACACGATAGGGGGGAACTTGTAAAGTCAAGCCTTCGGGTGTTTCGTTCACAATCTTCATTTCAAAACTGGTGACAATGCTCTTTATGGTTTCCACCGGTATGGTTTTTCCTATCAGTGAGTGGACTTTCTCATAATTCAGCTCTACTGTAAAATCGGCTATCGGGGCAGGGTAGTTGTCTTTAATTTCAGAAGAAATAGTACCTCCTGCCAGTTCTTGAACCAGTAAAGCCGCTTCTTTCAATGCATAAATAGTTCCGTTGGGGTCAATACCACGTTCGAAACGGAAAGAAGAGTCTGTACTCAATCCATGGCGACGGGCTGTTTTACGTACCCAAGTCGGGTTGAAATAAGCGCTTTCCAAAAATACATCTACTGTCTGCTCGGTTGTTCCCGAATCCAGACCACCGAATACGCCGGCAATGCACATCGGTTCTTCAGTGTTGCATATCATCAGGTCCTTGTCGGATAATTTGCGTTCCACTTCGTCCAAAGTAACGAATGTAGTACCTTCGGCAACAGTCTTCACTACAATCTTACCACCTTTAATCTTATCTGCATCAAAACAGTGCAGGGGCTGGCCGTATGCGTGAAGGATGTAGTTGGTGATATCCACGATATTATTGATAGGACGTACTCCAATCAGGCGTAATTTGTTTTGCAGCCATTCGGGACTCTCTTTTACAGTTACCCCTTTTATGGAAACTCCGGCATAACGCGGACATGCTTCTGTATTCTCTACTTCAATGGCGATGTCCATATCATGGTTATCCACTTTAAACGCTTCTACAGACGGACGTTTTAAAGTGGCTTGTTTGCCGTTTTGAATCAGGTAGGCATACAGATCTCGGGCCACGCCGTAATGTGAGCAGGCGTCCGCACGGTTCGGGGTGATATCCACTTCCAGTACGTATTCGCTTTTGATATTGAAATAATCTTTAGCGGGAGTACCCGGAACAGCATCCGCCGGCAGTACGATGATACCTTCGTGGCTGTTTCCGATACCGATTTCGTCTTCGGCACAGATCATACCCATAGATTCAATTCCGCGGAGCTTTGATTTCTTGATGGTAAAACATTCTTCGCCATCGTATAGCTTGGTGCCCAATGTGGCAACCACCACTTTCTGTCCGGCAGCTACGTTAGCGGCTCCACAGACAATCTGTACCGGTTCGCCTTGTCCCAAATTCACAGTAGTAACATGCATGTGGTCTGAATTGGGATGAGGTTCGCAAGTCAGCACTTCGCCGATGACAATACCTTCCAGACCACCTTTAATTGTTTGGACTTCTTCTACGCCTCCGGTTTCCAAACCGATGGAAGTCAGCGCTTCGGCCACTTCATCCGGTGTCAAATCGAAGTTGACGTATTCTTTCAGCCAATTATAAGAGATATTCATATATGATATTTTTTATGTATTTCCAAATGACCTGCAAATTTAGTAATTATTTTCTTTTATCCTGTTATTTATCCATCACAGATTACTCAGATTAACACAGATTTTTCTTTGAGGGAAATAATCCGTGTTAATTCTGTGAGGGATAAATAAATGTCAGAACGGTAAAGGTCCTTCGGGAATAGGGGCTCCGAACGGATTATTGTCGGCAGGTGCGGCATCAGGAGATGGGGGAGGTACACTGTTGCCGCCACCGTTCATTTTGGAACGGATAATACCCGGTGCCTCACCCGGCATAGGCACGATGACATCATCGTCCGGATTCTGGAAGCGGGCGAATTCGCCACGGAAACGCAGCAGTACATCACCTACGGCACCGTTACGGTGCTTGGCGATAATGATTTCTGCCATACCGTGCAAGTCGTTCCCTTTTTCATCCGAGTAGATTTTATAGTATTCCGGGCGGTGGATAAAGCATACCATATCGGCATCCTGCTCAATAGCTCCGGATTCACGGAGGTCACTGAGCTGGGGGCGTTTTCCGTCAATACCCTCACGACTTTCCACACCACGGTTCAGCTGGCTCAGTGCGATGATGGGGATGTTCAGTTCTTTGGCTAACCCCTTCAGTGAACGTGAAATGGTACTGACCTCTTCCTGACGGCTACCGAATGACATTCCGCTGGCATTCATTAACTGAAGGTAGTCAATGATAATGATTTTTACTCCATGCTCGCGTACAAGCCGTCGTGCTTTGGTGCGTAATTCAAAGACGGACAAGGATGGTGTGTCATCCACATACATCGGAGCATCGTATAATTCTTTTATTTTATAATCCAGTTGTCCCCATTCATACGGAGCCAACTGACCACTCTTGATTTTCTCACCCGGAATTTCGCACACGTTGACAATCATACGGTTGACCAACTGTACGTTGGACATTTCAAGAGAGAACAAAGCCACAGGGATTTTCGCATTTACCGCCATGTTCTTTGCCATGGAAAGCACAAAAGCCGTTTTACCCATAGCGGGGCGGGCGGCAATAATCACCAGGTCGGAATTTTGCCAGCCCGAGGTCATTTTGTCCAATGCATGGAAACCGCTTTCCAGACCACTCAGCCCGTCCGTTCGTGCCGCCGCTTTTTGAAGCATCTCATACGCTTCCTGGATGACAGGGTTGATTTGCGTATAATCCTTCTTCATGTTCTGCTGCGAGATTTCGAACAGTTTTCCTTCCGCTTCCTGCATCAGGTCGTCCACGTCTTGGGTTTCGTCGAAAGCCTTTGTCTGGATGTTGCTGGTAAAGGTAATCAGTTCGCGTGCAAGAAACTTCTGCGCGATGATACGTGCGTGATATTCTATGTGTGCGGAAGAGGCTACCTTGCCGCTTAGCTGTGTTATGTAAAAAGGACCGCCTGCATCTTCCAGTTCACCGGTGCTGCGTAATTGTTCGGCCACAGTCAAGATATCGACTGGTTGCTGGCGTAAAGCCAAAGAGGTAATAGCCGAATAAATAAGTTGGTGACGGCGTTCATAAAAAGATTCGGGACGAAGAATCTCACTTACTAATGAGTAAGCATCTTTTTCTATCATTAAGGCTCCCAATACAGCTTCCTCCAGCTCAGGTGCCTGGGGCTGTAAATGTCCGTATTCGTCAACAGGCTTTGCTTTCGAAGTTTTGGGAGTACGTGTCATTTTTCTCGTTTCTGCCATTGTCGTCTGTTTAAAGTAGGGCAAAGATAGAACTTTTTGCTGAGTTGGACACTCGTCCATTCCCAAAAATATAAAAGAAATATGAACCTGAATCTACAGAGAAATGAACAATCTGGACAGTAAATGGTTTTTTTATATGGTAAAATGAAAAGTTTGTTCTATATTTGGCGCTCTGTCCGGATAAAAGATGGCGTGCATCTTTGTAGAACGGGCAACAATCTAACGAAACACACTAAAAATAACTATTTAAAGAACAGAATATGATTACATTTCCTAATGCAAAGATTAATTTGGGACTTAATATTGTAGAAAAGCGCCCGGATGGATACCACAATCTGGAAACCATATTTTATCCGATAAACCTGCAAGACGCTCTGGAAGTGACGCGGCGGGAAAACAATGACAAAGAATACACTTTACACATAAGCGGATCTCCTTTGGAGGGTGAACCCGAAGATAATCTGGTAGTACAAGCCTACAAGTTATTAAAAAAAGACTATCCCGGACTGTTGCCGGTAGATATACACATGTACAAGCATATACCGGCGGGTGCCGGACTGGGTGGCGGATCATCAGATGCCGCTTGTATGATAAAGCTTCTAAATGATAAATTTTCATTGGGACTCAGTACGGAACGGATGGAGGAATATGCGGTAAAACTAGGGGCAGACTGTGCTTTTTTCATTCGGAACAAACCTGTTTTCGCTACCGGAATAGGGAATCTGTTCGAGCCTGTGGAATTGTCATTAAAGGGATACCACATAATTTTGATTAAACCTGATATCTTTGTGTCCACCCGGGATGCGTTTGCCGAAATAAAGCCTGTGCGTCCGGCTGTTTCTTTGAAAGAAATTGTAAAGCAACCTATGGAAACATGGAAAAACAGTATGAAGAATGATTTTGAAGATAGTGTCTTCAAAAAGTTCCCTGAGATTGCTGCTATAAAAGATGAATTGTATGATTTGGGGGCAGTGTATGCCGCCATGAGTGGCTCGGGGTCTTCCGTCTATGGTATTTTCAAAGCACCGATAGAGAATGTGGAAGATAAATTCTGTGGATGCTTTTGCAGACAGAGAGCGTTGGAATAGTGTGGCAGATCAGTGGTTAGTGATTAGTGGACTGCGCTGTCATGCCGCAGGTATTAACCACTAACCACTATAGTCTATCTTTTACATAGTGCCTTGAAATCACAATAGGTACATTTTTCTATGATTTCTGTTTGGGTAAATGATTTTTCCGGATTAAATATTTCTTCTAATAATCCTTGAAGTCGTTCACGGTATTCTTTTTCATATTTACTGAAATCTTCCACAGCCTCTTTGGGCTTTCGTGGCTCGCCCATTTGTATAACGGGAGAATAGGTTTCTGTAGCGGCCCGATGAATATAGAGAAGGGCCGGAGCTATCTTCATCGTTGGTTGCTTGCGGCACATGATGGCGGCATACAGGAACGTCTGGAATACATAGTTGGAACGTTTCTTGTCCGGAATAAACAGAGATTCCACATGGGGTGGGGTGTCTGCATCACCGCCTGTCTTGTAGTCCACAATACGGAGTGTGCCATCCTTGCTGTCCATACGGTCAATAATTCCCCCGATACGTGATTTTATGACTCCTTTGGGTGTTTGTATGTCGATGGGTTCATCCACTTCCATTTCCGATGCAATAAAAGTGAAGGGAGCGTAACGTAAATCATTTTGTAAAAGTTGTTTTAAATATCTTGCAATAACGGCAGAGTTGATAAGTTGTACGCCGTTATATTCCGGTTTCTCGTTTTGCGGAACATTAAAGAATAATTTCTTGAATGCTGTATCCACATAATCTTGCAGCTTCACTTCATTGCGTAGCAACGTTTCCAATGCTTCCTTATTAATGACTTTGCCATGAGTGGTCAGGTCTTTATAAATATGCTCGGCGGCGTAATGGAAAATACTCCCGAATGTGGCAGAGTCTATTTCCGCACTCACTTCATCGGGGGCGGAGAGACCGGCTACGTACCTATAATAAAATTTTAAAGGACAATCCAGGTAATAGTTCAAGGCTGATGGAGAAAATTTTGCTTTGGGATTGGCACGGACATCAAACAGGCTTTGCATCCGGCGCATGACATCCGGGGTCTTTTCTACAGTGATAGGCGAGGTGCCTTGGGGGGACTGTCCGGCCTCCAGAAACTGACGTGTGATGGGGTGAGGCCATTCAATCAGGAATTGCAGCATGAAACGGCTCCATTCGCCGCGGTTCAGTCCGTCCGAACTGGTATTGTACATCAAGGTAATCCTTTCTGCCCGTTGCAGCAGACGATAGAAATAGTATGCATATACGGCAATCTTATGCTCTATGGTGGTCATTCCGAAAGCTTTGCGCAGGTTGTAAGGAATAAAGGAAGAGTCTCCTCCCGATTTGGGAAGCTGCCCTTCATTGACCGATAGTAATACCAAGTGGCGGAAATCCAGGTTACGTGTTTCCAATACCCCCATGACCTGCATACCAATGGCCGGTTCGCCATGGAATGGAATATTGGTCGCTGACAAGACCTTGACCAGCAATCGCCGGAATGTTTCGCTCTGTACGGTTAATTCATCTTCTTCTATCAGTGTGCGGAACCGGTTGATGGTGGTATAGGCTTTGAAAAGCGACTCCCGGTAAAGTTGGTTGAATGCATCTGTGTCCTCGGTACCGGAAGTGTTTGCCTGGTAAATGCCTGCCACTTGCTGCAAAGTTTCGGACAGGCGTATGCACAGATTCAGGTTTCCGGAAAGCGGAGTGAAAAGCCGGGTAAGGAATTCATCTTTACCCAATTCGCCGGGTAACGGATAGAAACGGTTGTTCCGGGTCAGTTCTTTTTCCAACAATTCGGCTTGACCGGTGAGTTGCCGGGTATAGGGGTGTTTTAACAGTGTAACAACCGATTGAAACGTGTAGCGGCCGCTTTTGAAATTAAATCCGTGGGTATGCAACTCCAGTAAGGCGATGAGGAAACTATATACAGGAGTTTGCGATAACGGAAATCCCATGGTGATATTGACATGTTTTACTTCTGCCGGCAATGAATGGAGGACCGGCTGAAGCAATGCTTCGTTACACAATACGACTGCGGTTTCCTTTTCCGGTGTAGTCAGATTGTTTCGTATCCATTGAGGCAGGTAACGGGCTTGTGCATTTTCAGTAGAAGATGCGATGTAGTGTACCTCTTTAGGTTTCGAGAGATTTTTGAATAACTCACCGGACAAAGGAGAAGGAAAGTCGCGTAAGTTCCGGCGGATAAACTCTCCGGCTTCATGGGTGACGGCTTGTCTGTTTTCCTTCATATAAAATTCGTCGTAATCCCAATAAAAAACAGCTTTCCCGGCATCTTTCAATTGGGTGAACAACGTATGTTCTACTTTGTTCAGTACATTAAATCCTACAAAAACATATTTCTCGTATGGAAGTTTGTCCACATTCAGATGCTCTATGACGTGGCGGTACATCATTCCTTCGTAGGCAATGTTTTGAGAAGCTAAGGATTCACGGAACCCTTTGTAGATGTTTCCCAATACGTCCCATAAAGAGATAAACCGTTCTTTCAGCGCTGTTCTCCGTTCGATGGAGAAGTTCTGGAAGAACTGCCGGATAGCTTCTTCCTGCTCATCGTCAATGAAGGTGTAGTCGTCCATTATGTTGCGCAGATCCTGTAAATTGGAAAACAGTTTGTCGGTATCCACTTTATTTTTGTCGGCATCGTCAAAATCACTGATCAGCATTTCTCCCCAAAAATAGAAATCATCCAGTGTTTCCGTACTTTGAGTTTCCCGTCGGAATATCTTATAAAGTTCGCATACCAGTTTTACCGGATCACCCACTTCCCATGGAGAAAGGCTACGGAACAATTCGCTGATGCTGACGTATGCGGGCGACCAAATAGGTGACTCCGACTCTTGGGCGAGATACTCATTAAAGAAAAGTCCGGCACGTTTGTTAGGAAAAACCACGGCTGTATGTGCCAGGTTTCCTTCCGTATGTTTATATAAATCGGCTGCTACCAGTTTCAAAAAGCTTTCCATTATTCTATTTCCTCCAGTTCGTTGTTAAATACATACCATAAATAGCCACGGATATGCTCATATCCCATATCCGATAATAAATCCATATATTCTTTCACCTGCTTGTTGTAAGTTTTCCGCTTTTTACCGAATTTAAAGTCCACCACAATCACCTCTCCGTCTTTCATCATCACGCGGTCCGGACGGCGGGTTTGCAGCACTCCTTTTTCCCGATAAATAATGGCACACTCATTGTATAGTTCCCAGCTGCCCGAATACCATTCTTTGACCAGCGGATGCCTTAAAGCCCATTCGGTGAGTTTTCGTATTTGTTCCTCCTGTTGTGCCGACTCTATGATTCCTTCGAAACGCAGGCGTTCTATGGCGGGAGGCACATCGTCCGTGGTACGGATTACGGAGAACAGATTATGCAACAACTGTCCTTGCCGGATGTATTTGTCTCCCGTCTCCTCTTCTCCCCGGATAAATTCGGCAGAACGGTTGGACTGCTTGAATTCGATGTTGGTTTCCAGCGTTTCCAGATGGATAGGCAAACGTCGGGCTACAGTCAGCAGCTTGTTGCCGGATACTTGTTTTTCCTCTTCGTGAGATGAGAGATAGAGCGTTCCCAGTTCGTATATTTCTTCTCCGGTGGCATAGCTCTTTCCGGTCATGTCGGATAAGGCACTTCCCAACAATTCGGATACCGTTCCTTTCTGTTCCGCCTTTCCATATATAATCAAGTTCTTTTTGGCACGGGTAAATGCCACATAAAGCAGGTTCAGATTATCCACCCATAATTGCAAGCGTTCATTCAGGAACTCTTCCCGATAAATGGATTGCTGCATGGCTGTGGAATAGTTGATGGGAACAATGTCAAGATCGCTAAACGGAGCTTGCCGGGGAGCACACCATACCAGATGATTGTAAGTCTCATTCTCCATTTTCCAGTCGCAGAAGGGTAGCAGTACGGTATGGTATTCCAATCCTTTGGACTTGTGGATGGAGAGAATGCGAATTCCTTCCACCTCGCCGGAAGGGATGGTTTTGCTGCCTAGTTTTTCTTCCCAGTAGGTGATAAAAGCGGATAATTCGGAAGAATTGCTTTGCAGATATTCCGTCACGGCATCAAAGAAGGCGCACAGATAGGCATCCTGTTGTTCGATGCAGGACATCTGGAACAGATTGAAAAGTTTTTCCATCAGCTCATACAGTGGCATGAGGCGAAGTTGCTCCGCTTCTTTTATGAAATCGAATGGCAGATAATCATCTATTCCGTTCAGCAATAGAGTGTTGAGGTCTATTCCTTTATGTAATACTTCATTCTGATAGGCAGCAGCCAGTTGTGCCTTGGCAATCCGGTTTTCGGGTTGTGACAAGTAGCGCAGGCCATCCATTATCATACATACCGCCAGTGAGGCATCCAGTCGGAATGCCTCATCGGATACGATTTTGTAAGAGGTGTTCTTGTCGAAGTAATCGGCTATTAAAGGAATGCTTCTGTTCTTGCGCACCAGGATGGCAATATCTTTCAGTTGCACGCCCTGCGCCACAAGCAGCTCCACTTCTTCTCCTAGGTGGTGCAGGGTGTTTTCCATATAGGTCATGTCTTCTGTATCCGATAGAAATTCCACTTTGACATACCCTTTTCCGGGATCTTTGTATGTTTCCTGACACACGTCGTTGTAGGCTTCCTTCAGTTCCTTGCATTCCTTTTTTTGTTCTTCCTTGTAAATGTTGTTCAACACCTCGCAGGCGGCTGTAAACACTTCGTTGTTGAAGTGAATGATGTTTGCGGCGCTCCGGCGGTTGGTGGTCAGTGTCTTTACTTTGACGGGAAAGGCTTCGATGTTTGTTTTCAATCCGTTCAGTATGCCCCAGTCACCGTTTCTCCAGCGGTAGATGGATTGTTTCACGTCTCCTACAATCAAGCTGTCTGCTCCCTGAGACAAACCTTCGAGCAGCAACAGACGGAAATTGTCCCATTGCATACGCGAAGTGTCCTGAAATTCATCGATCATTACGTTGCGTATGGTTGTTCCTATCTTTTCGAATACAAACGAGGAATCTCCTTCTTTTACCAGGTTATGAAGCAACGCGTTGGTATCCGACAGCAGGAAGCGGTTGTTTTCATGGTTCAATTCGCGTACCTCTTCGTCTATATTGGCCAGCAGACGGATATTGTTTACGTGGCGCAGGGAGAGTTGGCAGGAATTAGCCAGCATATTGTTCCGGCTTCTGTATTTTTCCGATTCATTCAGCAGAGGAATCAGTTCTTTTTCTGCCAGACCTAGGATAGCGTTGCGTATGGGGGAGGTCTTTTTCACCCATTCGTCGGGGCAGTCCAGACATTTTTCCACTGTTACATTGCGGACACTGTCATCCAGTTTACCCGATTGTAATTTATTAAAATAGCTGGCTATACCTCGGGAGCCGTTTTTCAAATCTTCTACTTTCACCCCGTTTGTATCCAATATTCCGAAGAATTGGTCGGCAAATCCTTTCATTTGTTCCTGCACCTCTTCCAAAATGGCTTGCAGCGTTTCGCGGTAATTCTTGATACAGTCTTTGTCCCGTAATTTTTCCCGTAGTCCGTTTCCTTTTTCTATATATCCTTCATCGAAGATATTTCGTCCGAAATTCTTTATCTCACCGGAAACATTCCATCTCTTGTCATCGGCTATTCTTTCTTCTATGTATTCCAACAGCCAATAGAGTACGGGAGATTGTCGGTCCAGCTTTTCTATCATGGAGTCCACGGCATCACTCAGAACTTCCATATTGTTCAGTTCGATATTCAGATTGGCACCCAATTCCAGCTCCCGTGCCAAATTGCGCATCACCGACTGGAAGAATGAGTCAATGGTTTCCACCCGGAAGCGGCTGTAATCGTGTATCATGTAGTGCAGTGCCGTACCGGCGGCTGTCCTTATGTCTTCTTGGGGCATTTCCAGTTCTTCTGTGATTTTCTGTAAATAGGGATCAGAATCCTTATCCTTTATCCATATTCCGTATAGCTGGCTCAGAATCCGCTCTTTCATTTCGGTAGTGGCCTTGTTGGTAAAAGTCACAGCCAGTATATTACGGTATGCCCGTGGGTTCTGTATCAGCAGTTTTATATATTCCACGGCCAGTGTGAATGTTTTTCCCGAACCGGCAGAGGCTTTATAAACTAATAATTCAGGAGAATGTTTCATTTTAAATAATTTGCTAATTTGCTAATGGCTGCGCTGTGTACCGGATGGTAATTGGCTGACACATTAGTACATTTTTATTTTTAATTAAAAACCAGCACAAAAACAGTGGCCTGTCCCTTTTCCTTGTAAGGCAGCAGGGTCAGTGTGCCACCGCTCAGTCTCATGATTTGTTTGCTCAGGCTCAGTCCGATGCCGCTTCCTTCCTCTTTGGTCGTGAAGAAAGGTACAAAAATTTGTCCGGCTGCATCGGGAGGAATGGCGGGACCGTTGTTGGCTATCTCTATACGGATACTTTCTTGCGGATCACAATAAGCTTTCAAGGTGATCTTTCCGTCGGGAGCATTACCTATGGCTTGAATCGCATTTTTCAGCAGATTCGTAACCACTTGGGCTATCAGGTTCTCGTCGGCAAAGACTATCAGGTCTTCCCGGGCTTCGAGGATGGAAAGGGTGATGTTGGGGCATGGATGCTGGTGCTGTGCCAGTCGGATCATCCGTTCCAGGAAAGGACGGACATAGAACAGCGATGGCTCAGGTGATGGCAGTCGTGTCAGTTTGCGATAAGACATGACAAAATTTATCAATCCTTTACCTGTAGAGTGAATCGTTTCCAGCCCTTGTTTCATTTCTTCATTTTCTGCTCCGGGAAGAGCCAGCAGTGTTTCGCTGAGGGAAGTCACCGGAGTGAGTGAATTCATTATTTCATGGGTCAGTACGCGGGTGAGGCGTATCCATGAATCTATTTCCCGTTCATCCAATTCCCGATTGATATCACTCAAGGCAATAATGCGGAGTTCCTCGTCTTTGATACGGATGCCGGACACCCGTAAGGCAAGATGTACCGTTCCCCGTTCCGTATTGAACTGAATTTGCAGCTTGTCACCCGGAACTGCTTTTTCCAAAGCAGTCATCAGTTCGTCCGAGATGCGGGAGAGTTGTTTGACATGAGTCAGAACATCCAGCCCCAACAGATTCATGGCCTCTTTGTTCTTTTGATAAACGGAGCCTTTGCTGTTCAGTACCACTATGCCGGTTTCTACAAAGTCCATGATGAGCTCATAATACTTCTCGCGTTGTGCCGTTTCCTGTTTTACATTGTACAAAATACGTGCGATACGGTTCAGCATGACATTGACCATGGAAGAATCGCCAGGGGAGGCATGTTCGTAAAAACGAACAGCGGGGTCGTCGTTTTCGATGGCGTCGAGCAGAAAGGCTATCTTCCGGGTATTAAAAGTGTACAGGCGGTAAAACCAGCCTATGGAAACGAGGAATGAAGGTACGATTACGCATAGCCACAACCAGTTGCGCTGCTGAATCAGCAGGGTGCAGGCAATGGCTAGAACCAGTACGGTAAATAGGCGGAAGAAGAATTGTTTCACAGTTTAATTATTTATTATTTCGTTTGAATGTTCCTTTAGTTCCTGTTTAAAAATAGATTATTGTTATTTGTTTTGTCATCCTGAACCATCGTGAAGAATGAGATGAGATAATAGGTCATAATCCGAATTTTTTCATCTTATTATAAAGCGTCTGCCGGGTAATTCCCAACTGTGCCGCTACAGCCGAGAGGTTTCCGTTGCATTTCTCTATCGCTTTCTGAATCATTTGCAATTCCATCTCTTCCAGTGTAGAGACACTTGTTTCTGTCGCAGGAGCCGCTATTTTTCGGGGAAAATGAAAATGTTCCTCACTCAATATACCATCTTCATTGATAATGACCGCTTTCTCTACGGCATGTTCCAGTTCGCGTATGTTTCCATACCACGGATATGTCCGTAACTTTTCTTGCGCACCGGTAGAAAGAAGGATATTTCCTTTGTCATATTGTTTGCAGAACCGGTCTATAAAGCGTTCGGCCAAAGGGATAATATCTTCTTTGCGTTCCCGCAGAGGGGGAATCTCGATGTGGATGGTATTGATGCGGTAAAGCAAATCTTCGCGGAATTTGCCTTTGGCCACCATCTCTTCCAAATTACAATTGGTGGCGCAAATCAAACGTATGTTGACAGGTATCGGTTCGTTGCTTCCTACTCGCACCACGCTCCGGCTCTGAATGGCGGTGAGTAGTTTGGATTGCAGGTGATAGGGCAGGTTGCCTATTTCGTCCAGAAACAAAGTCCCTTCATGGGCGGCTTCAAATTTACCTGCACGGTCGGTATGGGCATCGGTAAACGAGCCTTTTTTATGACCGAACAGTTCGCTTTCGAACAGGGATTCGGTGATGGCACCCATGTCCACTGTTATCATATCCCGCCGGTATCGGTTGGACAAGGCGTGTATTTCCCGCGCCAGCATTTCTTTTCCTGTGCCGTTCTCTCCTGTAATCAGAATATTGGCATCCGTTTGCGCCACTTTCTCTATCAGCGTCCGCAGTTGCTTCATGGCATTGCTTTCTCCCCAATACATAGAAGATACGGTTTTAGGGATTTCCGCTCTCTTCTTGTTCTTTGAGGAATTGCGGCAGGCAGACAGCAAGGTTTCTATCAGCCGGGCATTGTCCCAAGGCTTGACGATGAAGTCTGTTGCTCCTTCTTTGATGCCGCGCACTGCCAAGTCTATGTCAGCGTATGCTGTGAAAAGTACTACGGGCAGGGAGGGGTGTATTTTCTTTATCTCGTGTAACCAGTACAGACCTTCATTCCCGGTATTCAGTCCGCTGCTGAAATTCATATCCAGCAGCACCACTTGCGCGTTTTCTTCACGTAACGCAGCGGGCAGTGTGATGGGTGAGGGCAGTGTGACGATATGTTCGAAATGATTTTTCAGCAATAGCTTTACTGCCGACAGCACTCCTTTGTTATCATCTACCACAATGATGGTTCCTTGTTTGCTCATAAGTCGTTGTAGCTTCTTTTTTCTTTAAAGATATCTTTAGTTGTACGTTTCATGCAAAGGTACTATCTCTTCACACACTCTCATTTCCATTCCTTTATAGACCACTACTATTTTGTGTAGCTGTGTGGTGCCCACAGCATTCTTCACCCGGTAGGAATCAGCATAACGATTTGCCTGAGCGATCCCTTCCAGCCTCAGTTCTTCCACACGACTTTCAGAATCTTTGTATTTGGCATATTTCAACTCTATGATATAACTGTGCTTCATGTCCGGATAGATTTCCAGCAAAGGACACAGGAAAAGATCAGCGTATCCTTCTTGTGTATCCGCTTCAGAAATAGGGCGGTAGAAGCGGTTTTGCGCTGTCATGGCCAGTGTGAATCCATGTACGAAAAACTCTCCTTTCTGTTTGTCACGTTGTGAAGCGTAACGTTTCAGACAGTCGGCTATGTAACCGAAGTAGGCCTGCCAGTTACCATCGTATGCCAAAGCCGAGGCCAGTTCGTCTTTCTCATAACTGCTGAAACTAAGGTCGGCCTCATTGTATGTATTCAGCAAATAGGTGTATAGTTGCTCTTCCACTACCTGATTGGGAATGGTGAGTTTGTTTTTTCCTTTATGCATTTCGCTGATGGTAAGCATACCGAAATAATAGAGCAGACTTATGAAATTGTCCGGATCGACAATATTCGCAGCCGGAAAGCTATCCTTCAGTTCTCCGGTGATATATCCTTGACTTACCAGGGTTTGTATGATGGATGCATCATGAGCAAACTCCTTGTCCTTGCGAATCAGCATCCGGAGTTTTTCGTAGTCTATGCGTATGTTGCTTTCTATCATTTTCTGTGGCGCTTTGCCGCGCAGAATATAGTTTTTGACAAAATAGAGAACCATGTTGGAATTGTACAGGGTAGTTTCTCCGTAGCATTCCGGTGCGAAGCAGTAGTTGTCATACCACGGCTTCATGATATCTATCAGTTGGCCGACGGTATGGTTGAACGGACTGTTTGTGGAATAATACGTCAGCATCTCACGCACTTCCTTTTCCGTGAACCCTGTCATTTCGTTGAACTCCGGTGAGAGGGAGTAATTGGTACCTATATTGAATCCGCTGGTGAGATCATCCATGGTTACGGGGCTTACTCCGGTAATGAAGCAACGCTTGATGCAGGAATCAGTTCCGGCTTTCACTTTGTTGAAGAATGCGCGCAGGTAACCCTCTTTGTGTGTCTCTTCAGTGTATCGGTGCAGGCTTTCGGCATCGGAGAGAATGGCATTGGTAAAGTGGTCATACTCATCGATAAAAAGATAAATTTTCTGCTCAGTCTTGTTGCACTCCGTAAACAGATATTCCAATTGTTCTATCGCTCCTGATTTTTCATCCAGCTTCTCCTTGATACCTTGTGGGAGATAGTCGGCATAGATATCGCAGAAATAGTCGAACATGGTCTGGCAATGTGCGTCCATCCCTTGACGGTAGTTGTGCAATTCCCCGCTGATACCGGAAAAATTGAGTTTCAGCACCAGATAGGTGTTGCGGTCCGGCGTGGGGTGCTTTCCTATGTAGAGGTCTCCGAACAGGGCGTCAAACTTATCGCGGGTGCGTACATCATAATAATGTTGCAGCATGCTCAAGGTCAGACTTTTGCCAAATCGCCGGGGACGGATGAAGAAGAAAAACCGGTCCGACTGTTCTATCAGTGGGATGAAGGCGGTTTTGTCCACATAATAATAATTGTCGAAACGGATGTCTGCAAAGTTCATCATACCGTATGGCAATCGTTTCCTGTTTGAAGGTGCATATTCCATTAGTTATATTGTTTTTTTATGAATAAACTCTGGTAAAAGAGATATGTATAGCATACAAAGATACTTTCTTTTCCCTGCTTCTCCAAAAAACAAAGGTTCTTTCTTTTTGGTAACATGGAGGAAGCTGTCCGATAGGTATCCGCCAATCTTTTCTTTCAGAGAAAACTTTTCAATTTCATGAATTGTTCTATTATAAAATAGCATTTCAAATGAAAACATTTATATTAAGCATAATTGTAACCATGATTACATCGGTAGCTGGTGCACAGCAAAAAAGTTTTTATGACTTTACGGTCAAGACTATTGACGGGAAGGACTTGCCACTTTCCACATTCAAGGGTAAGAAAGTATTGGTAGTCAATGTGGCATCTAAATGCGGTTTCACTCCCCAATACGCCAAGTTGGAGGAGTTGTATGAGAAATATGGAAAAGATGATTTTGTCGTCATCGGATTTCCTGCCAATAATTTCCTACATCAGGAACCCGGAACGAATGAAGAAATCAAGGAGTTTTGTACGTTGAATTATGGAGTGACTTTTCCTATGATGGCTAAAATATCTGTAAAGGGGAAAGATATAGCTCCCCTTTATCAATGGCTTACGCATAAAAGTGAAAACGGGGTTTCGGATGCTAAGATAGGGTGGAACTTTCATAAGTTTCTGATTGATGAAAATGGTAGATGGGTTGCCTCAATCGGCTCTACTACCAGTCCGCTTTCACAGGAAATTGTAGAATGGATTGAAGAATAAAATGACCAGAAGATAAATAATGCCCTATTGTTATTGCACCAGCTTTCCGTTTTTCAGTTCCGACATCAGCAGGTCATAGACGTATGCCGGGCTTTCGATATACAGGCCGGTGGAGAAGTCTTCCAGTTTGACGAATGTCTCCGAATTGTGGAATGTGGAGATGGCTTCCTGCAAATCCATATCATTACGTTCCACCAAGTAACGGACTACATCGGCGGATATTCCTTCAAAGAGGAATTTTGCGGTATTCGTGTTCATAGTCGTTTCAGCATTTTAATCGCTGCCTCTGAGTGAAAGAAATATTGTGAAGTCACTTTCGAAAATGTCAGTTCGTGCAATAGTTGTTCTTCGTTAATAAAATTCTCGGTGTATAAACGTAGCAAGCGCGCAATGGTATCATCGGCAACAGGGCCAATTACGATATCGTAATCGTGGCAAGGCTGAGTAGTGTTTATATCGCGGTTCGACATGACAAAACGTGCCCATTCCCAGTCTGGCTCCTTGAAAACCTTGACTTTCAATTCGCTCGACTGCGCTTCTTCAAGGTCAAACTCAAACATAGTCAGAGTGGGGTTTCCGCTGAACATCCGCGCTGTTCTTGCGGCCATCCTTTGGGCCTGTTCCCTAATGTCGGTCAGGTAAAATCCTCTGCCGAAATCCTTATAGGGGCGGCATCTGTTGAGGTCGATGCCGTCGATTGCCGTATTTGAACCGTGGTAAAGTATCATCGCAATGTTCCTCCATTGTTTTGGCAGACGATGGTCAGGTCATCCACACAGTCGTTAAAAGAAAGCGTGTGTTCCACATCGTAAAATTCGGTGAGAAAATCAATGCCTTTGAAACGTCTGATATAATTGCTTGCCTCCCGGATTGTCAAATCGTGACGGCGCGCAAATTCGACAATGACCGTCATCACATAATCGATTAGGTTCTTGTCCGCTTTCTTTTTGGACTTGAGCGCCACTATCGGTTCGACACCCAACGCCTCCGCTATGCGGTTGACAGTGCCAAAATTAACACACAGACCGTTTTCCACTTTGGAAACCATTGCTTTTTGGACGCCAATCATCACCCCGACTTCTTCTTGTGTCAATCCTTTGTTTTTTCGGCATTGGGCCAAAAGTTCTCCTATTTTTTGCAAATTCGTATTCATACCACAAAAATAGATAAAGTTTCTTGTGTAGGAAACTTTTTAACTACAAATATATTCTTTAGATAATTATTATCTTTCCAATTAAATGGCAGCTCTGCTCTGACACGCAAGAACCCGTGTGCCGGATGATGATTGTTAGGAAAACAGGAGGGAAATCAGTTCCTTTGTACATCATAGGTTATGGAACGGTGGTTCGAAAAGAGTTGTCGCTATTTTTTTGCTTATTTATTTGTGGGGATAAATATTTATCCCTATATTGTATTAGTAAAATTAAAAATATCATGGAGAATGATTATTAAAACTGAAAGTTATGGATACAATAAAAGACATTTGGTTTGATGCTAACCGCATTTATATGAAAACGGATGGTGGAGAAACTTTCAGCCGTCCCTTAGAGGCATTCCCTTTGTTGAAGGATGCAAGTGACAGAGAGCGCCTTGATTTCAAGATAGGAAAGTTTGGTGACGATGTTCGTTGGGAATCATTGGATGAGGATATTCATATATCCAGTTTTTTCGATACAGCGGAGCCGGATTATGAAAATGAGATAGCAATGATATTTAAACGTTTCCCTCAACTAAATGTGTCAGAGGTTGCACGTAGTATGGGAATAAACAAGAGTCTTCTTTCCAAGTATATCTATGGTATTAAAAAGCCGAGTGATATAAGGAAGATGCAGATTAAAGAGGCTCTCCATCTTTGGGGAAAAGAATTACTTGCCGTTTGATTAATCTCTTAATAATAGTTTAGGTGTGATTCCATTTGGTTTCACGCCTTTTTTATGTTAATTTTTCCACAATCATAGTTTCAACAGAAAGATAATTAAATATAAGGAAGATATGGCTAGAATAAACAAATACGGCTATGTTGCTGCGTGACGTTTTTGCATCCGTCAGGGAGATGCGGTGAACAAGCCAAGCTCATACCAAGAACCGGGCAAGCATGTGATGCAGACAGGGTAGGCGTGTACCGAGTACCAGGTAGCCTTGTTTGCTGTATCTTATATCTTACCATCTGGGCGATGATGCGTCCGGAAGAATTTGCATCAAGGTAAGTATACCGATAATCTGTTTCTTGTTTGTTTTTTGAGTAATCAAGAAACATCACTAAAAATAGCGGAATATATTTTCGTCCTATTTATTAAATTGCTATCTTTGCCACGTTTTCCACGCCGGTACTTCCGCAAGGAAGTTAGGGAGGTGGGAAATATACATATATAGAAAAGACGTTTACTTGACGTTTTGTTCTTGGCTCTACAGAACTTCGCAAATTCTAAAATCCAGCCAAAACAAAGCAACAGTAGGTGTCTGCGGGGTATGTTTATATCCTTGGTGCGCCTTTGCCGGTCAAAGGTGCATTCAAGTGTCATTATACATATCGGCGTGGGCTTCTGCGTTGCTCGTTCAGACTGGATTGGGCAATGCGAAGGCCTTGTAGGGCGGGACGAGTAACAGGTGCAGATTCCCGCGCTTTTTTTATATATAGGTATTACAAATTCTGATTTAACACATAAGAACCGTCCGGTTCGGGAATCTGCGGAAGGTCATCGGTTGACCCGACAGGCTGCATCTACATCGTGCGGATTCCCATCCTCCATTTGTTGAAATAGCTTTTCTTTGGTCAGCTTAATCACAAGAGGCCGATTCCTCTTGTATTTTACGAAATTTCTCGTAATTGATTGAATTGCAGATATATATCTGTACTTCAAAGCTCCATAACTATGCTTTCAAGTGAAAAAATGCAATGGTTTGCCATGCGTGCCACTTATCGCCGGGGGATGCAGATCAAGGCTTTGTTGGATAAAGAAGGAATCAACAATTTCATTCCCATGCGTTACGAAGTTCGTATAAGGAACGGGCGCAAGAGGCGTGAGCTGGTTCCCGTTATCAGTGATCTGATATTTGTTCATTCCGTCCAGTCCGAACTTCAGAAGGTGAAGTTCAAACTTCCGTATTTTCAATATATGATTGATATCCGCAACGGGCAGAAAATCATTGTGCCCGATGATCAGATGAGGCAGTTTATCGCTGTGGCTGGAACGTATGACGAGCATCTTATCTTCTTCAGTCCCGATGAGGTGAACCTGCGTAAAGGTACGAAAGTCCGTATTACGGGTGGTGACTTCGAGGGCTACGAGGGGGTGTTTGTAAAGGTGAAAGGTGCGAGAGACCGTCGTGTGGTTATCAGTCTGCAAGGGGTGATAGCCATGGCCATGGCGACGCTTTCGCCGGACTTGATAGAAGTGATAGAAGAGCCGAAGAAGAAATAACTTCATTTGCTACGTTAAACATTCTTATTCCTTGATTAATGGGGAAGTAAACGATCTGATAATATAAATCTTATGTATAATAATGTATAGAACCACATTCATGCCGTCAGGCATCCGGCTCCAGCATCTGATTCAGAATCAGTATAAGGAAATTTTAGCCAGGGAAAAGAATAATGATAAATTCATTCATCTGTATGACATTGGTGCGTATTGGGTGGCTTTCGAGTGTTCCGCCTGTAGGTTGAGCGGTTTGTTTTCTAAAAGTGAGCTGACTTTGTTTCGTGTCCCGGATTGTGTGGAATATGTGGTGATGGTTTCTGTTCCTGCCGATGAGGCGGAGGGCTGTTTGGGTGAGTACATTATTTTGCACGATGGAATTTACCGGAAAGTGTGGTCGGAGCATGTTTTGCCGATGGGGGATTATCGTCATTGGCATGAGATGGCTGTGAGGTCTGTTTTGTTGTAAAGAAAAGTATGCGGACTTCGTGGACCAAGTAAGTGGTGTTACTTTGCTTGGGAACATATCTTACTTTGCTTACGAAGATATCTTACTTTTTTCAATGGAATATGGTCATCCGTCATGCTCTATAGGGAATACCCTGAAAAATCCTTCAAAAGCTTCAGCCTGCTCGCAAACGCCCTACCCGTGGGCATTCCGGCTGAAGGATTGGGTTCAGGAATCCTTCAGCTGGGGGTTGAAATGTTTCAGCCGAACTGATCTTCCTCCGATTCTTAGGGAATCGTTTTTCCTGAAGGATATTTTCCGGCTGAAACATTTCACAATGCATATCCTTCAGCCGGAATGCCGACGGGCAGGGCGTTTGCGAGCAGGCTGAAAGATCTGAAGGAAAAATAAGGCGTTTCGGCATGTAGATGCCGTTATGGGAAAAAACAACAGGTCAAATTTTAAAAAGCTCTTGTTCTTTCAATGAAAACGTCCTGTTCTTTTTTTTAAAGACCTTGTTCTTTTCGGAAAAGAACAGGATCTTTTAAGGGTTAGTAACGTATGGGGTGACATGTTACTAATGTGTGGGCTGTAAGATTATTAGTAAGCCCTCAAATTAGGGCTCAAAAATGCTGTCTATATCTTTGTTAGAAATTAAATCCAACAATTATGTATAGTAGCGAAGATCTTGAAAGATTTTATTTTCAGTACCAAACAGAGGCTGTTCCTCATGTAGTGTCTCTTCAGTCATTTTGTTTAACGAATAATGTTCTTTACAACATTTTTTATAAATGGTACAAGGATACTCGCAGAAAAATAGTGGAAGTTCAGGTGGACGGTGTTCCTTCGGTTCCAACATCGGAATCTGTGCCGTCTTCTTCTTTAGGAGCCCCCTTGGTCAAGGAGGACAGTCCTTCTCGCCATGCAGGACACAGAAACCGGAGCAGTGCAAAGGTCCGAGGCTTTTTCCCGTGTGTAGCGTGGAGTTGACCTTGAACAATGGCATGCATATCCTCCAAAAAGATCTGGATTATCCGAGTCTGTACCGTCTGATTCCAAAACTGGAGGGTCTAGTTGAGTATGACGGGTATAAATCGCTTCTATTACCTGCGTGGCTTTATGGATATGCGTTGTAAGCATTCATGTGTTCTGTCCGTCATTCATGAACAGTTGCACTGTGAGCCTTCAGACGGTGACATTTATATTGTTATGTCGAAAGATCGCCGTATAGTTTGCCTGTTCGCTTATGATAACCGTTCCTATAATCTTTTCGAGAAAAAGTTTGTAGCGGGCTATCAGTTTATGCGGATAATCAGAGATGACGAAGGTAACGAGGTTTCCTATCGGATAGACTTGAAGGATGTGGTCCTACTGTTAGAGAATCCCGTAGTTAAATTGTTAAGGATAAGGTAATTAATATGGTAGTATCAAGTTTTTTTGTATATTTATATCGCAAAAAGCAGGATACGGACAAATTACAACAGTTGATAGTTCAGAAACGCGAGCTTCTGGCGCGGGAAACCTTCTCGCGTCGTGCTTTTAACCGCTATGAGGATATGTCTGATGAATAACGGTTGCAGAGATTTTTTGAGTCTGGCACCGCAAAATATGAACTTGGCTGTATGCTAATAGTTAAAAATCAATCTTTTAGATAACATTTTTTTGTGAGGTACTTATTGGGGTGTCTTATAAAAAGGATATGCCCTAAATTGAGTACTAACTTTATAGACAAGGGATACTTTGAATTTAAGCACTGATAGAAAAAAGGAATAATTTCTAGATCAACCCTCTGAAATCAAAGATTATATGTCATCAAATAGAAATAACAGAAAAATAGCTAGGAACACAATGTTTCTTTATGCGCGTATGTTTGTAACAATGTTGTTTGGAATATATACGTCACGCATTGTATTAGAAGCATTAGGAGAAACAAATTTTGGTATATATAATGTTGTAGGGGGAATTGTAATAATTCTGAATTTCCTAAATGCTACATTGGTTGCAAGTACGCAGCGGTATATAAACATGTCTTTAGGAGAACGTTCAGCCAGTTATACAAAAGATGTATTCAGCGCAGCTATTAAAATTCACCATGTACTATCATTGATAATCGTTTTATTAGCTGAAACTATTGGATTCTGGTTTATGAATACAGTTCTGACTATACCCGAAGATAGAGTGTTCGCTGCAAATGTGATATACCAGTTTTCTATTGTTACAGTATTTCTTTCGATTAATACATCTCCATTGCAAGCAATGGTAATATCTCAAGAAAAAATGGGATATTATGCCATATTATCTATGGTAAGCACATTTGCTAAATTCTTATTCGCCTATTATCTTTTGGTGACAATGCAAGATAGATTAATTGTTTATGGCGGGACATTATGCTTGGTAGGGTTAATAGATTATTTGTTGTACAGAATAATATGTAGCAGAAATATTGAAGTGTGCAGGGGTAAACTTGCGGTAAAAGATAAGTCGATTTATAAATCAATGCTTAGTTTTTCTAGTTGGGCTTTGATTGGTAGCTTAGCTGGTAGTCTATCTAATCAAGGAATAAACATTCTTCTGAATATATTCTTTGGTCCAGCTGTAAATGCAGCACGGGGATTAGCAATGACATTCAATAATTATGTTTATTCTTTTGTTGCCAATTTTACAATTGCTGTAAATCCACAGATAGTAAAAACTTATGCATCAAATGAATACGAATCTATGTATGATTTACTGCTAAAAAGCATAAAGTTCTCTGTGTTTTTATTTGCCTTTTTGGCGTTTCCTGTGCTATTCGAAGCAAAGTTCATATTGGGATTGTGGCTGAAAGAAGTGCCTGAATATACAACTGCTTTTTGTCAAATTATAGTTTTGGAATCGTTTGTTTCGTGTGCAGAGAGGCCTATGGCAACGGCATGTAATGCTATAGGCTGCGTCAAGCAAGTTAATCTGTCCGTAGGAGTTCTGTATATGCTGTCATTTATTGTTTCTTGGGGATTATTGCTCATGACTTCCAATGCTCTAATTCCATTTATCGTCCACTTTGTTACTATACTTATTGGTGTAATATGTTTTCTTCTTTTTATAGGAAAGTATATTCATATTAATAAGATATTCTTTATAAAAAAAGTAGTGATTAAATCTATTGTTACATTATTACCTCCAGCCTTAATTCTAGCAGCTATACACTATAACATGGAAGAGGGGTGGGGACGTGCTATTACGACATGTATAGCTTCTTTTTCCATAATCACCATCTCTATATATTATATCGGATTTGATAAAACAGAGAGGAGTAAAATAATTTCAATGATAAAACAGAAAATAGTTTCAAAATTATGATAGAACGATTGAGATATCTGAAACGAATGTTTCACTCGCACAGTTTTTTCGGATGGAAGGGCTATTTCCATCTAGTTGATTTACAATGTAAGATACAAAATGCTACAGGTACTGAATTGTGGAATCTTTATGAAGAACAGCACAAAATCATGTACGATTACATTGATAGAAATCTGAAACAGCATAGAATGATGGACTATACTGGATGTAGAGCCGTCAAAAATGATATTGATGATCAAAATATTTGGGTATGTTGGTTGCAAGGGGAAAGTGCTATGCCTAAAGTGGTGAGGATTTGCTATAACAATTTAAAGAAAAATGCCAATGGACATAAAGTAATACTTATTACTTGGAATAATTTGAATGATTATTTATCTGTTTCACCAACTATAATGAATAAAGTTGGAAAGGGATTAAGCCTTATTGCATATTCGGATTTTATTCGTCTTAATTTGTTGAGTATTTATGGTGGACTTTGGGTTGACGCCACTTTTTTAATCACTGCACCATTAGATGAGAGTATCTTTGAAAGTCGTTTTTTTTCTATAAAAAACAATGTCCATTCTAATGCTCTTGTATGTAAGTATCGCTGGGCTGTCAATTTTGTATATGCTTCAAAGAATAGTGATATTATGAAACATATTCGTAACTTGTTTTGTGCTTTTTGGGAACAAAACAAAAGATCAATAAATTATTTACTAATAGATTATTGTTTTGAATATGAGGCTATTAATAATAGAATATTTACACAACTATTAGAAGATATGCCTTTTACAAATGAGCATAGTCATGACATACGTATTCATTTTAATGATGCTTTCGACCCCCAAAAATGGTCTGAATGGCTTAGCAATACTAACTTGTTTAAATTGACTTATAAAGGAAAACTAAAAAGTAAAACTTCTGATGGACAAATTACTAATTACGGATATTTGCTTCATAATTTCTAAATATATGCTGATTTGGAAATATAATGTTACTCATGAATATATTATTGCCTAGCTTTATAAAAAAAAGCAATGCGTTATTCATTGTTTTTTTTATACTACATTATTTGAGATTATATAATTGTGTCATTTACAAAATTCAAGCCCTCAAATATTTAGCTTTAATTATAGACATGCTTTTTTCATTTTATTTCCTTTTTTGCTATATACGGTATAAGAAAAAACATCATGTTTCGTTGCTGGAGAAAAGTGTAAGCCTTCTATTTCTTATATTTTGGGGCAGTTTGATTGTGGGCTCCTATCAAGGACAGAATTTTTTATATGCATTGAAACAACTTTCGATGTTATACTTGATATGGGGCTTTTACTATTATCTTAGACTTTATAATATAAAGGTTGAATTTCTGTTTGCATTGTTTAGATACATGTTTATAGGTTATTTACTAATAACTGTTATCTGCTATATATTGTTTCCTCATTTTTTATTTGGAATGCCATCATACGACAATGCAATTAAACACATGCTATCAGAGGCAGACAACAGAGGCGTTATGAGATTCAATCTTCCCTGTAAGATGCTAATACCATTTTTCATATTTTTTCAAATTTCCAAATTACAAATGAGCATCAAGGATATTTCCAATTTATTATTTTTGTTTGTATGCTTGTTCTTAATTGGAAATCGTTTTCCATTAGCTGTTACAGTGCTTTGTTCCTTTCTGTTATGTATGACATCAAAATCATTGAATTTATCACAAAAAGTAAAATTAGTTGTAATATTCTTTGTGTTAGGTGTATTAATTTACAACATACCATTTACGCGAAATATTGTTAACAATATGTTGGAAATAACATCGACACAGGCAGAATATGGAGAAAATGATATTCGTGTCATCTCTGCAACCTATTTTTTTACAGAATTAAATGAGGGTGATATATTTAAGAATATTTTTGGGAATGGTATATATACCCATGATCTAAGTCCCTACGGGAAATTGATGGATTATGCTCATGAAATAGGTTATTGGGAAAGCGATGTAGGCTATGCGGAGATATTTGTATACTTTGGCTTAATTGGCTTGATTGCTTTATTGATTTGGTTTATTGGTGTATTAACAGTGAGGATCCCGAGCGAGTATTTCTTTTTAAAGATATATCTTATTTTTATAATCATATCAATGATTTGTGGTGGTTATTGGTTTGAAAATATTGTTGAAATGGCAATTATAACATACATTTTAGTAAAATTGAATAGCGGTTATAAAGCAGATCTTATTGTTTTGGAAATCTTTCGATGTAAATCAAGGAATATTACCTAACTAAAATCAATTTATTATGTGTGAAATTAACTCAAAGTACCATGATGAGATAATTCAAATATATTGATGTACTTCTTAATCTTATAAGTGCGCTCTATTCAAAATTCAGTTCAATAATTAACAATCAACTCTAACATGAAAAAAATAGCTATAATAGGTGCTGGTATCTCAGGCTTAAGTTCTGCTCATTTTCTTAAAGACCATTATGATGTTACTGTATTTGAAAAAGAATCTACCCCCGGCGGATTGATTCGTTGTGAACGGGTTGGTGATAATCTGTTCCATACATGTGGTGGTCATATTTTTAATTCAAAACGTCAAGATGTACTCGACTGGTTTTGGTCGAAGTTTAAAGTTGAAGATGAGTTTACTAAAGCTGACCGTAACTCGGTGGTATATATGAATAATGCAAAAGAGATTCCTTATCCCATTGAAAATCATATGTATCTTTTTGATGCAGACATACAAAAGAAGTTCATTAATGACCTCCTTCAAATAGTAAGGAATGAAGGAAATGAACCTACTAATTTTGAGGAATTCCTAAAACATCGTTTTGGAAAAACTCTCTATGAAATGTATTTTAAGCCATATAATGAGAAAGTTTGGCGCAGAGATTTGGTACAAATACCTCTTTCATGGCTTGCAGGAAAACTTCCTATGCCTACCGTTGCAGAAATTATTTTCAACAATATTAATCATATAAAGGAAAAGGCATTTGTACATGCAACATTCTGGTATGAGAAAATGAATGGTTCTCAGTATATTGCAGATAAACTGGCAGAAGGAATAAATATCCACTATAATGCAAATATCGAATCTATTCTTTATACGGAAAAAAAGTGGAGTGTTTGCGGCGAAGAGTTTGAAAAAGTTATTTTTTGCGGAAATATTCAGCAGCTACCTACTCTTATTAAAGGTGTGGATATAGACATGTATGAAAAAGAAATTAGTAGTTTAGAATATCATGGGACTACAACCGTGTTTTGCGAAATAGATAGAAATCCTTATAGTTGGATTTATTTGCCAAGTCATGAATATGAGAGTCATCGTATTATTTGTACGGGCAACTTTGCAATTAGCAACAATGCTGCAAATTTATCTTCAGATCGAATTACTGCTACCATAGAGTTTACGGATGAAATAGATAAAGATACTATTCAAGATAATATTAATCGTATGCCATTTCATCCTAAATACCTTGACCATAAGTTTAATAAATGCACATATCCTATTCAAGATGCCGATACACGAAGGATGATTCACTCATTGAAGGCTTATCTTACTCAAAGTAATTTTTACTTTACAGGTCGTTTTGCAGACTGGGAGTATTATAATATGGATGTAGCAATGGGGGCAGCTATGGATCTTTGTAAAACAATAAGATATGAAGCTAACAAGGATTGATTCAACTAATGCGAGACAACCATCATGGCAAATTCTGAAAGAATGGGAAGAGGTATTATCCCAGAAAACGGGTTTGCCCGTTTATCGAGATAACCGGCTTATTCGATATATAAAAGCGCATTTTGATAAATGGGGGATGAGCTTTTTATGGAAAATATTGGTCACGAGAAAGAACTTAGGACTTCGGTTTATAATGAATGCTCAGGATATTAAAGTGTGTGATATTAATAAATTCACTATTCCTGTTATTATAGATTTCTGGCTAAAAGAAGAACAACTACCCGCTTTTTATGTGGCTTACAAAGAAGTTCCATTGATTTTGTTGACTAATTTAGAGGTATATGAATTTTTGAAACAGCATAAATGTCCTATTCCAATAGAGCATTGGGCATTATCTTATCCAGATAAATATTCGATAAGTAATAAAAGATTAGAAAAGGAATATGAGTTCTGCTTTATTGGTAGACCCAATCCTTTTTTTGTCCGTTTATTAGACAAATATTGTTCCACTCATCCTGATTTCTATTATATAAGTAATAATAGTGACATTAACCATCGTCAATATATTGATAATAAAGGTAAAGTAGTAGCGGAAGATACAGGACGCGACTCCTATTTGAGTATGATACAGAAAACAAAGATTTCATGCTACACCACGCCTGGTATTGATGAATCCAAAAAAGAAACATCTAATTTTAATCAAGTTACTCCTCGCTTGTTTGAAATGCTTTGTAATCAGTGTCATGTTATAGGACATTATCCTAATTCGTATGATACGAATTGGTATAATTTAAATTCTATTGTACCAAATGTTGATAGTTACAATGATTTCGAAAAATGGCTTGATTATTTTCGTACTCATGAATTTGATATTCAGAAAGGGATAACTTTTATGGATAAACATTATACATCTAGTAGAGTGAAATCCCTAATTGATATATGTAACAAGTATAGTATAGAAATCTAAAATATAAATAAAACAGGCATGATATCTTTTGGCTTAATTAAGTTAATTAAGAAACATTGGTTTAGATTTAAATTGCGGAAAGCTTCTCCACATGACAGGGCAGAATTGATGAGAAATAAATTCTATTTTTTAGGAAAGAATGTAGAACTTTATACTATGAATTTTGGAACCGAACCATATCTCATAAGTATTCATGACAATGCGGTCTGTGCATCAGGAGTTAGATTTATTAATCATGATGTGAGTGTTCATAGAGTTGCTTATTATCTTGGTCTGAAACGAACTGATATAGATAAAGTTGGCAGTATTGAACTGTTTGAGAATTCTTTTGTGGGTGCATATTCAATACTGATGCCTAATTGTTCTATAGGTAAAAACTCTATAGTTGCCGCTGGCAGCATAGTGACTAAGCGCATTCCAGATGGAGAGGTGTGGGGTGGCATTCCAGCTAAATTTATTATGAAGACCGAAGATTATGCAAGAAAAATGGTTGAGGAGTCTAAAAAATTCACTTGGATGCCTTATTCTAAAAAAACATCAATGACACAAGAAGAATTAATTCGTCACCAACAGAATTTTTTCTTCGGAAATAAAGCCTAAATGAAAAAAGTACTTATAGTTGCTACTACCTCCTATGCAGGTATGGGACCCTATGTTAGTGGTATTGTGAATACTTTCTTGCCTAATGATGACGTCTATTATTTTTTTCATGATTACGATGATCTTTTTTTTAGGAAGAATGTGAAAGAAGAACTTCATTCGCGTAGTACATTTTATAAGTTGGCTAATTCTATATGGAATAAGTTATATGACCTTATCTTTGGACATTGGGTCTATGAAAAGGATATATTAGATTTATGTCATGAGAAAAGGATTGAACTTATACATTTTATTAATGGTTGCGGATCATGTTCTTTTAATCGTAAACTAGAAAGTATGGGGATAAAGGTACTTGGTACAGTACATGATCTGTATCCTCATGAAGTAAAGAAAGCTCCACACAAAATGCTTCGTCATAGGGTTAGTGTGCGCCGACTGCAGGCTGCAATTTGGGAGTGTCATAATCTCTTGACCAACAGTAAAAGCCAATATGTGGAACTACAGAAACTTTTTCCCGACAAAAATCTATTTTATCATGAATTTCCATCCTTAGTATCAAAGGATGTAAAAAATGGCAAGGACATTCCTATAGAATTGAGAAATGTAAGACTACCTTATATATTATTTTTTGGACGTATAGAAGAATATAAAGGAATAACTCTTCTTTATAAGGCGTTTACAGAAGTTCCCGAATTGTATAACAATTATCTATTAGTAATTGCCGGCAATGGTACGTTGCCATTTGAGCGAGCTGTAGGCGAAATAAATGTTATAATGATAAATCGTTATATTAAAGATACGGAAATACGATATATGTATGAACAAGCAGCCTGTGTAGTTTATCCTTATATTTCTGCTACTCAAAGTGGTGTCCTATCTTTAGCATTTTATTTCCGTACGCCGACACTTACAAGCGATGTACCTTTTTTTCGTAGTATTATTGAATCGACAGAGGCAGGTATGCTGTTCAAGGCAGGTGATCTCGGAGACTTGAAACAAAAACTTCTCTCATTGTTGTCATTAGATACGTTGAATTTAAAAAGTCGTGAAGCTGAATATTATGAAAAAAACTACAACAGTAAAGCCATACGAAAGCAGCTTCTGACAATTTATAATAGTGTAATTCAAAAATGAAATTGTCTAAGTCGTAAAATACATTAAAAAGAGAAATAATATAAATATAATTTATGAAATTCTTATTTGATTTAGATGGTACTGTCACTTCAAAGGAGACACTGCCAATCATTGCTGAACATTTTGGTGTGCAAGATCAAATTGCAGAACTGACACACCATACAGTTCAAGGAAATGTTCCATTTGTAGAGAGTTTTATACGTAGAGTAAATATTCTTGGACGTTTTTCTGTATCAGAAATCTCAGATCTTCTTGCTCGAGTACCATTATATCCATTAGTAAGCAAATTTATTAAAGAGAATCAAAGCGATTGCATAATCGTAACAGGTAATTTGGATTGCTGGTGCGAAGGGTTGTATAAAAAAATAGGATGTCAATGCTACGGAAGTGAGGCAGAAGTAGAGAATGATCATATTGTAAAATTAGAGAACATTTTGCGTAAAGAACAAATCGTTGATCAATACAGAGCACTTGGTGAAACAGTCGTATTTATCGGAGATGGCAATAATGACCTTGAAGCCATGCGTCATGCAAATTTTTCTATTGCAGCAGGGTTAACTCACAATCCGGCACAAAGTTTATATGCTATATGTGATTATATAATCTTTAATGAAAAAGCCTTATGTCGTCAGTTAAATCAGTTGTTATAAGTTGTGCGGGAATTGGGTCCCGTCTTGGTCTTGGTCTTACAAAAGCTCTTGTTCAAATTAATGGTCGTTCACTTATCTCCTGGCAATTAGAACTTTTTAAAGATGTTGAAGACATTCGTATTGTTATTGGTTTCCAGGCAAATGATATTATTGAAGAAGTAAGAAAACATAGACAAGATGTTATCTTTATTTTCAATCATCGATATTTTGAGACGAAGACTGGGGCAAGTTTTTATCTTGGAGCCCGCCATGCCAATAGCGAGATATTAGAATGGGATGGTGACCTATTGGTGCATCCTGATGATGTGAAAATGTTACTTGATACAGAAGGGGAATTTATTTGCTACTCAGATAAAACGAGTGATGATGCTGTCTTTGTACGTACTGACGAACAAGGAACTGTATTGGAGTTCTCGCGTGAGAGTGGAGACTATGAATGGACTGGGCCTGCATGTATATGTAAGAGAAATTTGGTATATAGTTCACAAAATGTCTTTAATATGTTTGAGTCACACTTGCCAATGAGAGGTATAAAGGTACGTGCTTATGATATAGATACATACAATGATTATCTTAGAGTTTCTGAATTAACAAAAGACTGGAAAATATGATAGGGATAATTGGAGGGAATGGAGTTGCAGCGACAAATAGATTATGTCAGTTAATTGAAGAACGCTGCACACGCAAAGGGGCGTTCCGTGACGGTCATCACCCGGAAATGTTAATATGGCAGGCTACAAAAGTGCCATCTCGTTCTATGTACTTAGAAGGTAAAGGTCCGAATTGGATTGAGGATTATGTGGAAATAGGAAGAAAAATGAAAGAGTGTGGTTGTACTAAGTTATGTATGTGCTGCAATACTGCTCATTATGCTATAGAAGAATTGTCTGAAAAAATCGGGCTCCCCTTTTTTAATCTTTTAGACTTAGTTGCCCTAAAAGTGAAAGAAATAAGGTGCACCAAAATAGGAATGATGTGTTCGGATGGTCTTCGTAAAGTGGGGATTTATGAGGAACGTTTTGCAAGACTTGTTCCAAACGTCACTTTTGTATATCCTGATCGTGAATATCAGGATATTGTAACTAAAGGTATATGTAATGCAAAACATAAGATACGGTTTACAGACTCAAGTGTTGAACCACTGCATCCTAATAATTTATTCACATCTGTCTGCTCACATTTGATTAATGATAAAAATGTAGATTGTATTGTGGGGGGATGCACAGATATTAGCAATGTTTTTGCGTTTCCTTTCTCTATATATGAAGATATTAAATATATTGATAGCCTTGATATCTTAGCGGAGGCTATAGTTAAGTCTGAGTTTACAATGAAATTCTGATAGAATAAGATGATTAGAAATGTAGTTTTAAAAAAAACGCTGAAAAATTTTATCTTCCCCTTTATATCATTATTGAATCAAATTATTCCCAAAAATGATCATTGGGTTCTTATTTATTCGGCGAACAAAGGTATTCAACATAGTTTGTTACCTTTAAGACAGTATTTGATGGATAATGGCTTTAGTAATAAATATACCATTATTTGCGGTATAGAACATATGAAATATACAGAAGATATACCGCATATTATATTTGTAAACCGATGGAGTGCTATAAAGGTATTTTTGAGAACTGCCCATGTATTTTATTCTGTAGGTCAATTACCCATTAAGCCGTCTTCGAAACAAATTGTCATACATTTGAGGCATGGTAATGCTAATTTCAAAACAATAGGTTTTAATACCAATATAAAAAATGGCAATGAGTTCTTCTTTACTTATATGATCGCGCCTTCCGATATTTATGTTCCAATTATGGCAAGGGAATATGCATGTATAGAGAGTAATATTAGAGTACTAGGGGACCCCATGACAGACCTATTGCTCAATAGTCCACATGACAAATATGATTTTAGTAACTATAAAAAGGTTTTACTTTGGTTACCGACTTTTAGGCAATCTGATTATTTGGGATATGATGACTCCAAGATGGAGAATCTTGTACCATTATTTGGAGAAGACTCTTATGGAGAATTAAATGCTGAATTACAAAAATATAACATCAAACTGATAGTGAAAATTCATCCTGCTCAGAAGAATTTAGGTAATGTACAACGTCATTATAGTCATCTTGACATTTTTACAAACGAAGAGTACATTGAAGCCGGTTATGAATTATTTTCTTTGATGGCTCAATGTGATGGCTTGATAGGAGATTATTCCTCAGCCTCCATGCAATATCTTTTAATGGATAGACCGCAAGCGTTTGTCGTACCTGATATTAAGGAATATGGTGAAAGGCGAGGTTTTGTCTTTAAAAATATAGAAGAATATATGGGTGGACATATTATAAAATCGAAAAATGATTTTTGGTGTTTTCTTACTGATTTTGCTGCTGATAAAGACATATATAAGGAGAAACGTCATAAAATATGTAACTTGGTATATAAATATCAGGATGCAAATAGTTGTCAGCGTATAGTGGATTTAAGTGGCATGAACGTATAGATTAACCGATAAGTATATGAAAATATTAGTGACTATTACAACCGGCTTTACATTGGTTGGAGGTTTAGCAAGCGTGATGATGAATTATTATAGAGTACTGACTAAAACTAATCTAAATATAGACTTTTGCTGTTCCAACGAACCACCACAAGTACTTCTTGATGAAATACATGCCAATGGTAGTGAATATTATCAATTGCCTAATCGCAAAAATGTTTTGGCATATTTCTTTGCATTGAAACAATTATGCCGAGGATATGACGCAATACATGTTCATGCCAATAGTGCTACGGCAGTGATAGAATTGCAGGCGGCAAGATGGGCAGGGATAAAAAAGCGGATTATACATAATCATAGTAGCAGGTGTCAGCATAATGTTTTAAACCAACTGTTTTTGTCCTTGTACAGACGTTCTTTTACTCAAGCGATTGCTTGTTCTAATGAAGCGGGAGAATGGCTTTATGGCAGGGAGGGTTTTATTATATTACGTAATGCTATAAATGCGAAGCGTTTTAAATTCGATGAGGTAAAAAGACTGACAATGCGTAGTGGTTTTGGCTTTGGTGATGATGAATATGTGATAGGACATATTGGTAAATTCATGGAAGCAAAAAATCATCCTTTTCTCATTGAAGTGTTTACCAAATATCATGCTTTACAGCCAAAGTCAAAATTATTGCTAATTGGTGATGGTGAACTGCGCCATCTTGTAGAAGCAGCAATAGATAAAAATAAAGTCAATGATTGTGTAATATTGGCGGGATTGCGTTCTGATATCCCAGATGTGTTACAGGCAATAGATATTTTTCTTTTTCCTTCTATTTATGAAGGTATGCCATTATCTGTGGTAGAAGCACAGGCATCAGGCCTACCATGCATTATTTCGGATGCTGTAACTAAAATGGTAAACATAGGTGAAGATGTAATTCAGTTACCTTTAAGTAAAGGTGCTGACTATTGGGCGGAATATCTCGGTAATGTTAAATACGAATTGTCTCGTCAAGAACGTTGCGAAAGAAATACTGAACTTATCACTAAAGCGGGTTATAATATAGAAACGGAGGCGGAAAACCTCATGAGAATTTACAAAAACTTGTAGTATAAAATATGACATCTCTCTTAGTCAATCACATCTTGCAAACAGAGAAATGGACGTCTCCCGAACTTTTCGAAACGAAAAACAGAATTTACACCTTTCTCAACCCCGTATCTTACCTCATAGCTTTAGAAAACAAATCCCTATTTGAACAATTCGATGGTATTTTTGCCGATGGCTCTTTACTGGTTTCTGCCATAAGATTAGTATACGGAAAGCGAGTGACCAGACGTAGCTTTGATATGACCTCCCTTGCTCCCGAATTGTTGAATTACCTCATGGAAAGCCGTAAAACGCTCTATATCGTAGCCTCGGGTCAAGAACAAGTGGAGTGTTCTGTGAGGATATTTCAAGAGCAGTATCCGGAGTTACGCATTGCAGGGTTCAGGAACGGATATTTCTCTTCGGATGCTGAAATGAATAAGGAAGCTTCTCATATAGTCGAATTAAATCCGGATTTTCTGATAGTAGGTATGGGGGCCTTGATGCAGGAAAAGTTTCTGCTTAAGGTAAAAAAGATGGGTTACCAAGGCATCGGCTTTACGTGTGGTGGCTTTGTTCACCAAACGGCAATGAATAGGATGCACTATTATCCGAACTGGGTTGATAAGATGAATTTGCGTTTCGTTTATAGAATGTATAAGGAGAAACATACACGTACAAGATATCTGCAAGCTGCATTCTTGTTTCCGGTACGCTTTATCGGGGAAAGAATTTTCGGATGAAAGAGCAGACTTTGCTTATTGCCATGTAAATAATGGAGAATGGCAACAACAGGACGAAGATAGCAGTAGGAATAATTTTTCCGAGTATTTTTAATACATCTGTTTTCATGCTGCAAATATAAATTAAAATTCATAGAATAGTGAAATTAAGAACTCTAATATTTCTGGGGGGACTCTTTGGAGGAATGAATGTTATCAAAGGGCAGGCTTTTTATGGTACTACAGGACTACTTCATGCACCTACTGCCGTTATGCAGAAAGATAAAACCGTTATGCTGGGAGGAAATATGCTTGATGTAAATATACTTTCCCGATATTGGGTGAGAAGTGAATATCATCCCTATACCTATAACTATTATATAAATTGTACTTTGTTTCCTTGGCTGGAAGTAGCATATACTTGTACGTTGGTAAAGGGGATACATGGTTCTTCTTATTGGCCTCAGCAAACTTGGGGCAGGTTTACCAATCAGGACAGATCGTTTCATTTCCGGTTGAGGGCATGGAAAGAAGGCTGGTGGAAGGCTTGGACGCCTCAGATAGTGATTGGTGCGAATGATCCGGGAAGCCATTCTTCAAATGGAGGTGGAGACATAGATTGGGGGGGCGGTGGTAGCGGAAACCACAATTACTTGACACGTTATTATCTGGCGGCAACGAAACATGTTGAATTTAGTGGAATAGGTACAGTGGGGGGGCATGTAGCTTGGGTTATCGGTAAAGCTATGAGTGATGTGCATTATAGCCGTCTTGCTGCAGGGGTAAACTTTCATTTTGGCATGAAGGGCGAAGGTTTCTGGCAGAAAGCTCTGAATGGATTTAATCTGATGGCGGAAGTGTGTCCCGGACATGCGGAAGATCTGCATACAGCAACTTATACTGTGAATGTGGGTGGAACTTATTCAATATGGAAAGACCATATCAATCTTATTGCTGAACTGAATGACGGTAAATTTTTTAGCGGAGGTATATTCTTTAAATTACATCTCAAATAACTGACTTGATTTCTAGTGGATGAAGCATTATAAGAATAGCCGGAATCACTTGGAAAAAGTAGTTCCGGCTATTCTTATATAACGATATTTGTATGTCCTGTTTTTATTATCCTACAATGTATTTAGCATTCTTGCCGCTTATTTTACGAATGAATACCACAAGCAGCCACGATACGCCAAATGCCACGATTGCGGCAGCGGGAATTTGTAAAGGCACGGGAACACCGATATTGCGCATCAGGACTACACCCGGACCTGTGAAAAAATAATGTATCATATAGATGCCAAAACCACATACGGTCAAGTTTGCCAGCATACGCTGGATCAGTTCTGAGCGTACTTTTACTTTCTTGGCTATGAGGAAGAAGGGGATAGTCATCATAATCACATTCAAAGAATTATAGGTGAAGAACAGTTCCAACATTTCATCAGTGCATTGTGGTAATGCGGTCATGTGGCGGAAACCGAAGAATGTGACCATGTAACCTGCCAGAAACATGGGGATACAGACTGACAGTGTCTTACTCCATGACCAGTCGTGGTTGCGCAGATAGTGTCCCAATAGCAAGTACCCGTTGAATCCGGCAAAATAATAGAGCATATTGAACGAGTTCCACGCACAGCCTCCCCAAATGTATGGGGATACGAACTGATAATAATAAGGTAACAAGCCGGTTATTCCCCATGCGACAAGAAACCATAGTTTGGCTTTCTCCGAGGCCTTTTCTACCCATGCGGAGAAAATAGGAAGGTATAGATATAATCCGATAAGCAGATAGATATACCACATATGTACGTCTAATAAAGAGAAATTGAGAGGCATTTCTGCTATATAACCCAATGATACGTTGAGTGACTGACGGGCGGCTTCTTCACCGCTATAAGGGAAAAAGTCAAGGATTATTTCAGGATTAAGTCCCAACAATCCTGTAAACCAGGGAAATAAATTATAAATGACACTCCAGATAAGGAACGGCCAGAATACACGGCTGATTCTTTTTTTGTAGAAAGCGGATATTTCGCCACGTACGGGGAGCAGCAATGCTCCTGTAATCATGACAAACAGTGGGACACACGGACGGAGAAAGGCTCCGTAGGCGGCTCCCCAGAATTTGATTTCATCAATGTTGGCTGGCGGTTCGCCGGGGTAAAAGTTGAACGGGTCTGCACTATGGCAGCAAACTACGGTGAACATGGCTACCAAACGAACGACATCCAGCCATACCACATGTTTTCTTGTGGTGTTCATAGCAATAGGTTGATTCATAATTTAATTTTTGATTTGACAGGCATAAAGGTACGCTTTCTCTGAGGATTATTTCTTGCTTTGGAACAAAAAATAAAAAGAACTATCCGCAATCATACTACAAAATGAGAATCCTCCCACTGCAAGAGTCACAATCATTTGTCTTTTGCAGGGGGAGGAATTCTATTTAGGGTTAGAGGGTTATTTTAGTCCTCTGTTCTTTAACAAGGGATCAATACCGGGTTCTTTGCCACGGAAATTGACATACATGTCCATCGCATCGTCAATGCAGCCGGGAGTGAGGATATATTTGCGGAACTTTCCTGCTACTTCTTGATTAAAGATATCGCCTGTTTCCTTGTATGCCTCGTATGCGTCACAATCCAGCACTTCTGCCCAAATATAACTATAGTAACCGGCAGTATATCCACCACCCATGGTGTGGTTGAAATAAGTGGTGCGATAGCGTGACGGAATTTGTTTCAGCAATCCGCGCTTACCTAATGTTTCTGCTTCGAACTGCATAACGTCCATATCATCGGGAATTTCTTTTAATACATGATAATCCATATCCAGCAGGGAAGCAGCTAAATATTCAGCCGTAGCGAAGCCTTGTCCGTATTTGCCACTCTTGTCCATTTTTTCAACCAGTCCGGCAGGAATAACTTCACCTGTCTGATAATGTTTGGCATATACATTCAATACCTCCGGTTCAAAAGCCCAATGCTCATCTATCTGTGACGGCAGTTCTACAAAATCACGCGGAACACTAGCCACACCATAATAATGTACATCTTTGAAAAGATTATGTAAAGCGTGTCCGAATTCGTGGAACAAGGTATTCGCTTCATCTGCACTGAGCAAAGCGGGTTGTCCGGCTGCCGGTTTGGTAAAGTTGCATACCACGGTTACTACAGGAGCCACTTTCTTGCCGTCCTTGTAGGTCTGTGAACGATAGCTTCCGCACCATGCGCCACCTTTCTTGCTGGCACGCGGAAAGAAGTCCATATAGAGTACACCTAGATGAGAACCGTCTTTGTCCTTACATTCGAATGCCTGTGCATCGGGATGAGGGAGGGGAAGATTGTCCAGCTGGGTGAAAGTGATACCGTACAGTTTGTTGGCAACATAGAACACACCGTCACGTACGTTTTCCAGTTTCAGATAAGGACGTACCTGATTTTCATCCAAGTCGAATTTGGCTTTCTTGGCTCGGTCTGCATAATAACGCCAGTCCCAACCTTCGGCTGTGAAGGTTTTTCCGTCTTTCTTTATTTCGGCATTGATATCTGCCAGTTCTTCTTTGGCTTTGGACAGAGTAGGTGTCCAAATCTGGTCTAATAATTTATATACGGCATCCGGTGTTTTCGCCATACGTTCTTCCAGTGCAAAGGAAGCATAGTTTTCATATCCCATCAGCTTGGCTTTTTCCAGACGGGCTTTGAGCAGTTTGCGTACCACTTCCTTGTTGTCGTATTCATTTCCGTTATTTCCTCTGTTAATGTATCCTTTGAATATCTTTTCACGCAGGTCTCGGTTATCGGCATATTGCAGGAAAGGCATGACGCTGGGATTATGCAGGGTGAAAATCCATTTGCCTTCCATGCCTGCTTCTTTAGCTGTTTCGGCAGCACTGGCAATCAGGTTTTGGGGTAATCCGGCTAAGTCTTCTTCTTTGTCCACGATCAATTGGAAAGCATTGGTTTCCTTCTGCATATTTTGGCCGAAGGTGAGCTGTAACATGGAAATCTCACTATTTAATTCACGCAGTTTTTTTTGACTGTCGGCATCCAGGTTGGCACCTCCACGTACAAAATCTTTATAGGTTTCTTCCAACAACTTCTTTTGCTCTTTGTCCAAATTGCCGGGATTTTCATAGACAGCTTTAATACGTGCAAAAAGTTTTTCATTTAAGGCGATGTCATCGCTGTGTTTTGATTGTAGTGGAGAGAGTTCACGGCTCAGTGCGTCCATTTCATCATTGGTATTGGCGCTTTTCAGTCCGTAGAATACGGTGCTGACTTTACGAAGTAACGCTCCGCTTTGATCCAGTGCTGCAATGGTATTCTGGAAAGTGGCGGGTTCGGGGTTGTTTACTATAGCGTCAATCTCTTTCTGTTGTTCTTCCATGCCCTGCAAAAAGGCGGGTTTGTAATGTTCCATCTTGATTTGGTCGAAAGGAGGAACCTGGAAGGGAGTTGTGTACTCTGAAAGGAATGGATTTTCGGTAGGGGCTGCCTGTTTCCCTTGCGAACCGCAACCGCTTAATATGGCAACCGCACAGGCTGCCAAAAGAATGTGTTTCATAATAATTTGTTTTATATAGGTGATAATGCAAAGATAGTAAAATAAGGCAAATTCCAATAAGTTTGAAGCGTAGAACTATTTGTTTGTTTTCATAGTCTGTCTAATTATCATACATTATTGTCTAATAATTAGACAGACTGTTTCTTTTTGTTATTTTGCAATGTGTTGTTAATCAGTCATTTGTTTGCGTGGCACGGTTTTGGCATTTATATTATAGAGAACGAATTATAGAAACTTTAGTTTCTTATACACTTTATGGGAAGTAACGTTGTGAAACGGGACTTCTCTCTTTTAAAATAATAATAATTAAAAACACGAAATATGAAACAGATTTATTATGTCATTCAGGCTTTGATACATGGACGTGGAGCTAATATTATAAAAGTCGTTTCGTTAGGCTTGGGCCTGACTATGAGTATTCTGCTTTTCTCAAGAGTTGTGTATGAGCAGAGTTTTGATACTTGTTTTAAGGATCATGATAAATTATACCAGTTGTGGAATATATGGACAGTAAATGGAGAGCCTTTTCCTCCGAGTGAGTTCATTATCGGTGCAGCTGCCGGAGGCATACTGGATGCAATGCCGGAAATTGTGGAATCGGCGGCAAGTACAGGCTCGTGGCCGGTTTCGGCACCTATTTATAACGGGAGTGTCCGCTTTGATGATTTTAAAGTTGCTGCTGATTCATTGTTTTTTCAGACAATGGGTATTGAGGTCTTGAGTGGTGATCCGGTACGTGAATTGCAGCAAAAAGATGTAATTTTCCTGAGTAAAGATTTGGCGGATAAAATGTTTGGCGGTGAGAACCCGATTGGTAAAATAATTAGTTTCAATAAGGAAATTGAGTTGACAGTCAAAGGAACGTATGCTGCTTTACCTGAGAATTGTACTATGCGACCGAAGGCTGTCATTTCCTTGCCTTCTATCTGGAGCCGCCGGATAGGAAATTATTCATGGGACGGTGGGGACAGCTGGAAAGAATATATCCGGTTGAAGCAGGATATTGATTTGGATGAATTGAACAAGCGTATTGATATGGTAGTACAGCAACATATTCCCAGAAGTGATAAGTTGGGAATCACTGTCATGGCAAAACCTGTTCGGGATACGTACCGTGGATATGATGAAGTGAAAAGAATGCGTAATATTATGCTTATTTTAGGTATATCTATTTTGTTTATCACGACATTGAATTATGTGTTGATTTCTATTTCTTCATTGAGCCGGCGTGCCAAAAGTATTGGTGTTCATAAATGCAGCGGAGCGGGAACGGGTACTGTTTTTGGTATGTTTATGTGGGAAACCGGTATTATTATTTTGCTTTCATTGTTTTTGATGGTTTTTTTAATGTTTAATTTCCGGGAATTTGTGGAAGATACTACAGCTGCTAAACTGGAGTCTCTTTTTGCGGTGGAACGTATTTGGGTGCCTTTTGGAGTGACTGCTGTCTTATTCCTCATTGGTGGTGTGCTGCCGGGACGAATTTTTTCAAAGATACCGGTCACACAGGTTTTCCGGCGTTATACAGAGGGTAAGAAAGGATGGAAACGTCCGTTATTGTTTATCCAATTTGCAGGAGTGGCTTTTATATGTGGATTGATGTGTGTAGTGATGCTCCAGTATCATTATGTTATTAATAAAGATCCGGGTTATAATCCTGAGCGGGTAGTGATTGGCGTTAATAATGCGCCGGATGCTAAAGCCCGGCTTGCTGCCCGTCACTTTTATGAGGGGCTTCCATACGTGGAAGCATTGACTTCGGCAACTAGCTATCCGTCTAATGGATATAGCGGGCAGATGATACCGGATGAGAAAGGAACGAGTCTTTTTTCCAGCCGTTATGATTTTACTCAGGAGAATTATGTAGCTTTTATGGGAATGGTCATACAGCAAGGGCGTGTGCCTCGTGAATCCGGTGAGGTGGCAGTGAATGAGGAATTTGTACGGAGAATGCATTGGGGAAAAGATGTTTTAGGTAAGAGTATACAGACAGAAGAAGGCCGTGTCAAAATAGTAGGTGTGATTAAAGATTTTAATATTGGCGGATTCTACTCAGAGCTGAAACCGTTTGTCTTGCATCATCATCCCAAAGATTTGGCTGATCTTGTTTATCTCCGTCTGAAGGAACCCTTTGGTGAGAATCTTCAGAAACTGAAGCGTGATGCTGCCGAAGCTTTTCCTAATCAAACAGTCGGCTTTGAAAGCTTGGAACAAAAAATGGCGGATAGTTATAATTCCGTTCGTGTATTTCGTAATGCGACTTTATTGGCGGCAATTGCCATCTTGTTTATTACTTTGATGGGACTGATAGGCTATATTAATGATGAATTACAGCGACGTTCGAAAGAAATTGCTATTCGTAAAGTGAATGGAGCTGAGTCATTTGCGATATTGGAAATGTTGGTGCAAGATGTTCTTTGGATTTCTTTCCCGGCTGTAGTCGCAGGTACACTAGGGGCATGGTATGTAGGTGGTTTATGGATGGAACAGTTTGCTGTGACTGTAGGTTCGCTTGTTCCTTATTATGTATGTGTAGCTATCGTGGTCTTGATATTGATTGTCAGTTGTGTCATTTCCAAAACATGGCGCATTGCCAATGAGAATCCAGTAAAGAGTATTAAATCAGAATAAAGATCAATAGAACAAACAATTAAAATTTATTATTATGATACAGATTGAAAATTTAAGTAAGGTATTTCGTACTTCAGAAGTAGAAACAATTGCGTTGAATCATGTAAACATAGAGGTGAAAGAAGGAGAGTTTGTAGCTATTATGGGACCATCAGGTTGTGGAAAATCCACCTTATTGAATATCCTTGGTCTGTTGGACAATCCTACTGAAGGCAGTTACAAGTTGCTGGGCAATGAAGTAGCCAATCTGAAAGAAAAAGAACGCACCCGCCTGCGTAAAGGTGTAATAGGTTTTGTATTTCAAAGCTTTAATCTGATAGACGAACTGAATGTTTTTGAAAATGTGGAATTACCGTTGACTTATCTTGGAATCAAGGCTAGTGAACGTAAGGAGCGTGTTCTGGAAATTTTAAAGCGAATGAACTTGAGTCATCGTGCCAAGCATTTCCCGCAACAGCTTTCCGGCGGTCAACAACAGCGTGTGGCTATTGCCCGTGCTGTGGTTACTAACCCTAAATTGATCCTCGCCGATGAGCCTACCGGTAATTTGGACTCAAAGAACGGTGCTGAAGTAATGAATCTATTGACCGAACTTAACAAGGAGGGGACTAGTATTGTCATGGTAACTCACTCTCAGCATGATGCCGGATTTGCTCATCGTGTCATTCATTTGTTTGACGGTAGTGTAGTGGCGAACATTAAAGAATAATAATGAAAGGGTGGTTGTAATGAAACAAATCTATTATGCAATACAATCGACATTACACGGCCGTGGAAGCAATGTGACAAAAGTCATATCGCTTTCATTAGGCTTGACTATTGGTGTTCTGCTTTTTTCACAAATAGCATTTGAACTCAATTATGAAAAATGTTACCCTGATGCCGACCGATTGGTGTTGGTACGTGGAGGAGGAGAGAATGTAAAGACTGGAGAGAAAGGAGAAGGATATGATGATAGCTTGTTTGCTCCGATGGCAGAAGCATTCCGCAGTGATTTGTCACAATGGATTGAAAATGCTACAGTCATTTTCAATTTTGAGACATTAAATGTATTCAAGGATGGTCATAAGCTGAAAGACGTAAACTACGCTTATGTAGATACTTGCTATTTCCGTACTTTCGGCATCAAAGTATTGAAAGGGAATCCTGAGGAATTGCAAAGGGCAGGGAGCATATTCGTTTCTGAAACTTTTGTTCGTGATGTCTTTGGTGGACAGGACCCTGTGGGACAAAAATTATCTTTGGATAAACAGCATGAACTGACAGTCCGTGGTGTTTATCAGGATACTCCGGAAAATACGGCCTATCATTTTGATTTTGTAGCTCCCATTTATGCCGGAGGTGGTTATATAGGGGGTGGAACATGGGGGCGTAATGACATTTATTATACTATTCTCCGTTTGCGCGATGGGGTGGACAGGGAAGAAATCAATCGTCAGATATACAAGGCTATGCAAAAATATTATCCTGATTCTGCTGATGATGAATGGAGAAATTTTTATGATGCACAGCCATTGCCCGAAATTCATCTGGATGACTCAAATACCCGCACTCGCCTTTACATTTATGGTTTTTTGGGCTTTGCCATATTTTTTGTGGCAATCATGAACTATGTATTAGTAGCTATTGCTACCATGAGCCGCAGGGCAAAAAGTATAGGTGTGCATAAGTGTAGTGGTGCCAGTGCAATCAATATTTTCAGTATGTTCCTTTTTGAGACGGGGATTGTGGTATTGATGTCCGTTATAGTGGCCCTCTTTATTATTTTCAATACCAAAGATCTGATAGAAGATTTACTTTCGGTGCAGTTGTCCTCACTCTTTACATTGGAAACTTTATGGGTTCCGATGCTCATTGTTTTTGTACTGTTCATAGTAGCCGGAGTGCTGCCGGGAAGATTGTTTTCACGCATTCCTGTCACTCAAGTTTTTCGTCGTTACACAGATGGGAAAAAGGGGTGGAAGCGTTCTCTTTTATTTGTACAATTTATGGGGGTATCTTTTGTGATGGGGATTTTGTTAGTATCTTTGATGCAGTATCATCATCTGATTAATAGTGATATGGGTATCCGTACTCCAGGATTGGTGGAGGCGGAAACATGGATGTCACCCGAAGAAGCAGAGAATATGGTTAACGATCTTCGTCGTCAACCCATGGTGGAAAATGCCACCCGTTCTATGCATGGTGTTCTGGGAGAATATTGGACTCGTGGGCTGATTGATAATAGTGGCAAGCGAATAGAAACCTTGATGTATAATCCTTGTGATAAGAATTATGCTGAAACCATGGGGATTACTATTATTGAAGGGAAAGATATGCAGAATGAGGGAGATGTATTGGTCAACGAAGAAGTAGTGCGGCTGATGAAATGGACAGATGGGGCAGTAGGCAAACGGTTGAATGATTTTGATAAAGCCGGAACCATTGTTGGTGTATTCCGTAATGTGCGCAATACGTCTTTTCTTTATAAGCAGTTTCCCGTGGCTTTGGTTTATAGTCATAATACCAGTCACACTTTTGATGTACGTTTAAAGCAGCCATACGATGAGAGTTTGAAAAAGCTGAACGAATACATGGAGCAGGTGCATTCCACTAAGGCATTGGAATTTATTCCGATAGATACCATGCTGAAGGAAATCTATCGCAATGTATATCGTTTTCGTAATTCTGTATGGATTACTTCTACTTTTATTTTGCTTATTGTTGTTATGGGGTTGATAGGTTACGTGAATGATGAAACACAACGTCGCAGTAAGGAAATAGCTATCCGTAAGGTGAATGGTGCTGAAGCTTCGACTATTCTTCGGTTGCTGTCCCGTGATATATTATATGTTGCTGTCCCATCGGTCTTGATGGGAATTGTAGTATCGTACTTTACAGGAAAGGCTTGGTTGGATCAATTTGCCGAAACGATAGATATGAATGCGTTGTATTTTGTCGGAACAGCATTGGTGATTATCGCTCTGATAGTGGTGTGTGTCGTTGTTAGAGCTTGGCGTATTGCTAATGAGAATCCGGTAAAGAGTATTAAAGTTGAGTAGTGTATTTGGAAAAAGGAGAGCGGGATGATATGTGTTGGGTATCATCCCGCTTTTTTCTTTTTACCTGATTCCTGTGAAATTTACATTGACACCATCCAATGTGCCTTTTAAGAAGTTTCCGGCCAACCATATATTTTCAAAATATGAAATGTCACTGGGACCGTAAACCATACGGATACATGTCTGTGCGCTGTTATCCCATCTCCATTCAAAATTGTACCTGTCTTCGGTTACATAGCCGTTTCGATGTTCTATTCGTATGATGTCTGTGCCTGTTCTATTTTCGTAAAAGTCTAGTCGTTGTGTGTAGTATTCACCGTCTTGTTCCCAAGTTTCTTGCCAGGTCCGGCTGCATAGTTCCCGAGTGGTTCTGTAATATATTTCGCTGTAATCATCATCATCGTACCAACTTTCTATGGATACTTCACAGGAGGTTAGGTTAACCATTATTATCAGTACAACTACCATTCCGAAGTATTTCAGTATTTTTGTTCTCATATCCGTTAATTTTAAAATTTGTTTTTCTTATGTCACAAAGATAAGTGGAGGGAATGATACAATAAACGGAATATTCCTATTTGTAAAGGAGAGTTTCCCTATTTGTAATAGGAAAATTCCTATGGTGAGGAGAGGGGAATAAGGTCTGTCTTATTTCTTTTACTATTAAACTGTAAGTTACAAAAAGAGGCTGTCCATTGGTGAGACAGCCCTGATAATTTCCGAAAAATGATAATAGGATATTTCTATATATTTTTAATTATCCTTGTTTGGGTATTATCTGCGTTTTTTTGAAGAAAGAAGTGGTGCTTCCTGTACTTGCTTCATTACTCTCAAGAGATTACCTCCCCAAATCTTCCTTAAGTCTTCTTCTGTATATCCTTTTTCAATCATTTTTATGGTCAGATTAATTAAGTCATTATCTCCTCTACATCCTTGCAGACCACCACCGCCATCAAAGTCTGTACCTATTCCTACATGGTCTATGCCGGCTACTTTAATCATGTGGTCCAAATGTTCGACTGCATCACAAATGGATGCGGCTTTTGTTTTTTTATTGATATAGGCATCGAGGAGACATAACTGTGCCACTCCGCCATTTTTCGCTAGGGCACGGAGTTGTTCGTCTGTTAGATTACGGTCATGGTCGCATAAAGCCTTTGACGAGGAATGAGAGGCGATGATAGGTTGTGCACTATATTTTATCACATCCCAGAAAGTACCTTCACTGGCATGTGATATGTCTATCATAATACCTAACCGGTTCATTTCCTTCACTACCTCACGACCAAACTGTGTCAGTCCTTGAGTCGCATCTTCCGTATGAGTGGACGAATGGCAAATATCGTTATCATAAGAATGGCAGAGAGTTATATAATTAACTCCCATCTGTTTGTATTTTTTTTATATTTTTTAAGTCCTTGCCGATGGCGTAACCATTCTCGATCCCTATAAAGAAAGCTTTCTTGCCTTCATTCTTTAAACGTACCAAATCCTCTTCCGTAAGGGCGATGCCACAAAAATCTTTGTATTGCTCTACTTCGTCATAAATGGATTGAATTAATCGGGTGGTGCTTTCTACGGCTTTTTGTGAAGATGCGTCATCCCGTTTCCCCTGCCATATAAATGCGGCTAGGAACTGTGCGTCCAATTTGCCTTCCTCCATTTTGGGGATGCTGACCATGTTGTCTTTTCTCAGGCCTACACTGTAACCGTTTTTAAACCAAAGAGGAGTGTCTGTATGAGTGTCAATGGAAAGGATACGGCTATGGATATCTTTGGCCAGATTAAATGTGTCAGCCTTATTCACCAGAAATTTAAATAATTTATGCATGGTGGTATCTCCGGCAGCTGTAAATATTTCCGGATGAAATTGCACACCTATCATTTGTCGTATGGGATAAGCTTCTATAGCTTCCGCTATGCTGTCGGGTGCCCAAGCCGTGATTTTGAATCCCGGTGCCAATTTCTGGATAGCCTGATGATGGAATGTATTGACTTGCAGCACTTCTTGTCCTGTAATGTCTGCCAACTTGCTTCCCTTTATGATGGATATCGGATGGGTGGTGGTAGTGCCGGATTCTTTTTGGCGATGGTTGACACTTGAAGGATGTTGCGTGGGCAGATCTTGATATAAAGTTCCACCGAAAGCTACATTCATTAATTGTAGTCCCCTGCAAATTCCTAATATGGGAATATTCCGATCTGCGGCCATTTTCAGCACCATCAAGTCGAAGGTATCCCGGGCGGGACTTACTTCTTCCAGTTTTTCATAAGGAAGGTCGCCATAATACATTGGTTGGATGTCTTCTCCACCTGTAAAGACAATTCCGTCCAGCCGGGATACAATTTGACGCAGTATTTCTACATTATCCGTTACAGGTATCATGTAAGGAATTCCTCCAGAGAGAATGACTGACTGTACATATGCCGTGTTTACGGCTGTCCGTTTCGGACTTATATCTGTGGAAATTCCAATCAGGGGAAACCTTTTTATTTCGGGAATCAATTCGGAATCCACTTTTTGATTCAACCGGACGAGTGCTTCGGACAAAGGATCCTTTTGACTTTTTTGTGCTTGTACATGGCAACATCCCAAAGCTAACAGTAATACTAAGAGGCATTTGTTTTTCATATGAATATAGATTTTGTCTTGCAGGCAAATGTATAAACTATGTTTTTATTGAAAAAATAAAATGCCATAAAAATAGAGTAGGAGGTACTTATTCCAAGCACCTCCCACCTTTATATTCAGAAAATATTCAATTTACTTCATATCTTCAACAGCAGCCTGAGCCACTCTAATATAGCTATGATATTCAACTGCTAACACTATCGTTGTAAGCGGAGTGTAAGCGAATGTTTATTTAAAGCTTAAAGTTTGATGGATTTTCCATCATGGCTTAAAGGCATCGTTGAAAAGTTGGCTTAACTATCAGATGCTTACACTTTGATGGCAAGCTCTGACTCTGCAACTCAAATCAATTTCTTCACTAAAATCTTGTACTCACTACAAGCTCTACCAATCTCTCCAGACTAGGCAACTATGGTTAATACTACGGTTATTTCTTTATGGGTTCACCCACCTTCTCCTTATAGAAGGATATGATGAGTGTTTTATCTTCAAGAGATTCCTCTAGACGCTTGATCTCGTCATTTAGAACTTGAATGGTCTTGTCTTTTTCCTCCAAAACAACTTTCGTTTGGGACAGCTCACTCGCCACTTCCGACTCGCCAATCATATTATTGGCATCTCCATGAATGGACACTGCTGCTAAATATGCAGATACGTTGTGCGTATCGGAAGCATACAGATCAAAGAAATTCTTCTCCAAGGCTACACTTATATCTATAAGTTTGCCTGTGTCGATGGTTTCTTTCTCCAGAATGCGGTTGATATGCTGCTGGGGTACATGAATGCGCCGTCCAAGCTCTGATTTACTGATACCTAGCTCTAGACGTCGTTTATCAATCTCCCTGCCTATATGAACATGTTTTATTCCTATACTCATAGTATCCGAACGAAATTTTTAATTGAAGCTCAAAAAACATCAAACATTTATTGGTTATATAAACATAAATCATTTAATTTGCGGTGTACAAACCCATAACCATGGGGCAAAGTTAAACATTAAACATCAAACATCAAAGTTTTATGAATGAAATTTCTACAAAAATCCGTCCTGCGCTCGTTTCTCTTGAAGTAGGCGAAAGCATGGAGTTCCCCATCGAAAAGATGAAAAGTGTTCGAACACAAGCTTCCGAACTGGGAATGATTCTCAACCGACAGTTCAAAACCAGAACAAATCGGGAGACCCACACGATTATGGTTACACGAGTTTCGTAGAGTAAACCTGAGTTCTATGAATGTCCTAGAATTCTCGGACCGAATGATTCCATACGAAGAGTTCGCCGATGACCTAGCAGCTAGAATTGCCAACATGATTCAATCCACCCATGATGACCCTGAATACATCAGTCAAAACAAGGCCTGGAGATTATTTGGCAGACGTAATGTTGAACGCTGGCGGAAAGAAGGGAAGGTTGAGCCGTGCAAACGACCAGGTAAGTTAGAATACAGAACTGCAGACCTTAGACTTCTACAGCGTACCACTCAAGACTACTTTAAAAAAGTTCAAATAAGAACTAAACGAGTACGTAAGCAAGATAAAAAAGACTAGATTAAAAACGACAGCAACTATACTTAACCTCGTCATCCTCCCAGAGTATAGCCACTTAATTCATTATTGGGAGACAAACCATAATAGTAGGAACTGGATTTTATCAATTTGAATATGTAATGAGAATACCACACAAATCTGGTGTACCCCATTCTCATAGGCCATTGGTATATCCAAAAAGTAGAAAGATATGATAGAATCAAAGCCAATAGTAGATCCTTTGGGGGTCTATTCAGTAAAAAGAGCTTGTGCGGAACTGGGTGTCTGCTACAAGACATTGCGTAAATACCGGATGAACGGCTACATACAGCCCATCAATCCGGTTACTTCCCGCCGTCTGAAATATTCCGGCCAGTCCATCCTGGACTGCTGGCTTAAACTCCGCATGCTATGATCAGCGAAGATACACTTGATAAAGTCAGGGAACTGCCCATCGAGACCGTAGTGGGGCAGTACGTCAAACTAGCCAAGGACGGACGTACCAGCATGAAAGGACTCTGTCCGTTCCATAGCGAAAACACACCCTCCTTCTCTATCAACCTGAACAAGAACCTCTATCACTGCTTCGGCTGCAACCGGGGCGGTGACGGCATCTCCTTTATTATGGAAAAGGAGAACCTGAACTTTCAGCAGGCTGTCCGCTTGCTGGCCGAGAAGTTCAACATCCTGATGGAGGACGAATATGATGAAGAGCGTACGGATGCCGACAAGGCGAAACAAGCTCACAAGGATTCTCTGTATGCCGTACTGGAAAAGGTACAGACCTTCTTTACAGACCATCTGCGCGTGGCCGCCAATGACGACAGCCGTCATGCCCGGGAGTATGCCTACAACCGATGGCCGGAGAACTTCTGTGCAGAAGCGGGTATCGGTTATGCGCCCAGGGAAAGCCATGCGTTCATGGACTATTGCCGTCAGCAGGCACTGAACGAAAAGTTTCTGATTGAACTGGGGATGCTCCGAAAAAACGAGGAAGGCAAGCTTTATCCGATGTTTCGGGAACGGATCATGATTCCCATCCGGAACAAATGGGGACGCATCATCGCTTATACGGCCCGGTATATCGGCGCCCATCCCAAAGCGCCCAAATACATCAACTCCATCACCAGCCTGCTTTACACCAAGGGAGAAACCTTGTTCGGCATTGACCGGGCTTTCCGTCTGCGTGACGCGGCCAACTTCATCATCGTGGAAGGAGCGCCGGATGTGCTGCGCCTGCAGTCCATCGGATTGGAGAACACAGTGGCCACCCTCGGAACAGCTTGGAACGAAAACCAGTTTGAGATCCTGAAGCACTACACCAGTTCGCTCTGTTTCATTCCCGATACGGATTTAGCCAAAGGCAGTCCCTACGGGCCCGGCTTCAAGGCGGTCATGGAAAACGGCGCCTTGGCCATACAGAAAGGATTCAACGTCACCGTTAGGGAACTGCCGTTCGGTTTGCGAGAACTGACGGAAGAAGAATTGCAGGAAAAGTACGAAGGGACTATCCCGAAAGACGCCCAACGGGAAGTGCTTGTCAAGAATGATGCGGACAGCTACATTCTGGACATGGACATCTACCGCAACCTGAAGGAAAAGTATTTCATTGTCTGGATGGCCGAGAAGCTATTTGCCCAAGTGGATTCGCTTGCAGAAGAGGGTCAATGCGTCAGCCGGATTGCCGGACTGCTGCGCTATGTAAAGGACCAGATGGTCTATACCCGGTGCATCGAGCAGCTGGGAAAGATCCACGGCAAGACCCGGCTGTGGCGGAGTGCCGTAGAGCAGGTACGGAACGAATCCAAAAAGAACAGCCGCACACCAACCATGGACCGGAAGCAGGAAGAAACGGATGCGCTCCGGCAGGTGGAGCTTTTCGTCCGCAACAACTGTTATTTCTGTATGGGGAAAGATGATGAAGACCCCATCCGTCTCTCCAACTTCGTGATGGAACCCCTCTTCCACATCCATGACGAGAGCAATGGTGTCCGTCTGTTCCGGCTCACCAATTCGTTCCGTGAAACCTGCATGGTGGAATTGAAGGAATCCGACCTGGTGTCCATTGCCAACTTCCAACAGAAGATAGGTTCCTGCGGCAATTTTCTGTGGTTGGGAAAGATTGAAAAGCTCAACAATGTCAAGGAGTTCCTTTATGCCCGCACCCGAACTGCCGAACGCATCCGCAAGTTGGGTTGGAACGAAAGCAAGGAGTTCTTTGCCTTCGGTAACGGCATTGTTCAGGACGGCGAGTTCCATGAAGTGGATGACATGGGCATCATCACCGACAACCAGAATAATGCCTACTACATTCCGGCGACCTCCAAGATTTACCGCGACAACACGGAAATCTTCCAGTTTGAGCGTCTGATGGTGCATACCAACAAGAGCGGCGCCTTGCTCTACGACTATGTAGAAAAGCTGACCACCGTCTTCGGAAACAATGCCCGGGTGGCTTTCGGCTATCTGCTTGCTACCCTATTCCGTGACATCGTATATCGGAAGACCCGGCATTTCCCCATCCTGAACCTGTTCGGCGAGAAAGGTACAGGTAAGACCACGCTGGCTACCAGTCTGGAGGCTTTCTTCCTGCACGATGCGGAGCCGCCCAACATGGGTGTGGCTTCCGTTCCGGCCATGAACGACCGGGTTTCCCAGGCTGTAAATATTCTTGTCGTGTTTGACGAATACAAGAACGACCTCGACATCCGTAAGATTGCCTTTCTCAAGGGCCTTTGGGGCGGCGGTGGGCAGACCAAAAAGAACACCCAGACGGACGGTATGGCCACCCAGACCATTGTAACGACCGGAGTGGTCATCTGCGGTCAGGAAAAGCCTACTCAGGACATGGCGCTCTATACCCGTGTGCTGTTTTTGGAATATTCCAAGACCACCTTCAGCGTGCTGGAAAAGAAGAACTACGAAGAGCTGCAGGCCATCTGTAACTTAGGCTTGACCCATTTGACCCTGGAGATTCTCAAATACCGTGACCTCTTTGAGAAGAATTTCTCGACCCTGTACGGCATCACCAAGAACGAACTGGCCATCCGGATGGAGGATGAACAGATTCATGACCGTATCTTCGGCAACTGGGTGATTCCGCTGGCAGCTTTCCGAACGCTGGAAACCGTGCTGAACCTGCCGTTCAACTACCCCCAGATGCTGGAGGCCTGCATCAGCGGTATGCGCAACCAGAATGAGCTGGCCAAAGAAAGTTCCGAGGTGGCAGACTTCTGGAATATGCTCCAGGGCTGGCAGAGTATCGGCAAATGCGTGGAGAAGGTACACTTCAACATCCGTTACCTCACGAAGTTCCGTCCGATGCTGACGAACATGGACATCGAGTTCAAGGAAGCCCACCCGATTCTTTATCTGAACATGGCGGCCATTTCCTCGCTGTTCAGCAGCCGGAACTCCACCCAGAACATCACGGCCAACCGCTCGTCGTGGTCCACCATTCTCTCTTACCTGAAATCCCATCCTGCTTTTCTCGGATTGAAACAGGACCGGTTCCACATCATGCTGTTGAACGGCACACCGGACTACATCATCGAAGAGAAGGATGGCAAGGTGTTCCGACGTATCAGAGCCAACCGACCGAAAGCCATGTGCTTTGATTACCTGCAGCTCAAGGAGATGTTCGGACTGGATTTGGAAACGGAAGCGATAGCGGAAGATAGCGAAGAATCGGAATAATCAGTCCTATTATCCACTCAAAAGTTAATTTATAAGTTAAGTTTTGATGTTTGAGAGAAAGTATTTATATTTGCATTACGATTAACTTTTATGTTAAGATGGAACAGAAATATCACATTGAATTGATTGAAGAACATGACCATGTAAACTTCTACAGCATCCACTTGGAAGAAGAAGAACTCAGCGAGCTTGAACGCTTCTTTGAAAAGTTTCCCGAAGGCTGTGCATACGATGATGAAATAGACACCATCATCGCATGGCTAGACAAGATTGGAGAAAACGGCGCACTGGAACGTTATTTCCGCCCTGAGGGTAAATATGGTGACGGTGTAGGAGTCATACCGATTGATATAGGCAACAAGCTGCGGCTCTACTGCCTGAGAATTTCAGACAAAATCCTCATATTCGGCAACGGAGGCATCAAGGATGCCAACTCCTGGCAGAACAGCGAAACGCTTGCTCCCTACGTGGAAATGTTGATAGACACCAGCCGTTTTGTTGCTTCACGCATCAAGGATGGTAAAATCATTTTGGTAGATAAGGAACTGATAGGCAACTTAAATTTTACACGATATGAAAACGAGTAGTATAATCGAAGCGAGACGCCGGAAGGTGAATCCTGAAATCAGGCGCATGGTCGATTTGTCTTTCAAAATCGTGGACAGAATACACGAGATACTGAAAGCCAAAGGTCTGAAACAGAAAGACCTTGCACTGCGTCTGGGAAAGAAAGAGTCCGAAATCAGCAGATGGATGCGCGGCACGCACAACTTCACCATCGATACGCTGATTGCCATCGAGGATGCACTGGGTGAACCCATCATTGCAGTCTGCCATCCGGAAGTAACCCGTGAGCCCTTATCGGTTTAAGGGCACCCATTATGAACAAAGGGAAAGAATATTCCATTTAGAGTATTCTTTCCCTTTGTTCCATTTGTTTAGTTGTACTTCCAACAAACATCAAACAACTGCGTTTTTCGCTTGTATATCAGTATAATAAACAGTTATTCCATTAGAAAAAACTAATCATATCCAAAAAGAATCCACAAAATGCGTTTTATACCATTTTTTGAGCTATTCTATCTTGATGACAAAAGGGAAAGGACTATCTTATATGATAATCTTTTCCCTTTAAATATATGTAAACTTACTGATTAGCAGTAATCATCTATGCAATCGCCACCTGTCCATTCTTTACCTTGGAAAAGTGTTATTGCTTTTAAAGCACCTATCTCTGAAAAGAATGTTCCACCACTCCGATGAATGTACTTCCCGTCCAAGATATAGATGTATGTAATGCCCCAATTCTTTAATGCTTCAGGATTATGGGTCGCAACACACAATTCTTTTTTGTCATCAGAAATTGCTGCTTCAATGATAATGCCTGAACCATAAGTATTAGAATAAAAGACTTTTCCTTTCTCAAGTGATGCATAATATGCCTCTAATGACAGAACTTCAGAAGGACATAAAGAAAATTCTGTAGGAGTTCTCCAATCCTCTTGTAGTACATTGGGGGTTAATGACTCATCGAAACTAGACATTGGATCTTCTTCAAGTTCTACTTGTTCTTCATCTGACTTTCCAAATTCAAGATGTTGGGGTATTGGCCTCCATTCATGAAGAACGTCATTACGGGAATTATAGGGTCGCACATCACCATAAATCCATTCACCTAAACCGTTGCCTTTAGGTGGATTTAAAAATTCTACATCCTCTTTACTCCACCGTTCTAGGTTAGCTTTACATTTCGCAGCTTCTTCCTCAGAAACAGTACGCATCCAGATAAAATTAGGGTCAGCAGAACTATCCCGTATCAAAGCTGGATTCTTGAGAAAAGCTTCTACACTTCCACAAATATTGATAATTCTTCTGCGAGTAATCGGATTGTTCAATACATTTTCAAGTCTCGTTACCCAGTGAAGATTCTCAGCTCTGTTGTTGCATCTGTTGGTATCTTTATGGTCAACCACCATTCCTTCCTCCTTATTTTGCCCCCAAAAAGCTGTAGCAACAACTTGATGAACACGAATGTTAGAAGAAAAGAACATATAACCATTGGCTTCATTCTTCTTTCCAAATGTCCATTTACCATCCAACGATCTTGTTCGTCCGCCTTTTTTAGGGTGTCTCATAATAGCACCGTTATCTCGTACGGAATAGGTTTCTCCCTTATATTCACAAGAAACCTCTACTTTGTAATCATCAATATCAACCATAACAAGCTATTAAAGGTCAACAAAATCAATTTTCTTCCCCAAAGCTGCTGCTATCTTGGATAAAATATCCAGCCCTACAGAATACTTACCATTCTCGATACGACACAGATTAGCTGCATCTACACCGGCAAGTCTTGCTAAATCACGAGCTTCCATGCCTCTATCCATACGGATTTGGCGAATACGTTCCCCGATACGCGCTCTATCCTTATGGCGAGTGCCTGTACTGATGCCTATTATTCCGCCACCAATAGCAAATTGCATGGATTCTCGCCAAATAGCATTAATCATTTCCTCTTTATCAGCGGAAAAGTTCTTGTCAAACAAAGACTCCAACCAGTGGAGTTCAATGGCTTGTGTCTCCTTGTTTGTATAAGCACCTATCTGGCATAACACGGTAAAGACCTCACCATCGGGAGCTATTACCTCTACCTCGTTCCGGCTAATTATCTGCGCGGATGATTGATTGGGAATTTCCAAAAAGGAAAGTTCATTTTTATTTGTCATAATTATTCTGCCGCATTGTAAGTGTTGCCGCCACCTTTAAATGTTATCAAAACAATGCAAAGATAGTAATAATTGGCATATTTGCCAATTGATATTCTTTCTTTAACCTTAATTGTAGGAATTTTGATAAACAACCACATAAATATAGTGACAATCCCAGCATCACTAAATCTGAATCGTCAGTATCTCCTTTAAGTCCGACAGATAATTGCCACTCCTGAATTCACTCTTGGCATGCCAGGCCTGCTTTTCTTCGCCCTCCACGGCCAGATGTATCTTCCGCAAGCCGAAGCGGTGGTTCAGTTCATCAATACGCTTCATCAGCTGCATCCGTTCCGGCCGGTTCTTCACTTCGTCAAAGAGATTCTGCTGGATATAGGAAGCATCGGTGATGTCTCCGAGAATGACTCCCGTCTTCTTGTAACTGATGCCTTCCCGGTAAATCTCCTTCAGCACAGCCAGCGCCGCCTGCGTAATTTCGATCGTATCCGAGGTCGGCATGGGCAGGATCCTGGTCTGCCCGTTGGAGTACTGAGGAAGGTCCTCCCGGAAGCGGTTGCTCGACACAAAGACCGTCACGGCCGAAGTCAGCGAGTGCTGTCCCCGTAGCTTGTTGGCGCAACTGCCCGCAAAACTAGCGACCGATGCTTGCAACGCATCATAGTCCATAACCAAGTTCCCAAAACTCCGGCTGGTACAGATGGTCTGACGTTGCGCTACTTCCGAAGTGTCGATACACGAAATGCCGTTCAGTTCCTTCCACGTCTGCAGTCCCGGCTTGGTGAAGTGGCTTCGCACCCAACTTTCCTTCTTGTTAGCAAATTCCAAAGGAGTACGGATGCCCAGATAGTTCAGTTTGGCCAGGGTCTGTTTGCCGATTCCCCACACATCTGCCAACTTAAAGAGCGCCAACGCTTTCCGTCGCTTATCTTCATTGTCTATCATACACACTGAGCGGTAGCCTTTGTACTGCTTGGCAAACTTGCTTCCAATCTTCGCCAAAGTCTTGGTATGTGCAATTCCTACACTAACCGGGATGTTCGTATAGAGCCGGACCTTCTCCACCACTCCACGCATGTAGTCCTCCAGGTTATGGAACTTCTCCAGCCCATCCAGATAGAGGAAGGATTCATCAATCGAATAGACTTCTGAATGAGGCACAGCAGACCGCAGAATGTTGTTCACCCGTTTGGACATGGCCGCATAGAGATACATGTTCGTAGAGAACAGCTTCACCCCATAGTGCTGTACTATATCCTTCTTCTTGAAGATGGGGTCTCCACGGCGCAGTCCCAGTGCCTTGGCTTCCGGAGTCAAGGCCACAATGCAGCCATCGTTGCAGGAAAGTACACAGACGGGCTTTCCGTTCAGTCCGGGGTGGAAAACCTTCTCCACAGAACAGAAGAAGCTGTTACAATCAACCAATGCTATCATAAAGAATTATCAAAAGATAGGCTTATGGATGATATATGTCACGACTCCCCACACACTGAAATCATCGCCATCAGTGATTTCAATCTCGGGGTACTCGGGATTGGCCGGAACCAGCCAGAGGCTTCCTCCCTTCCTGCAAACCCGTTTCAGCGTGTATTCTCCATTCAGTTCACAGACCGCAATCTGTTTCTCTGTGGGATTCCGTTCACTCTTATCGACAATGATGATGTCGCCATCATTCACTCCGGCTTCTATCATCGAACGACCCTGCACACGGATCAAGAACGAAGAGTCCGGGTGTGGACACAGCATCTTCAACACCTCGATGTCCTGCGCCAGTTCATCGTTGTTCAAAGGAATGGGGAAACCGGCCACCACCTTCACATCAAAAAAAGGCAGTGTCAACGGCTTAATACGGCTGGTAGGCACCACTTCCCCCAACTGCATCAAGGCTTCCTCTTCCTGCCTGCTTTTAGCTACTTCCATCTGCCGGGTGATACATTTCTTGATGAAGTCCGTCTTGTTCTCCTGGCTGTCCAGATAGGCAGCCACTTCCTTATCGGCCCGGAACGCATAGAGTTTACTGGTGCCATCTCCCTTAGGACGACCTGCACCGGGTCTTTTACCACCTCTTCCGGGTTTCTTGGGCTGGTTTTCCGTTTGATTTATCGCTTGTTTTTCCTGATTATCCATGGTCTAAACACTATTTCAGCACAAAAGATAAGCAGTTTTCCGAATAATGTTATACACTTTTCAGAAAAATCTATGAAAAGCGTATAACATCGCTTGCCTAATACACATTGACAACAGGCATCCGTTTCTCCCTTGCCTTGCGACAGGTGTAGGCAGTACCACCCTTCGGCTTGCCGTCAAAGTAGGCAATCACACTGCCGGAATGCGACAGCATGTAGTCATTACGCTTGAAATAGCATCCGTTGAAGTAGTCTTCGCTCAGATGCACCACATCGTCTGCCTTGGAAAGGATATAGGCATACCGCTGCTGTTCCACCATAGACCACGAAGCACTCTGTCCCTTGAATGGAACGACTGCTACCAGTTTCAGCATGGGGATGCTCAACTTGAGAGAAAGGACTTCTTCTGCTGCCATCATGTCGAAACCGAGTGCCATGCCGCAGTAGAACTTGTTCGCTCCTTGACGGATGGCTTGCAGCACGGCTTCCTTCAGCCGTTCCCTTACTTGTTCTTGATGAATATGGGAAATTTCTCTATGTCCGGTAAAGGCAACCGCCTTTGCCGTTGCCTTTACCTTCGTTGTTTTCTTTTCTATCATTGTCAGTTCGTTTTTACTTTGTAATGGGTCTTTGCCAAGAAGATGCCACTGAGAACGTATGCGCCCAAGTTCTCCAATTGGTCGGAATAGGTAGCCCAAGTGATGCCGCGAGTGATTACATCGTCAAAGGTAACAATATTCTTGCCATTGAACCAAATTTCATCAAACTCGATGATGCTCACCTTGCGGATTTCCTTCTCCAGCTTGCGGTTCTCGTGGATGGCAAGGCGACCACCGGTTACCTTTACATGGTCGTAGCCGTTGATAACTCCGGTCAGTTCGCAGACTCTCTCGCAAAATGCCTTGTAGCGGAGTTCGTTCTTCTCGGAGGTGGATGCCGGAACCGGAACAAAGGTGATGTCCTTGCAGCCATCGCCATACTGCTCCTTTAGGCTTGCTGCAGTCATTTGTGCTACTGCTTCAAAGCTTCGTCCGTCCTTGAAATCATATACCATCTGTCTGTCAGCCACTTCCTTTTCGCCGACGTTGCGGATGCGTTTCGGGAAATACTTGCAGAACCATGTCTGAGGTTTTTCCAACTGCTTCTTGAGGTGATTGTCCATGTGTGTCATACGCTCTGAATTTTTTCCCTCTTGTTTTGCTGTTTTGCAGCTTGTCCGAAGGGATGTTTTTTGCTTTTCTCAGAGTGCTGGCAGCCACCAATTAGGCAAATTCAGGGCAGAAAATACGCTCAACTTGTTTGAGGAAGATTTTCTGCAAGGGATTTGACGTTTGGTGGGGACAGCCTACCTTTGCAAAAAAATATCCTCGTAGGCAAGATGAGAAAACGGTGAGCGGTCATCTTCCTGCTTCATTCCATGAGCATGTATCACGACAGAAACTTAGCCTCGTAATCACCATAAGCTATGCCTACTACATCCGCTTTCCATCATCTTCTCCTTCTTTTAAAAAACATATCGTTTCCACTCAGACCCACCTTATTTTGCAATGACATGGTTGATAATTCATTATCTACTGATTATCAAATACATCTATATAGCCATTAGTGTTGACAATCGTTGACACCCGTTGACAAAAACCATTGGCCTACTTTCGTTCATATCCTCACGTTGACACTCTTCCGGCATCTATCTATACTCTTTATTCTTTATAAAAAAGAAAAGTATTGATATAGAGGGGATTCTGAAATCCGAGAGAAGGGTTCAAGGGCGATGTCAACAGTCACCCGAATCAACGCCCGAATATATGCCGCCCATAGAAAACACATTGTTTTTGGGGCTGCACACCACACTAAGTGCCATTCTTGGATGAAAGACGGATGAATGTTTGAGCAACCTTTTGCAAGGGGTATCACAAAATCCCACAAAGTCACCCAAAATCCCTCATTGCATCACACGGAAGCTATTGTCACACAAGAGCTTTCTTCGTAATTTTACTGCATCAAACGCTTATGCCTATGACCGACTTGAAGAACACATGGATAGCGATAGCTCCCGACCGGAACTACACCATCAAGGAAGCCTGCCTTTATCTCGGGGTACACCGATGCACCATCTATGACTACATCAACAATCCCGAGCGACCCTTGCCTTTTATCCGGATCTACACCGATAAAAGGGGCATCCTTTTCCGGGGAAGCGACCTCATTGCCTACAAGGAAGCGGGTCTTCCAAGAAGAGGACGCAAGTTCAAGAACAGCCCTCGTGAATAGAGGGCTGCCTTTGGACTTGCCTTCTTGCGGAACTCAGTTCCACTGGCTCCAGGGCAGACCTGCCAGGACGGATTTGCCGTCCGCCTCGGCAAGCTGGCAAGCCAACAGCCACGCTTCGGTGCGGATGGCATCCATGTCGCTCACGGCCTGCCGGAAACGGGAAGGTGCCACGGCGCCCGACCGGACCACCCACTCCGAAGCACAAGTCTCCGGTTCGATGGCATCCACGAAGGACTCAATCTCCTTCACCAGGTTACATACCTTGCCGTCCTTCATTTCTGCCGTGAAGGTAAACGGCACACCGCTCAAGGTCTTCCGTTGGAAGTCAAAGAAGAGCCTGCCTTCCTTGTACTGAGCGGAAGCAGTCCAACCGAGTTGGGCTGCGATACTGAATATATTTCCATTCTTCATATCTCAGACTATACCTACTATTTGAGACCTGCCCAGTCCGTGACGGATAAGGCAGGTCATTTTGTTATTACTTCATTGTCATACTCAACTGCCCATTCTTGCAAGGAACTCCTGCAGCCGGCTATCGCGCAGTTTCTTCAGCGGTGTCGGCTGGAAGTTTTCCTGCTGCCGGACTTGCAGTTTGCCGAAGCCCTGTCTGGTTAGGTCCAGTTCGATTTCAGAAAGCTCGTTCAGGGAGATGTAGCCGTATTCATCCTCCATCAGTCCCATGACGATGCCGAACAGAATGGTGTCGTTTCCTTCCTTTTCGCCTTCAAGAATGAACCACCGCACGCCACCGAGCGCAAAGATGGCACGGCAAATCGCTTCCTTTCCCTTGCCGTCCTGGGAATAGAGAGGATAGCCTTTCAAGGCTTCCTCCAACTGTGTTGTCATAAGTCTGCACATAATTGTATCATTTAAGTTGGTTACGTTTCCGATTCTTCTCCCTCTTGTGAAACCCTTTAGAGCTTCTTGGTCGGGAAAACCGTTTTTTCGTGCCTCCTTACACTGCGGACTCTAGGGGGAATAAGGCAAGTGTGAGGACAGAGGACTTTACGGAATACCCAATTTGGCACAAATTGTGGAAGGCTGCCGGAAAGTACTCCGTCCGAAAGCGTCAGCGCCACTTGACGTTTCTCCCGTCCGCAGTACCTTTGCACGTACAAAACGAGTTGGACTAAGAAGATCCAATGGTTTTCAAGACGTTCCAGACTAGGACTCCAAGGGAAAGTATTAGTTCTAACAGGTCATCTCAAACATATTCCTCAGAAAGTCCGCGTAGCCCCGTATTCTGGCCATCTTGAAGATGTGCTTCCCGAAAACCGTTGCCGTTGTGAGAACCTACAAAGTGAAGCGAAGTGGAACCTTGCAGGTTCTCTCTATGGCAACGGACTGGAGTCTTCCACTTGTTGCAAAACCCATTCAGCCGGGCTTTGCTTGGTGTCCATCGACACGGAGCAAACCGGATGGCACATCCTCCCCAAAAGGTCGTCACTTCCGGCATCGCATGCAATACGATAAGTCGGAAGTGGCGGCCAACATCCGTGAGCTAATCTCCAAAACCATTCGATGGCTCTACTTCTGCAAGCGTCAGCCTGCGTTCGGTAGAGCCATCGAGCATGTTTTCATTTGAAGACAAGCAGCCTAACCTCATTGCCATTGTGAGAAACAGCTGAGTGGAGCGTTGTGGAACCCTGCTGCTTCTCTCTGTGGCAATGGACTAGAACCCTCCACTTGTAGCAAAAACCAATCAGCCGAACTTTGCTCGGTGTCGCAGACATGGAGCAAACCGGATGGCGCATCTTCCCCAAAAGGTCGTCACTTCCGGCATCGCATGAAATACGATAAGTCGGAAGTGACGGCCAACATCCGTGAGCTAACCGCCTAAACCATTCGATGGCTCTACTTCCGCAAGCGTCAGTCTGCGTTCGGTAGAGCCATCGAGAAATCACCGTTTGAAGACTAGCTACCTGACCTCATTGACACTGTGAGAAACAGCTGAGTGGAGCGTAGTGAAACCCTGCTGCTTCTCTCTGTGGCAATGGACTGAACTCCTCCGCATGTTGCAAAAGCCAATCAGCCGAGTTTTGCTTGGTGTCGCAGACATGGAGCAAACCGGATAGCATAGTCCTCTCAAATGGTCGTTATTACATGAATTCAAGAGAGAAAAGACAGATATTTTCATACGTATTCCATATATTATCACTAAATTTGTACCAAACGCAATAAACCTAGAAATTGAAATGAAAGATTTGAATCGCATAAAAGTTGTTCTTGCAGAGCGCAAGCGAACAAATAAATGGCTGGCTGCAGAATTGGACAAAGATCCCGCTACTGTTTCAAAATGGTGCACCAATTCATCCCAGCCAGATCTTGCTACACTGAGAAGAGTGGCAGTAGCTTTAGGCGTTGACATTAGAGATTTGTTAGTACCGACTCCACAAAAAACATTAGAAGCATGAGTTATAATTGGTTGGTATTCGCAAATAAATCAAAATGCAACCATGCAAAAGCTCTTCAAGAGTTAGGTTACATATCTTGGCGACAGGACAGAGTAAGGTTTGCAATTGGAGATATAGTCTATCTCTTCATGTCAGACGAACGATGTGTGCGTTTCAAGACCATTGTTACTGCCGCTAATCAAGAACGTGGCGATAGTGCTTACTGGAATGGAGCAGCGCCCAAAGATAAAACCTTTAAGCTTGAACTTCTAGAGGAGTACACTGGTGATGCGTTAAGTGAGACAAAACTCTTTGAGCACGGATTTCATGGTGGCCGCAGTTTGCAGCATCCAATGAGAAATAATCCGGAACTCTTTGAGTATATAGAAGAACAATTTAAGTAAGAAAAAACATGGAACAACTGATTGCCCTTATATGGAATATAGCAGACGATGTACTGCGTGATGTGTTTCTTCGCGGTCAATACCGTGATGTAATTCTTCCTATGGTAGTACTGCGCCGCCTCGATGCTTTGTTGGAACCTACCAAAGAAGCTGTAGAACAAGAATACAAAAGTCAAATAGAGGCAGGATTAGCAGATAATATAGACGAGGAAGCACTTAAAGATGAATCTAAGCAAACTTATTATAACATTTCAAAGTGGACGCTCAATCGTCTGAAAAATCAATCCTCAGATAATAACGACATCAATTATGCCAATTTTATTGAATACCTGAATGGCTATAGTGAAAATGTCAAGGATGTGCTGAAGAACTTTGAGTTCTATGCGAAAGTAAAGAAGCTAGCCGATAATGACCGACTGATTTCAATTATTGAGCGCATTACAGACCCTCGATTGAATCTGACCGACCGTCCCGCGATCGATCCTGACGGTTTACCGCTTCCGGCTGTATCCAATCTTCAAATGGGTACATTGTTTGAAGAACTGCTCCGTCGATTCAATGAAGAGAACAATGAGGAAGCAGGTGAACACTTCACGCCTCGTGATGTGATTGAACTGTTGGCAAAGATGGTATTTGAACCCGTAAAAGATAATCTCCCTAAAATTATTTCACTCTATGATCCTGCTTGTGGTTCGGGCGGTATGCTTACAGAAGGCCGTGACTACTTGCTTAACATGGGCGTAATACCAAATGCCATTCAGATGTATGGCACAGAAGTCAATCCTGAAACTTATGCTATTTGTAAGAGTGACTTTATTATTAAAGGAGTGGATCCTGAAGGTATGCACCGTGGCAACACAATCACTGAGAACCATTTCCATAATAAGCAGTTTGGTTATATGCTTACTAATCCGCCTTATGGCAAATCATGGAAAGAGGACAAGAAAAAAATTTATCATGATAAGGATCTGCTTGATGCACGCTTCAACTTGAAATTGACTAATTTCATCGGAGAAGAAGAAATCGTGGATTCTACGCCTCGCACAAGTGATGGACAACTTCTCTTTATTCTCGAAGAAGTGGATAAAATGAAGTCCTTGGAAGCACAACCACAAGGCTCAAGAGTGGCTTCCATTCACAATGGCTCATCTCTGTTTACAGGCGATGCAGGCTCTGGTGAATCCAATATCCGTCGCTATCTTATTGAGAACAATTTGGTGGATGCAATTGTACAATTGCCTAATAATATTTTCTATAATACCGGTATCAGTACCTATGTATGGTTGCTGAGCAATCATAAACAAGACCGTAAGGTGCAACTTATTGATGCTTCCAAAGCTTTTGACAAGTTGCGCAAGAATCTGGGTAGCCGTAACTGCGAGGTAGCGCCTAAGGATGCAGACGATATTGTACGTATTTACATGAATCGCACCGAATGTGAGGCAAATGATGACGTACGCATTTCGAGCAAGATTTTTGATGGTGACGACTTCCGCTATTACAGCGTACAAATAGAGCGTCCGCTACGTTTGCGCTGCCGTTTCTCTGCCGTTAAGTGCGATGAACTTCTTTTTGATTCTTCCATGATGGAACTATCAAAGTGGCTTTACCAAACGTATGGAGACAAGGTGTTTAGCGGTCTCGAAGCAGAGGTGACTGATATCAAAGAATACCTCAGTGAGAACGAGCTAAAGCTAACGGACAAGAAATTTGCTACCTTGGTGAGTGCTAAGAAGTGGCAAGAGCGTCGTGCTCTGCAACAAGCTGCAATGAAGTTCATGCACAAAGTGGGAACGGCTGAATACGATGACTACAACCTTTTCCTTGCGTTAAACCAAAAGGCGAACAAAGAACTAGGATTAAAATTGACTGCTGCCCAGTTGAAAAACATCTTGCGTACCAATGCAGTACAAGATCCAACGGCAAAGCCTGTCATTGCTAAAGTACTCAAGGCAAAGAACAAGGACATTCCAGCTTTCTTAGCTACTTACGGCATAGATGAAAGTCTTTTGCCCGATTATGGCTATTACCGGCAAACGGATGGTACTTATGTGACTTACGAAGCCGATAGTGACCTGCGTGATACAGAGAAGATTCCAGTAAAGGAGGATATTTGGGAGTATGTGCAGCGTGAAGTAAAGCCTTATGTGGCAGAAGCGTGGATTAACCTTCCTGTTACCAAAATTGGATGCGAGATTTCGTTCAATAAGTATTTCTATAAGCCTGCTAAGCTTCGTTCTTTAGAGGAGAATGAGCGTGATATTCTGGATTTAGATCGACAGAGCCAAGGGTTTATTGAATCATTACTTAAAATGATGTAGGTTTATGGAGAAATATAGTAGCTATAAGGACAGCGGTGTACATTGGCTTGGAGAAATCCCGAGTCACTGGTCATTGAGAAAAATGAAGTACACTTTTGTTGAGCGCAGTCAAAAAGGCTTTCCTAAAGAGCCTCTTTTGGCAGCTACTCAAAGCTATGGCGTTATAAAAAAAGAAGATTATGAAGTTAGAACAGTTGAAGCACTGAAGAATTTAGAGACTCTCAAACTAGTCGAGATAGGCGATTTTGTTATTAGTCTGCGTTCTTTTCAGGGTGGTATCGAATACTCACATTGCAGAGGTATTATTAGCCCTGCATATACAATTCTTACACCTACCCATATTACAACAGATTATTTTAAGTTTCTTGGTAAGTCTTCAATTTTTATAAATCTACTCAAAAGCACGGTTACAGGAATTAGAGAGGGGCAAAATATAGACTACAATAAGCTAAAGTCTGAATATATGCCTATACCTCCCATTGCGGAACAACAATCCATGGCTACCTATCTCGACAAGGCCACTGCCGAAATAGACAAAGCTATTGTCCAACAGCAGCGTATGATTGATTTGCTCAACGAAAGAAAGCAAATCATCATTCAGCGTGCAGTTACGAAAGGGCTAGACGAGAATGTGGAAATGAAGAATTCAGGATTGAATTGGCTGGGACAGATACCATCACATTGGGAACTTGTAAGATTAGGCTATTCTTCCAGGATTAGAGCAAGACTTGGATGGCGAGGCCTTAAAGCAAATGAATATGTTGATAGTGGTTACGTATTTCTTTCTGCATTCAACATTGTAAATAATAAGATGCAATGGGATAATGTAAATTTCATCAATAAGTTCCGCTATGATGAATCACCTGAAATAAAGCTTAAAATTGGAGATATTTTATTAGTAAAAGATGGTGCCGGTATTGGTAAATGTGCTAGAGTTGATAAACTTCCCTTAGGGGAAGCAACTGCAAATGGTTCACTAGCATTTATAACGCCAAAACCAGATTTAGACTATAGATATTTGCACTATTTTTTAATATGTGACAGTTTTAAAAAATACACAGAATTGTTACTAACAGGAATGGGAGTACCTCATTTTACGCAAGGTGCAATGAAAAAAGTAAAAATTCCAATTCCCCCAATCAACGAGCAAAAAAGAATTGTTTTTCATTTGGATAAAGAAGTCGGTGAGTTTGATTTAGCCATAGGAAGATTAGAAAAACAAATATCATTCCTTCAAGAACGCAAGCAAATCATCATCAGTGAAGTAGTAACAGGCAAAATAAAAGTATCATAACATGGCAACAAAAAATATAGAACCGAACTTACGGCTTATCAGTGAATATACCAAATTGGGGAAAGATGACAGATTCCGTATTCCGGAATACCAAAGAGGCTATTCATGGACAACTATGCACTGCGATAAGTTGTGGCAAGACATAGAGGCATTTATCGACTCAGGAGCAGACGACCCTTATTTCTTTGGAACAATCATTATTGATTGCTCCACGGATAATTGTCTGAACTTGATTGATGGGCAGCAACGCACAACAACGTTTCTTCTTCTTCTGAAAGCATTACAGCTCCGCTTGAAAGAAGCTTTAGACACCATACAAGTAGGACCTGATACTAGAGCCCTCTATATGGGGCTTTCAAAAAGTCAAGATGCCATCTACACAATTCTGTATAAGGCTGATGATGTGAAACAAGTAGAGATTCAAGACGATTGGAATAAAGCAAAGGGTATTACCATCTTGGAAAACAAGAGTATCAATGAACTCTACAAAGATGACTTCCAAAATATCATAGAGGCAGAGACCTACGTTGAAGCCGAGAAAGCCGTCCATAAAATACCTCGCAAGCAAAAAGACAATAAGTACACCAATTTCTTCCGAAATTTCAAGTATTTCTACGAGAAGTTGCTTTTGTACTCAGAGTCAAATTTGAATAACTTTGCCAAGATATTCCTAGGTAAGTGCCAAATTATTGAGATTAAGAGTTGGCAGATAGAACAGGCCATTACCATGTTTAATTCACTCAACTCCACCGGTATGCCGCTATCGGATGCCGACATCATTTCTGCACAATTATTTTCGAAAGAGGACGATAAAGATACATTCATCGACAAATGGCAAGGAATCACGCTGTTGGCCAACCAACTTAGCCAAAGAAAGGTGATGAATATAGATGCCGTATTGCAACAGTTTATGTACATCAACCGTGCTAAGAACAATCACTACGGACTGAACCAGGTCACCACTCCCGGTATTCGTAAGTACTATACCATCGAACATTCAGAACTTCTGAATGAGCCGATGGCACTTTGCGATTCCTTCGAGAAAATACTCCAGACTTGGAACAAGATAAAGGATTACCCCATTATTAAACTCCTGCTTAAGTTTAATGAAAACTTCAAGATGTTTTTAATGGCCTATCTCTACCGATTCGATGTAAATGATCTTTGCCCTGAAGACGTACAACCAATAGCAGAATGCTTGCTCCGCTTGTTTGCCATTATCGAAGTGGGTGATGTAGGTTTCTCTTCCTCCAATTTCAAGACCTTCCTTTTCAACGAGAACTTCCGTCTGGTAGACGAAAACTACGATATCTATCAGATTGAGGCTGATTTCAGCAAACATATTGAAGTTACTTGGAAGAAGGAAGATGTGCTCGATTATCTCAAGGAATACGACAAGAACATTCTTGTCTTCCTAAATGAGTATCTTTACGCTAAGGAGCAAAATCGCAACTTTGATTTTGACGACCGTGTGAATGTAGAACATATCATGCCGGCGAGCGGACATAACATAGAGGCCATTCGCATGGATGCGCATATCAAAACGAAGGAAGAGTTTGACGCACTGGCCAACTTACTGGGAAATAAAATACTGCTTGAAGAAGACATCAACAAATCAATCAGCAATGACTGGTTTAAGACAAAAAAAGGCAGTACCATTCAGAGTAAACGCGGGTATAAGGGCAGTCGTTACGGCATGGCCCTGGACCTTTCAAAATACCCTAAGGATAAATGGGGAAAGAAAGATATTGAAGACGCAACAGCTATCGTTGCCGAACGTATCGTTAAATTCATCTTCAAAAAGTAAAAGCTTATGGTAACATCTGCAAAGAGCAACGAACAAGCCTTTGAGTGGCTGATAGAACAAGCACTTGTAGGAAATACTAAAGAAGAGCGAGAACATAATAAAGAAATAGCTGACTTTGACACGCAGAACCCAGGTAACGAAAAGTTTTACTGGGGCCGTCCTGCTGACCTAAATAAAGAGTTGGCCGTCGACACTGTGCGCTTATGGTCATTTTTGAAAGCTACGCAGAGCGAAAAGCTCAAAGAGCACAAGGGTAAAGATTTGGAAAAATCTTTACCAAGACAAATATCCAAAATCATCTCCACCAAGGGCATTCTGGAAGTGTTAAGAAAAGGTGTGGATTTGGATAATCTTGAAGATATTAAACTGTTCTATCCCAAACCTTCCGAGGCTGACAGTGAGGAGAGCAAACGACTTTACGCACAAAACCAATTCTGCGTAACGCGCCAGCAAACATTCTCATCAACCAATCCCGGACAGGAGATTGACTTGCTGATTAGTGTGAACGGATTGCCTTTATTTACCATCGAACTGAAAAATCCATGGACAGGACAGACCGCTCGCTATAATGGCATCAAGCAGTACAAAGAAGAGCGCAATCCAAAAGAACCTTTGCTGAACTACGGACGATGTTTGGCGCACTTTACCATGGACAAAGATGAAGTGTATTTTACCACACGGCTCAATGAAGGAAAGACTTTTTTTATGCCCTTCAATCAAGGTCTGCCTGACGGCCTTGGTGCAGGAAATCCTGTAAACGAAAATGGCTACAAGACTTCCTATATGTGGGAGCGCATTCTGACAAAGGCCACTTTATCGGACATCATCATGAACTACGCGCTCTTTGATTATGGAGAAACGAAAACAAAGAAAAAAGTTCCTCATATCCTTAGAAATGCCAAGAAACTAATCTTTCCACGTTTCCATCAATTGGATGTGGTAGATAAACTGATTGCAGATGTAGAAGAAAAGGGTGTAGGAAAGCGTTATCTGATTGAACATTCAGCAGGCTCTGGAAAATCAAACTCATTGACGTGGCTGGCTTTTAAGTTGATTAAGGCTTGTGCTTTATCCGAAAGCACTGTGCGTTCTCGTGGATTGGGACAACAGCTATTTAACACTGTGATTGTTGTAACAGACCGTCGTATCCTTGATAAACAAATTACTGATAACATTAAGGCATTCGGTCAAAGTGAGAAAACGATAGCTCATGCAGATAGTTCAAACGAACTGAAAACAGCTATAGAAGGTGGCAAGAGAATTGTGATAACAACAATACAGAAATTTCCCTTTATCTGTGGGACTATTGCTGACGTTAGTGACCATAATTTCGCCATCATCATTGACGAAGCCCACTCTTCACAAAGTGGGATTGCCGCAGACAAAATGAATACTACAGTACAACGTGATCCAGACCAAGAAGGATCTGATACAGACGAGTTGATAGCCAAACTAATTCGTGACCGCAAGATGTCGAGCAACTGCTCATACTTTGCCTTTACAGGTACACCGAAGCGTGAAACATTAGAGCGCTTTGGTTGGCAAGATCAAGAAGGAAAATTCCATCCTTTCCACCTATACAGTATGAAGCAGGCCATTGAAGAAGGCTTTATTTTGGATGTGCTAGTGAACTATACCACCTATAAGAGTTACTATGAGCTTATCAAGTCGATTGAGGATAACCCACAATATGACGAAAAGAAAGCTCAAAAGTTACTGCGTCGTACAGTGGAGCGCCATCCTGACACCATCGCAGTGAAGGCAGATACTATGCTCCAGCACTTCGATAGTAAAGTATTCCGCCAGCGAAAGCTAAAGGGCAAAGCCAAAGCAATGGTTGTAACAAAGGACATAGAATGCGCCATCCACTACTATAAAGCGTTAACCGACCTTGTGGTAAAACTAAAGTTGCCTTACAAAGTTCTCATCGCCTTCTCTGGTGAAAAAGAGGTAAATGGCGTTACCTATACCGAAGCCGGACTAAATGGCTTTGCAGAAACAGAAACAGCAGAAAGGTTTGAATCAGACGAAAATCGAATTTTAGTGGTGGCCAACAAGTACCTTACAGGTTTTGATCAACCTAAACTATGCGCCATGTACATTGATAAGCCTTTGGCAGGTGTGTTGGCAGTACAGGCGTTATCACGCTTAAATCGTGCAGCCCCAGATTTGTCTAAGCGTAGTGAGGACCTCTTTATTTTGGACTTCTACAATAAGAAGGACGATATGGAAGAGAGTTTCAGTCCCTTTTACACTTCTACAACTTTGTCTGAACCTACCGACGTTAACATTCTACATGAGTTGCGTAGTACTTTGTTGTCTATCGGGGTCTTTGATGAAGAAGACGTCAAACAATTCATGGAAATCTATATGAGTGGTGCAGAACCTGATAAATGGGTTCCCATTACAGATGCTGCAGCTCATCGATTCAACCACGAGATTGAGTTTGATGAGAATGGTAAAGCAGACTTCAAAATCAAATGCAAGCAGTTTGTAAAAGTCTATTCTCGTGTAGCTGCCATCATGGATTATGAGGTGCTCAACTGGGAAAAGATGTTCTGGTTCCTTCGTTTCTTAATTCCCAATTTGCATGTAGATGTGCCTGGCCGTGACGACCTCAAAGACCTATTGGATTCAGTAGACTTGAATACTTATGGTTTGCGCCGTACAGGATTGAATGAAAAGATAGAATTAGATTCTAGCGAAACTGTTCTCGATCCTACCAAAGCAGCTATGGCAGGTGCAGGCACAAGTGATGATGCAAAAGAAGAACTCGACGTAATTCTGCAAGAATTCAATGATAAATGGTTCAAAGGTTGGGATACTACCCCTGAAGAGCAGAAAGTCAAACTTACTGCCATTGTCAATGCCGTCAAGCAGGACAACGACTACCTTACACTCATTGTGGGTAATCCTGATAAACAAGCTGCAGAAGAAGCACTTGACAAAATTATCGACCGAATTGTGCGCAGACAACGCCAGAAAGATATGTCGCTCTACAAAGAATATATGAACGAGGATTTTAAAATCAATTTCCGGTCGCTGGTGACTAGAATGATTGAAACACCTTCGTTGGTAACTATAAAATAATAAATTGAATTAGATATGCCAACAGTAGATTTTTATAAGAACCTCGGTTATGATTTCTATCAATACGAAGACGAAGAAGAACTTCGTGGACTAACTCCCGGTGGTTTCAATGGTGGTGATAATTCTTTGAATGTGAAGGATTTCAATGATCTTGAACTACAAGCTACACGAGATATAATTGCGTGCTATCTTCGCCCTATTGGAAGAATCAATACGTCTTCCACATCCTATGGGCTAAAACATTTAATAGAACGTGCTCTCCATATTGAAACCCAAGGCGTAATAAATTATGTTAACAATGGCAGCGTAATCTTGGCTATGTATGATGCAGGATTCCGTATCAAACGCCTAAAGGACGGCTCGCCAAATTGCTACTTTGACGTTTCCAGGAAGAGTATAAACAACTTGAATAAGTACGTTAATAAATAGGTAGTAGAGCTTCTACGACATAATCTTAAACCTGTAAATGCAAGATTGAGGCCTGAGTTCGTTTTCCTTTCAATATCGATATCAATTGGAATATAGGTAAATAATAACACGCTTGGATTTAATCCTTGCATAACAAAAAACAATACACTATGGGACTATTAGATTTCATATTTGGCAGAAAGAAGGAAACAAAAACTTCTATGCCACAACCGGCTGCTAAGCCGCAAGCTACGACTTCAAGGCAAATAACGAGCGCAACTTCTGCTCCCAAACCAGCAGAACTTAGTATTGCACCATTTGTGTTCGAATCGAATCAACATCAACGTTACGAGAATGGCAATCCTGTAAAAGGTCTGCAAGAATGTCCACGTACTGTAAAGGTTGAAAAGAATGTAAATGGCTGTAGTGGCTATCAACTTAAAAGCGGTGATGGCTATATCGTTCGTATGATTAATGGCGATACCGGTCAGCCTCAGATGTCAGCTAAGCCTATGCGTGTCATCAAATCAACTGCTAACGTAGTAACGCTTCGAGGATATATGGTAAGTGCTCAGACTCCTTTTGGCTTTCAGGATGTTGATATGACAGATTATGGACTCACTGTTTCTTTGAAAGATGGAAAGGTCGTAAAGTGTATTCTTCATATGTATGACCGTAATGTGGATATTGAGTATCGAAAAGTGCCAACAGGAACATCCTCTAAATCTTCAGCTTCAGTGAAAAAAGAATTTACTGAAACAGAATTGTACGTAAGCCAAGCATTAGCACAATTAGGTGTAGGAAATGACGGTGATGCTGTATATCATCCGCTTTATAAAGCATGGCGGTCATTTCAAAATAATCCCAGCCAACTTAAGAAAATTATTAATACAGGCGAATTTGGTAAGGGCATGATGGTATTCTTGTCATATGGGTACAGACATTGATGACAGACAGCAGCTATCAAGTATTGCTTATTTGTTTTTGAGTCTTGCTATACAAAACAATCAAAGTGATATAAATCTTGTATTAACCCGTTTACTCGTAATGCTAAATAACCGTGAGGCTTTAGAATACACGGTCTCTTCCGTTGTTAATAAGGACGAAGGTATGATGTTTATGAATATGGGATCTTTTAATGCTAGAGATGCCCTGTTTAAAATGGAATACGCTGATTTATCGAGAGACCATCGTTTGTTGACTGTAGACACCTTTGCGCAAGCATACCAAGACCTAATGAGTAAAATTCAATCCGGTTTCTTTGGTAAAAGCAAAACAGATGTTTCCATTATTACAGAGGGAAGAAAACTTCATAAAGAAGTTTTAGACTATCTCGTAAATAAGGTCATTGAGGAAAACGATATTGATTTTTAATTTGGTAATTTATGGCTTGGAAGAAGGCAACAATACAACTCGATAACGGAGCCTGGGCTGATGCTCAGGTTCCAGAAATCGTGTCTGCAAGTAGAAGCACGGATATTCCTGCTTTCTATGCAGACTGGTTCTTTCATCGATTGGAGAAAGGCTACTCAGCATGGACAAATCCGTTTAATGGAAAGAAAATTTATGTGTCGTATCAGAATACGCGCTTTATCGTGTTTTGGTCGAAGAATCCAGAGAAGTTAATCCCTCACTTAGATAAGTTAGAACAGCATATACCTAAGATAAAGTGTTACGTTCAGTACACCCTTAATGACTATGTCGCTGAATGGCTTGAGAAAGGTGTGCCTTCTGTTGAGAGGCGTATTGATACCTTCAAACGACTTGTGGATAAGCTTGGTAAAGGTCATGTGATTTGGCGTTACGATCCCTTGATTCTTACCGACCAAATCTCTATGGATGATTTGTTGCATAAGATTGAGTATATTGGCAATCAGCTCAAAGGCTATACTGAAAAGTTGGTGTTTAGCTTTGCCGATATTGAGTCCTATAAGAAGGTTAAGAACAACCTCATTCGCAACAATGTTCATTACCAAGAATGGACACAGGAGCAGATGATAGAGTTTGCCAAGCGTCTGTCGGCACTTAATAAAGCCAATGGTTGGAACTACGAATTGGCCACTTGTGGTGAGAAGCCTGAATATAAAGAATATGGTATTCAACCTAATCACTGCGTGGATGACACTTTGATGATTCGTTTTGCATGGCGCGACGAAGATTTGATGAAGAAGCTAGGCGTGGAGATACAAGCTAAGAATCCAAATCCAAATCTGTTTGATGAGCTGGAAGTTATTCCAGAAAATGCCATCATGCTTGACGATGGTGTTCATTATGCCATCAAAATGAAAGACAATAAAGACAAGGGCCAACGAGCCCTATGTGGATGCATGGTAAGCAAAGATATTGGGCAATACGATACTTGTCCGCATCAGTGCGAATACTGTTATGCCAACACAAGTAAAGAACTTGCATTGGCGAACTATAAGGAAGCCAGAGAATCTGGCTTCCAATGTGAAACTATAACAGGAAGATAAGATGTCGAAGTATAAAGACAAGATAAAGAAACTGCCTCGTGTTACCTTGGATGCAATATCCGAGGTGTGTCGTGGTATGCTTCCATCAGAATATCGAAGTCATCCATGGGACTTACCCTATGGAGATAAAAATTTCGCAAAAATCTTTGATCAAGAAGACCAATTGAATGGCTATGCAGCTGCATATACAAATTGGCATAAGGGAAAACTGCATATTGCTTTTGACCATACACCTTCAGATACATTTGTCGGCGAGATTGCGGTAATAGACTGGGCTTGTGGGCAGGGATTGGCTACAATTTTCCTTCATGAGTATCTCGAAGAGAAAGGTTATAACTGTCGTATCAAAGAAGTCATACTTGTTGAACCTTCAGAGAAAGCTCTTGACCGCGCCAAGTTTAATATTGAAGCCATTGATAACAAAATCAAAGTCTCAACAGTCAATAAAAAGTTGGATGAGGTAATTGATTTTGATATTAAGCTTTTTGAAAATCGAAAGGTTATACACCTATTCTCTAATATCTTCGACATTCAAGGAATCAGTCTTAAGCATATTTCAGAAAACCTACTTGTAAATCTTTCGAAGAACAACTATATAATTTGCGTTAGTCCTTACTACAAGCAAGTAGAAAGTCGCTACAATACATTTCTTCAATATTTCCAACGTCCACTTGCATGGCAGTTCCGCGAGTCACAGTCACAAAAAGACGTTTTAGGATATACTTATAATATATTGTCCTTAAAGCTCCTTGCTGATAAGACTGGGCAGATAATTAAATATGATTTTTTCCCCGCATCACAATTCCGTGCATGTTTCGCATTGGAATGTGTAAAGCCAATAGTAGAAGATTATACTCCCCACACATACTTTGATTTGTATGCGCCATATGAACTTGGTGCAAGCATAAGTGATGGCGTTGAGCCAATCTTTGCCGTTCTTAATAACATTATTAACCGAGGGCTTCCTACAAAAGTATCCTTAAATATTGAAAATATTCTTAGCAAGAAATTGTCTTGTTCTGAAGTTTCAACGCTTTATGGTGGCTTTCGTTTCAACTCATTGTTGGATCATGCTGACGAACTAAAACTAAAGGAATATGCCGAGGCTGGAGATTTAGGTGAAGACTTGCACATCAATCAATTGCTCTATACGCCTTTAGCAATAGCAAGAGTACAGAAGGTTCTTGTGGAAGCTTTGATTAGCCATCGTTTGAATTTACAGAAAGACGAGTGGAATATACTCATAGAAGAATGTGACATCCCATTTGCAAAACTGGCCATTGAAGATTTCAAGGAAATGTTCAACCATCTTGCAGCTTTGTCTCAAGACTTTGATAATATGCGTGTTCCACATATAAATATGTATGTTATCTCTAGTAAGGTTTACAAGGATTCACCGCTTCTTGAGGAGGATGCTATCTTTGAGGCAACGGAAGAAATACGTAATACGACTTTTGACTTGGTTATTAGGTACTCTTCAACCCCAAAAACGGAAGACTGCAGTTTTACTGAATATCAAGTAAGCAACGATAGTTTCTATTGCATATTCCCAGCAACCGTACATTATGCTGAACGTTACATCTATACTACAGATGGATTGGAATATAATCCGTTAGTAAACGATGATAAGGAACCAATCGACGAAGCAGTTGAGCATCTAAGATATTTTTTACAGTTACTTTTTAGAAAGGAAGATTTCCGCCCAGGTCAGCTTTCTATTCTCTCAAGAGCGTTGCAGAATAAATCGGTTATTGGTTTGTTACCGACTGGTGGTGGTAAATCACTCACTTATCAATTGGCTGCATTCCTACAACCGGGCGTAAGTCTTGTTATAGACCCTCTCGTATCTCTTATGAAGGATCAATACGATGGACTTATCTATGCAGGTATAGACTGTTGCACCTACATCAATTCACAAGTTGCGGATACGCGCGCAGAGCGTGAATACGATATGGAGCATTCTAAGTGTCTATTCGTATTCATGTCACCTGAACGTTTGTGTATTCATGGTTTCCGTCAGAGACTTCGTAATATGCAAGACCTAAATGTGTATTTTGCGTATGGTGTTATTGATGAGGTTCATTGTGTTTCCGAATGGGGACATGATTTCAGATTTTCATATTTACATTTAGGGAGGAATCTCTATCAATATGTTTTGCCAAAGCAAAGTTCTGGACATGAACATATTTCGTTGTTTGGATTGACAGCAACGGCTTCATTTGACGTTTTAGCTGATGTCGAACGAGAACTATCTGGTGAAGGTGCGTTCCCTTTAGACAATGATGCCGTTGTTAGATATGAAAATACTAATCGACTGGAACTTCAATATCGAGTAGTTCAAATTGATGCTTCTGGTTGCAAAGATAAATGGGCTGTCTATGAACGAAAGAATGATATAGCGGCTCAAGTCTTAGGTGAATCTTTGGATTGTCTCAAAGAACTTGAAAAGCCAGATAACATCAAACGCATCAAAAACAGATTTCTCCAACGAGAAAATATTATGGATGATGATGTGATAGATGAAATCAGCAATCGAGACATTACGGTTTCTGTAGATAATGAATGGGCTACGAGTGAAAACAGTAATGCTTCAGCCATTGTATTTTGCCCCCATAGAGTTGGTTCTCTTGGTGTTAATAATTCAGCCAAAAAGCGTGGTATTAAAAATGCCATAGCTGCAGGTCTGGGTACGCAACGTGTAAGTAACTATGTCGGTGGTGATGTGCTTACTGAACAAGACAAGTTCCTTCATGGAGATACCAATATCATGGTAGCTACCAAAGCCTTTGGTATGGGTATAGACAAACCCAACGTACGCTTCACGCTGAATATCAATCATTCGGGGTCGTTGGAAGGCTATGTACAAGAAGCCGGTCGTGCAGGACGAGATAGGAAGCTGGCTTTATCCACAATCATGTATTGTCCTCAAGAGTTCAGCGAACAAAACGAACGTACTCGTATCTATGAAGCTGTACCTGTTGATTATGGTGTACATCAATTCTTTTACGAGAACAACTTCATTGGAGCCGATTTCGAAAAATGGATTATGTATTTCTTAATGTCTAAGAATACAAATACTACCGTTGAGGTTGGTGAAGAACAAAAAGATGTGGAAAGCGTTTCAGGCTTCTTGGATAAGCTTATGTCAGCTCAATCGGAAGAAGAATTGGTTTACTACATCTCTTATACCTATACGCCAGAAGATGTGCGCTGGATAAATGAAATGCTCACAAAAAACAATCTTCCTCGATTCAAGACAGATGAAGACATTCGACTTGAAGAGGAGGGTAAGCGAAGATATGGGTTTGCACGTCCTACGTACAATTATGGTTATGCTGACTATACAGTAGCCCTTCAAAAGGCTATTTATCGTATGTGTTGTGTCGGTGTCATTGACGACTTTACTCAAGACTACGTCAATCAGTGTTTCCGTATTGTAACTAAGAGAAAAGCAGATGGACAGTATTTCATGGCTCTAAAGCAATTCTTGAAAAGATACTACACCGATGAACGAGCAGATATTGAAATAGTCAAGGCTCATGAAATGAGAGGTGATAATGAGATTCAGCAATGTCTTTCTTTTATTACAGAGTTTGTCTATACCAAGATTGCAATGAAGCGTAAACGTGCAATGCAAGATATGGAAGACTTTTGTAATAGAGCAATACATAGTGATAAAGATTGGTTAGAAATAAATGAAGACCTCAAAGACGACATTTATTACTACTTCAATTCTAAGTACGCACGAGAAGACTATAAGACTGAGTTTGGAGAAGCTTTCTCGTTGACTCATGAAACGAATCATGGTAAGTATTCGTCATTCGAAGTACTCTTTAAGTACTTGCGTGTTGTTGACGATGACGTGATGGGACCCAGCGACTCACAAATTGGTAACATCAAACACTTACATGGTGCAGTTAGATTAATCCGCCGTTCATTGACTGATACTAATCCAGCTCTTGATATGCTTAATGTCTATTGCCTTTTGTTCCTTGGAGTTGGTGACAATAAAAACCTTGCGAATGAAATACGGAATAGCTATATTAGCGCATATAAGGAGTTCAGGGATCGGTCTATTCATAACCTCAAAGATTTCTACGCCAATATGAAGCGTTTTAAAAATGAAATACAAAAGAAAGGGCGCAATGTCGTTGATGCTAAAGAAATGCAGCTCATTAAAGGCTGGGAGGCAGAAGCCGAACTGATTATACACTCATCCTGGGTAAAGATGTTTAGAGATAAGTTTACAGAAAGCACAAAAAAATAATGTTCAATCAAACAAAAACAAAAAATAAAAACATGGAAGATAAATCTATTCTTGAAGTCCTCACTCAATTAGAGAGCGACTTGAAAGATATCAAGGCTGCCAAGGAGCAGATTGATGACGTGTTAGAAGTAGATAGTGAAATCAACAAGAATCTTGCTGATTATTCGCAACAATTGGCATCTATTGTCACTCAACTAGGCTCTTTGAAGGAGCTTATAAAGTCTGAGGTGAAAGGCATCGTTTCAGACGTTGACTCTGACGTTACTGCACGTTTAGTATCTGTCAGTCAACTAGTCTCAAATATAGGGAATTTGTCATCTGAGATTGAAGATAACGCTAAGAAGGTCGTTTCTAATACAACTGATGCGATAAACGACTCATGCAACAAAGTCATCAAGAATTTTGAAGCAAGTACCAAGAACACCTGTGAGCTTTTTCTAAAACAAACTTCTGACGGTGTCGAAAGACTAGTTCAAGCTACTACGGATTTGAAAGGTTCTGCTACAGAATTTTATGGTTTAAAGAAAGAGATTCTCCAAAAGTTTGATGCTCTTGACAGAGAGCTGTCCTCTCTAAGGGCGATAACCGACAACATAGAGAAAGCAGTATTAGGTCTTGTGAGTGAAAATGCTCATCAGACTAAGAATCTGCACACAGCTAATGGAAATATCAATCTGGCCTTGAAAAATCTCAAAAGTCATGAGGCTTCTCTTCAAAATGCAATAAAGGCTATAGAAGAGAAAAACGACAAGACTAAGAAGGAACTGAAATGCGCAATTGACACCAACAAGAAAATATTGTTTGGTGTTATAGCTTTGGTTATTATTGACATTATCCTGCAATTTATAGTTCAATAAAAAAGAACAGGTTCAAAAGTTTCTTCTGTTGACTACTACTACGATTGACTCATCAAACACTTTAGCAAAAATAGGATATATATCAAACTGTTATAATGGAATAACCTATGACTATAGATATTTTATATAGAGAGCTAAGATGCTATCGAGTTTCCTATCTCTAGGAGAACAAAAATCAAATGATTCTGAATATAGAATAGAAAAAATCATGTAAAAACGGAGCAGACTGTAACAGCTTGCTCCGTTTTTACATGCTCTCACTTCGCCTTCGGCAACCGGATTTTCTTGTTCTTCTCCTCCCAGGCATCCACATAGTTGTTCAGTGCTTCGGAGATAACATCCTTCAAGAGGATGCCTTCCACGAGGGAAATGTATTTCACCTTACGGACTAAATCCGGATTCACAATGAAGGTGGCTCGGATTTCCTGGGGCTTCTTGGCACTTTTGGCTGCTTCGCCTTTCTTGGGGCGACCCACATTCTCCCTGCGTTTGGCTTCCAGTTTGATATTCATTTGCTCGGTTGCAGCCGTTTCGGTTGCTTCCTGCTTAGAAGATGCTTTAGCAGGTGCTTCCTTCGGACTTTTCTGCTTATCATCTTGAACTGCTAGCTGTTCAACTTGTTCTGCGGCTTGCTCAACAGTCTGTTCCTTAGGCTGTTCCTGCACCGATTCTGCTTGATTGGCTTCACCCATAAAGCCATCCATCAATAAGGATAAATTCTTCTTACTCATATTACTTACTTTATTACTTGTTTACTTGCTGATTTACTTACTATGTTACCAATAACCTTTGTGATTAGTCATATAGTAATATAGTTTACCTATTTTCCTCCCGACTGATTATTTCATAGGTCAGTGTTTTATAGTCCGCTGCACCATTGCTTTTCGGGTCGTATTCAAAGATGGTCTGACCGGAAAGCGGCATCTCGGCTATGGCGATATTCTCACGGATTTTCGTCTGAAAGACCTTCTCTCCGTACCGCTTTTCTACCATGGAAATCACTTCCTTGTTCAACTTCCGGTTATTGAACCGGGTGAAGAACACCCCACCCAACTCCAACGTCGGGTTCACTCGGCGCTTCACTTCCCGGACTATATCGTCCAGCATGGTCAAGCCTTTCAAGGGCAAGGCTTCAGCGGTGAGCGGTATATAGAGTTTGTCCGCTGCCACCAGTGCATTGGTTGTCACGATACCGAGTGAGGGCGAACAGTCCATCAGGATGTAGTCATACTTCTCCTTCTGTTCATCGAAGTAGGATTTGAGGATGCCTTCCCTTGCCATCATGGTAGCCATGTCTATTTCGGCTCTTGCCAGGTCCAGAGATGCCGGAACGAGGTCCAGGTTTTCACGGATGGGAACGATGGGCAGCGGTTGGTCTTTGACCAGGGTATCATAGATGCTTGTTTCCGGGTCTTCGTTCTGCGTCAGCGTGAACGTGAGGTTCTGCTGTGCATCCAGGTCAATGAGCAACACACGTCTTCCTTGCAGTGCGAGTGCTGCACCTATACATGCAGTAGAGGTAGTCTTGCCGACTCCACCTTTCTGATTACCGATGGCTATTGTCAAGTTATTTCCTTTCATTATCTTCAAGATTAAAAGTTTACTATTCCATTTGTTTCTTTACTTACAAAAGTACTTTATTACTTGCTGATTAGACAGAAAGTTTACTCATTTATTCTGCGGAAAAATCACTTTTCTGATGATTTTATTCCCTTGTTAATCAACCATTAAATAAACATCAAACAAATATCAGACAAACATCAAGATGGTTTTTGTCCTGCTGAACAATCTTCCTTATATTCAAGAATTAGTAAGTAGAAAGAGCGCCTTAATTCAGCTTGAAATAATTTGTCAATACATTTCGCATGGAATGCTTTTAAACTCCGACCCACGCCTCACGGCGGAAGTCGGAGCGGAACATATATAAGGAATTTACGCTGTCTGTTTGGCTGCGAGTATCTGATGGGCATGGGCATTGACCAGCCGGACAATCCGGTCGTGGTGCGGAGTATTCGTATTGCACAGCCCACGGCTCTGTATTACTTTCCCTTCGGTCAGTGAAAACTCAATCGTCTCGATGCGGTTTCCCTCCTTGTCATGAGCCGATAGTATCAAGCTGTCCGCCTTGGCATAGTATTCGCATTGGAAGACACAATGATGCAGGGCATTTCCCTCGGCTTGGAAGGCTTCCAGACTATCGAGTACCGAAATCACCAAGTCTTTGTCGGTGATGGTGATACCGAAGTAGCGTGACTTCTCCTTGTAGAACTCGGCTTCCTTTCGTTTGGCTCGCTGCATCTGCTCTTGGCTTTTACGTTTCTGCTCCATTTGGTTGTGCCGGTTCATCCAATAGTCATGCTCGGCTCCGAGGTTCTGCGGACAGATATACTTGGGGTTGCAGATGTCCTTGCCACACTGCTCCAGCAAACGGATAGTGTCTGCCCACAATCCCATGTCCGAAGGGCGGTAATGATGCCGGGTGGCTACCTTATACGACTGCCAGCATCGGTCAAGTTCCAAAGGGCGGTGTACAAAATAAGACACGGCATGTAAATCTTTTGACTTGAGGATGGTTTCCATCCGGCTGTCCGTCAGTACGGCTTTCATCACTTTCATCGGGTGGCAGTCGGGCAGCTTGCCTTTCATGCCGTTGCGTTTCAGTTCGGGCAACAGCCGATAGTGCGGATAAACATAGGTATCTGCAATGAGCCAGTGAACTTCGTTCGGTCGCTTCAAGATGATTTCAGATGCCCAATCGAAGCAGTCCACATAATAGCTCAATGTCCTTGCTCTTGCTGTGACAGCCAACTTGCCTTCGGCATTGAGCCACAGACGGCACGCTTCCCAGTAGTCTACCTCCATAGGCATTCCTTTCCGGAAGGTCGTTTCCAAACGGAAGACCCGTTGCACCTGCAAGCCTTCCACCACTTCAAGAGAAGAAAAGTAGCAGGCTTCCTTGATGGTGCGTTTGAGGGTATCCTTTATCTGCAAGCAAGTACCGCAATGAGGGCAGCAGACTGACTTGCCTTTTCCCTTATGGTCGAAGTGTCTGCCACATTCGCCACACGTACACTTGTGTGCGGAAGTCCGGAAGCAGATATGTCCTGCCACTTTCCGCACTGCCCATGTGAGCACTTTGGGGCTTATGGCGGTCAGCTTCTCATTGGAAGCTGCCACCTGTTTTTCTATTTTCGTTCTTGCCTTCATAGTTCCATACCTTGAAAGAGTGAAAGTTCTTGAATGGGTTTGGGTTGCGGTTTGGCTGCCTTGGGTCGGCTGTTGCGTTGTTGCAGTTTCCGCATTTCCTCCTCCTGGTATCGTTTGAGTGCAATGGCTCGTTGTTCTGCCTTCTCCTCCTCGGTCAGCTCAATGTGATGATTCACTACCACATTGCAGTCCATCGGCTTGCCGATTTCCAAATTGGGTTCATCAATCGCATGGACTGCCATGGCATAAACCTCCATGTCGCTGAGACCGCAGCAGCCGGATTGCTGTACGGCATGGAAGATATAGTTGACCACATCGTCAATGGTGCGTGTGGTGGTTTCATACTTGGCACGGAAGAGTTCATCTTCCTTGGCTCGGTTATCAAGATAGTTTTGGATGAGTTCCTTGAAATGGTCAGTTCCTTTCATATGTTCCTATGTTTAAGCGTAAATAATCATCAGCAGTCACCGGCTGTATTCAGCCTACCATAACGTGGCAGTCCACCACTTCGGCAGGAAGTCCGAAAGCCGGATAGTGTGAGAAGTAAGGGAAACATTCTCCCTCTTGTTCCGTTGCGGTAGTGATACCCATGACTTTATTCTCCGTGTACCACTGGTCAATCAGAGCGATTTCTTCATCCGTCAGTCCGGTTGCATCCGAGTTGAACAGATAGCAGAGTGCCCATGTCGGGATGGCTTCAATGAGTGTGTCCATAGCGTTTCTTTTTAAGTTCGTTACTCCGTGAATTAGATGGGAAGTAGTTCCAGCAGTTTCTGCAGTGGAATGGTATTGATGTCCGACTTGAGGAAGTGAACTATCCATTCCGGCTCTTCAAAAAGCGGGTGCATGGGTTCCACACTGAAATCGTCCCCGGTGGAATAGCAGTCGATGTGTGCAAAGTTGGTGCCGTCCTTGCGGATGTGAGCATAGAAAGGAGGCATACCGCAAAAGCACTTGCGGAGACTCTCTCTGTCCCACTGCAGGGTGAGTTCGTAAACACTACCCTTGTAAAGCATCTTTTCTTTTCGGTCTTTAAGTTTGTATGCCATAGCTGAACTAATTTTTTCCCTTTGGTTTGAAGCCTTTCGGCTTCTCACTCCCGGGTGATTTTTACGATACCTCTTCTCACGAAGGGTGTAAGGGACAGAAGGCAAATGTGGCAAGGGGAAAGCAGACGGAATACCCAATTTGGCACAAATTGCGGAAGGCTGCCGGCTGCTTTTCCTTGCAGCCAAGCGCAGCGCCATTTGACGCCGTACCGACCCTTCGTACCTTTGTATCGGAAATTTCATCGGGAGTGCGGATGCTTTAGGATTATCAAATTATCCATATAGATGTTCACAAGCAAGATAAAATCAATAAAATGACTTGTAGAACAATTTATAGGCATGGAATTCTTATATTCCTGAATTTTTACACATGATAATCATATAAATTAGGTATCTTTGCACAACAATATGAATCGCGAAACTATGGAACAACGAATCAATAGAATAAAAGTCGTATTAGCAGAGAAACAGCGAACCAACAAATGGTTGGCTGAAAAATTAGGTAAAGAGTACTCTACCGTTTCCAAGTGGTGTACTAATACAAATCAGCCTGATTTAATAACGCTATCGAAAATTGCACATCTACTAGATGTAGATATACGCGAACTATTAGTGAGCGGGAAACCCATCATAAAAGAGTTTGACTATACCTCCGATAGTAAATAACACTAAGTAATAAAATCTTATCTTCTATAGTCCACACACTCAATATACAGGAAAGAATTCAGATTTGAATGCGTACGGCCATCACTGTGAAGTTGTGCCTTTTGGCACATAAATTTATTCGTATTATTTTGCTTGGCAATAACCCTCTTTTCGTTGAAGAAGGATGATCTGAAAGATAAGAAACGAACGTAACAACATATGCATATTTGATATAGAATAAGAGAAAGCATACTCTCTACAATTCAATAATCGAAATGAACTTGTACTAATAATGATTTATAATATACACTCTTGATGAGTACAAAAATAAGTAGTTATAATGTCTGAACGAGAACGATTAAATAAAATAGCAAGCAGATATAATATTGGAGTCACTACTATAGCTGAATTGCTACAAAAGAAAGGTTATCCGTTGTTTGATGTTACGCCCAACACCATTTTAACCGAACGACAACTTGCAATCATACATGCTACCTATGGTAAGATGAAAAGATATCGTCTCCTTGCATGGACAGCAGAAGATTTTACAGACAATGCCAAAATGAACAGAAAAATTATCAATGCTCATGGTTGGAATCATATAAGAAACGATGTTTTTGTTCGTTCTAAAGATCGATTTGTCTTCATACCAGTCAATCAAGAAGTGGACCATTTTGATTATTGGAAAGTTGAGGATATAGAAGCAAAATCCCCCACGGCTATTGACAACTTCATGATTATTAAGGAAAAGCTTTGTTCTCCATCTGGAAGCATACCCATTACTCCAGAGGTGCGTGAAGAGAAAGAAGAAATGCGGCATGGAAAATCAGAAGAGGTGTTCAAATTGAAGACATCGCTATTCCCTTCTAAGATTAATACTGTTGGTTCTATAGATTTGTCAGCCCTTAATGTATCAACTCGTCCCCAGAGAAAGACAAAAGAAGAACGTAGAAAAGAACGTGAAGAAAGAAAAAATCAAGGTTGTAAAAACAAAGATTCAAGATTTAATAGCCAAGATGCTATACGTGAAGTATGGCAGAGATTTGTTGATATTCAAGAACGTCTTATTAGACAAAGATGTTCTCCAATAAGCATTGACGTTGATTCAATTGAGATTGAGAACGATAAGTTGCATGTTACTGTTGATAAGAAGCAAAAGGAACAACAACTTGACACCATCTTCAAAGATAAGTTGGGGGCTGAGTCATACGACTTAGCAAGTGGGACTGTGCTTGTCGACGAAAATAAGTGGACATCACTCGATGAATATGAACTAGCAGCGATTCGTAAGACTTTATCAGAAAACTATATTGAATTAGATACAACTCCTGCAATCAATGCTTATATTGATTACGGAAGTAATCTTGGGCACTCTGACCAAATGTCCTTGGATGAATTACATCAATTAGACTCCATCATCACACATGGTAATTTAATCGAAGGTATGATTCATGATACCGTTGCGTTCATTTCAAAAGTAAGCATAAACACAGATGAGTATTTAAAATATCTCTTTGGTGATCACTATGTCGTATATAAACAGAAGAAACGTAAGCAAGAAGTACCTAAACTGATAGAAGTTTTTGAGTATCAAAATCAATATATTACCTGGGAAACAATTCAAAAGTATCAAGATATTGGTTTGTTATGTAAGCAGTATGTTCTTATTTTTAAGATTCATAACGAGTCTGCATTAAAGGAACTCAAAGATAGTTTTGATTGTTGGTTCCCTAACACTGAAACTTTTGAGTTTATACGTGTATTCACTCGTAAAGATCCTTTTCACAAGGACTTTCTTAAGGAAGTCAATGACAATATTCGTCAATTCTTAGAGGAAGCAACACTATATTGTTCGGAAAACGAAATTGAAATTAACGTAAAATTTACTTATTCTATCTCGAATTATAAGCTTAGAATGCTTAAATTCCAAGAGGTTGCAGCTCTGATAGCAAGTAAAGGTACTGGATATAGTTTTAATAATGAAACAGGTGCTATCGGTATTGACTTTAATTGGCGTGAACAAGATATATTCTCAATACTACGTGATATTGAGAAGTCCATCCCATTCATAACTATCAATACGTTTGAGGACCATCGTTTTAAGTGCAAAGTTGATACTCGTATCATAGGCTTCGAACAAATAAAACAATCTTTAGAGGATAAATATGAAAACATTGATGTAGCAAACGACTGTGTGAATCACAAAATTCACATCAAATTGCCATATGTAGATGCTTCATACTATAGCCAACTAGAGACACATCTTGAACAAGATTTGCTTCAAATATCTATAGCCGGCATACATATCTCAATTGAGCCAAAAGTCGAAGGTAAAATACGTCTCAATGTTAAGTATAACAATGAATCTAGACTTGAGGATTTAGCAGATAGTATAACAGACATGAAGAAAGCCGACTTTGGCTTTATGTTAGACGAGAAGGAAGTCGCATTTGGTAAATTGCTTAAGGCAAATTATCCTGATCTTGTTTTTGACATAGATGTTACTAATGAAGAGGAGAAAGAATTTATTATTGAAGCTTTTGAATCAAAGGTCGTTAATACAATTATACCTATTCTTACAGGAGACCTAGAAAAGATATCTCGTTTAAAGGATACTTTCACCAAGGCAACTACTGGTACAGAACTTGCCAACCCAAGATTGCAGAGATTCATTTTTGACTCATCAACTGCCACTAAAACAGAAAATATCGATAATATCCTTAGAAAGGATGGGTATGCCTACAAGGAACTATGTAAACATTTATTAAACAGAAATATCAATGAGTCACAGAAACAAGCTATTCTTAAAGCAATTTTTGCAGAAGATATAGCTGTAATCCAAGGGCCTCCTGGTACAGGTAAATCAACAGCTATTGCAGAACTAATCTGGCAACTTGTTCGCAATGGCTTAAAACAAGGGAATAAACGTGAACGTATTCTCCTTACTTCAGAGACCAATCTTGCTGTTGATAATGCTATATCACGCATTGTCAACAACAAGACCAATTTGGTAAAGCCTATTCGCTTAGGTGGTGAAGAAAAACTAGAATCAGAGGGGTTACAATTCTCTATCGATCTCATGAAAAGATGGGTAGAGGAAGGTGATTCTTGCCTATTCTCAGATGAAAAAGATGAAGAGTCCGGAGTTACTTTCCATACGAATTTAATTCTTAAGAATTGGATTGACAATATATCAAATCGCTCTTTCGATGGCAATGGAGACCCAGAAAATCCAGTGGTTGCTAGATGGCAAAACTATCTTAAATCACCAGATGCCAGCCTAAGAAAAATTGTGTTTGACCATTATGTTGAAAATGCCAATGTTATTGGTGCAACATGTAGTTCCATAGGTGACAAAAGAACCGGAAATGGAGAGTTTAATGGTTTTACCCAATTCTATCATAACTTCTGCGATATCTTTAAACAGAGAAAGGGGAAAGCAAATATTGAGTTTACAACTGTCATCCAAGACGAGTCATCAAAGGCAACACCTGCCGAATTAGTGCTTCCGTTTGTTTATGGCAATAAAGCAATTGTCATAGGAGACCATAGACAGTTACCACCTATGCTTGATAAAGAAGAATTTGAGGACACATTGGAATTTGCTCTTAAAGTCGCGAAAGACGATGAAGACAAAAACTCTGTACGTAAACTTCAAAATTTTGTAGAGAATCATTTTGAAGATATGGAGATATCTCATTTCCAACGCCTATACGAGAATATTGATGACTCTCTTAAAGGCACATTCAATCTTCAATATCGCATGCATCCCGATATCAATGAGGTGATAGAACAATTCTATCGAGCGGATGGTGGCCTTCGTTGTGGTTTGGTTACTCCTAAAGACCTAGGCATAAATGATCATGATTTTGGAAATCCTTTTTCTCGCTATCATGGTCTTGACATCAAAGGTCTCATAGGCCATAAGACTCACGTCCTTTTCATTGATAGCAGTTCGCCTGAAATGATGGATGGATATTCAAGAGTTAACTATGGCGAAGTTGAGACAATAGATAAACTTCTAACAAAATTTGAGAATTCAGATTCTTTCCAAAGGTACCTCGAAAAATTTGACAAGGATGAAGATAAACAAATAGGTATTATAAGCTTCTATGGCAAACAGATTAAACAATTACAGTCAATTGCATTTAAGCATTCTTCATTGCCAATACGAGTCAGTACAGTCGATCGTTTCCAAGGCATGGAACGCAACATTGTTATTGTGTCAATGGTTAGAAGCAACATCATTCAGAGTTCTAGAGACCAAAAGCCTGATAAAAAACGTTATCCTGAACTCGGATATCCAGTACAAAAGTCATTAGGTTTTGCGCAGTCTCCCAATCGTTTGAATGTAGCGCTGTCTCGCGCTAAGAGATTACTGATTATTGTTGGAAACCAAGAATTGTTCTCTTCATTAGATATCTACCAGCGACTCTTTACAACAATCAAAACAAATAGTAATAATAGAATACTAAAACAAGACGAAGTATGAACATTATAGATACCATTCAGGAATCAAAATACATATATTCAACCTTCACAAAATGGGGGTTGAAGAAGTATACCTGCGATGTGGAATACTTCACTGAAGAACCACTTGACGATTTGTCGTTTGTTATATGCTCCATTCTGCAAACACACGATGGAGAATATGACAAGCGAGAACTTGGTATCCTTCTAGGCTTTAGCCTATCAGACTATCAGCTAGAGGGAGAGTATATAAGATACTATGATGTAGCAGAGAGAAAGATTTTCGAAGATTTGCTTAAAAAAATCGAAGATGAACATCTTATTGATGTATGCGAAAATTCTTTAAGACTCACCGGCTTAGGAGAGATTTCTGTAAAGAATAATACTCACTATCAGTTTTATAAAGGTACACAAGGAATCTATGAGCACTTAAAACTTAAGACTCTATCTCAGGATGAAATGGAGGCATTCCCATTCTATGAAGATATGGGATTCTATATCAATGTTGAGGACTCAAAGCAATTTTGGCCTGAAGACGAACTTTGTGCATCCATCATTAATGGTAAATCAGATAGCTTAATTGAACGCCTCCGACTCAACTCTAGTATACAGTATCATATCTACCAAGCTAATAAGCAAGAGTACTTTGACCTAGAGAACAAGAATGTTGAGATTAAACTATACCATAACCAATCGACGTACTTTATTGAAGTGATGGGTCGTAATGGAACAGCAATTAAGGCAACTTCTATAGTCAATAATACAGAGAATGAGATTTATAAAGAGAACCTTGTTTTGGAATGTCTTTTCCAACAGTTATGGGACGATAAATCTACAATTCTTAACCACGCCTCACTGAATCAGTTCTATGACCTAGTTGATTTTGAAGAACTAACAAAAGACTCAAGAACGCAATGGGAAGACAAAGAATTGTTAGAGGTAATATTCTCAAAAGCAAATCAAACATGTTGGAAGAATATCTCTCGTTTCTGTGTTGTTGAATCACTATATCCGAAACTTTCAGAGATAACTGATAATATTGATTGGAATATTCTATCCGTTCGTGTGGATAGCAATTTTCTTATTAAAGAATTCGAGAATTATCCTTGGGATTTAGAGGCAATATCTCAAGACTATAACAGAAAAGAATCTGTAATAGAAGAACTTATTCTTATTCAGAAGGAAACAACTGATGAATGGAATTGGGACATCTTAGAAAACAGACTGTCTGAGAAATTTATTCTCAGTCACCTTGATACCGTAGATGTCAATCTTGCTTCATACACAAAAGACATTAAAGATGTACATGCTGCAATGCTTAATAACCTTGACAAGCGTTGGGATTGGAATATAGTAGAATCATCTTTTGACCTAGGTTTCATTCTTAGCAACATAACTTCATTAGCTCCTTACTTGCATTTTGTAGAATTACTTGATAGAGTCTTCACAAATAAAGAATGGTCTATTAAGTTCTGCAGTAGCAATGCATTTCTTTCGGCTCTCAAATCAGCTAACAATGAAGGTGGAGTGTTAGCGTCTTATGTCTTGAATGACAAAGAATACATATGGAGTGACCTCGTGATAAAAACTCTGACAGATACAGGCTTGCTTTGTTGGCAATCAACTCCATATATGCTCGGTTTTGAGTGTAACGATAAACTAGATTGGACCGATACATTCTTCGAAAATTACTCCAGATATGTAACATCGCAAAAAGGCTATTCAATAGTATCAGGTAATATTAAAAATCTAAGTATTATAGACTCCCATCCGAATTGGAATTGGGATTGGGATACTGTGTCTTCTAATGAAGCATTGTTAGCTGACAACGCAATATTTTCAAAGTTCGGACAAAATCTCAATTGGTCTATTGTACTTGATGTTGTAACTAATAATAATCTATTAGAGTCTATAGACAACATCAATTTTTATATTGCAGATGATCAAGAAGCATGGCAGAAGTTCTCTGAAATAGCATCAATTCCTTATGTAATTAGAACCTTCAATGAATCTAGATATCCCTGGAATTGGACAGTTCTTACAAAGAGAATGTTTTCCCAGTTGAAATTAGAGAATCTGGGCAATCCGTTGTTTGTTGACAAGTGGGATTGGAATTACTTATCACAAGAAATAAGTAAAACAAATCTTGAGAAATACTTGTTGACTTACGCTTCACACTGGAATTGGAGTATTGTGTTTGATCGTATTCTTGAAGCTGAACATAGGCTTAATTTAAATTACCTAGATAAAATTGCTCAACAGCTATCTTCATTACAGCCAGAAGTTAAAGTTGTTGCTTGGTCAGCACTCACATCAAAGTTTTCTTTCAAAGAACTTAGAAATCTTATTCAAGGTTCTATTCGACGTAAAGGATATTGGTGGGATATGAAATTATTCTGTCAAAATGAAGGTTTCGACGTATTCAGAGATCTCGATACATGTCGTAGCTTAGTTGACTGGGATGCTTTGTCTAGTTCTGAGTATGTCGATAAAAGTTTGCAATATAATAAGAAACTTGGCATCAAATCTCAAGCTTGGAAAGAGGACGTTAAAAAGTTGTTGTCTGATCCAAGAAACAAATGGAACTTCAAGTTATTGTCTTCATTCTCTAGCTTAAAGGATCAGCATTGGTTCTTATCTCGTAATAAAGAGAAGCTTGATTGGACTATCATCTCACGCGATAGCAACATATTTGCGGAAAGTGACAAACAAAAGCTCAATGAGATTATTGAAAAATATAAATCTTATATTGATTTCAAAGTTTTATCGGAACGCACTGATATCAATATTCAACAGATAGTAAAAATATACCCAAATGGAGACTATGACTATAATTCTTTGATCCAAAACGATATAATTGACCCAACGCTTGATTTGATCATATCTAACAAACAATATGATTGGGATTGGTATGTTCTGACTTCAAAGAATAAATTCAAGCCAACAGCAGAGATTCTTCTTGACAACATTGACTATTCAGTAAATTGGGCACATTTATCGTTACAGGACAATCAATCATTATGGAGTAATATCGACCTTCTTGATGAAATATTGCATCACGAAGATATCATAAAAGAAATAGACTGGTATCAAGTCTCTGGACGACCATATTTCCCAATTGATAGTACAATAATTGATTGTTTACCTTTAGATAAACTTAACTGGAAACTGTTATCATCAAGAAAGGGTATTTTGAAATACCTAGACCATTATGCTAAGTTTGTAAATTGGTATGAAGTATCTGCTAATAATAACATTGACTACACAGATTTAGACTTTTTTAGAAAATATAAGGACTTACTTGACTGGGCTGTTATCTGCAATAACAATTCATTCTGTATAGATAATAAGATTATTGAATTGTTCTCAGATTATATCGATTGGAACAAGGCATCCTCTTCTTTGGAAATTAAGTTTACAAAAGCATTTGTCGAGAAGTATAAAGATAGATGGAACTGGTCTGCTCTTGCTAAAAATAAAGCATTCCATAACAAAGTCAATATCTTAGATTTCCCATATGGAAGACATTCTAACGTGATGAGCTTTCTTAAGCAATTTCCATGCAAACCAAAGGCATATCACTTTACTCATATGAGCAATGCTATTAAGATTATCCGTTCAATGAAATTGCAGAGTCGAGACCTTGCAGAAGGTAATTTCTCAAATAGTGCAGGCTCAAACGTATATAGAACATCAAAGGCGCATCGATTTGCAAGATTTTATTTTGCACCACAGTCGCCAACTCAGTTCTATAATGAGTGTCTAGGCAAAGACTCTGATGATCATAGATACTACAATAAGGCAGTTGGACTTGGTCTCCCCAAATGTCCAATGCCTGTATTTCTCGTCTTTGACGTGGAGGAATTGCTAACCGTTATGCCAGAGAAATGCTATTACAGTAATGGTAACATGCAAAAAGACTCTACTAGGAGCTTTAAGGTCATAGAAGATCCTACAAAGATAAAAGCGAGAGAGATATACATAAATAGCAAAAACACTTTCAATGAACGTCAACAAGAGTTCCTTATTGAAAGGGAATTAGACTTCTCACGTTTAGCAAATGTTGGTATATATTGTTATGACGAATTTCAAGCTGAAATACTTCGTAGTGAACTTGCTGGAACTAAATGGGAAGATATCGTTAAAGTCAAAAGACAACTCTATATTCATGAGAATAAAGAGCTTAAGTTTGTTGATAACAATAATACTATAAGAATTACATCAGACTATAATCTTCCTTATGAGTTGAGAATTGAATATAAATATGATGCTCCAGTCATTCTTAACAAGAATATGGTTAAGCGTCAGCGTGGCAACAATATCTACATGGCATCATGCGTAGAACTTTCAAAAGACACTTCATTTGAAGTCTACTTTGAAGTTAATACCCCGAGAATAGGTAGTTGGTTAATCTATAAAAACAAATAAACAATGAGTGATAATATTAAAATAATCAAAGGTAATATCTTTAATACAAAAGCGCAAACTATCGTCAATACAGTTAATTGTGTTGGCGTTATGGGAAAAGGAATTGCCTTAGTTTTTAAACTAAGATATCCAAACATGTTCGAGCAGTACCAGAAATATTGCTCGCAGCATCTCATTTCTGTAGGCAAACTTTGGCTATATAAAGGAGAGAGTGATCAACCTTGGGTATTGAATTTCCCTACAAAAACACATTGGAAGTTACCTAGTGAATATACTTACATTGAGCAAGGTCTTCAAAAGTTTGTGGATTCATACCAAGAAAAAGGCATTACCTCTGTTGCATTCCCATTACTTGGGGCAAATAATGGTGGATTAGACGGAGACAAGGTTATTGAGATAATGAAACATTACCTTTCTCAATGCGATATACCAGTTGAGATATATCTCTATGACCCCAATGCAGCGGATGATTTATTTGAAGGATTTAAAAAGAAATGGAATCTTATTCCGGTAATAGATAAAAAAAAGGTGATTGGAATAAGAACTCAAAAACAGATTGACACTATTGACAAAGCTGTTAATGAGGATAATATTAAGTCTATGATTGCATTAATTGAATATAAAGGTATTGGTTTGTTAACCATGCAGAAATGTTTTAAAATGGTGATGGATTATCATGCTAATCCTACTTTAAGATTAGAATAATATACAGCCCAGCAAAATTCCTTAATATATTGCCTGCAACTGACGTTTGTAAGAAATGCAGTTGCAGGCATCTAAGGATTTTATCTTTTCGAAGCCGCCAAAGACAATTTCCTGAACTGCTTCAGCAGCGGTTCCATTTCAAGTGAGACACAGCGGGCACGTTGGCCGGCTACCTTGTTCCCTTTTTCGGCTTGAAGGGCTGCATCCTTTTGGAATGCCTCCATCTTCATCTGGAGTTGTACGAGTAATTCATTCATAATCTTTGCATTTAGAGGTTACACTACTTAATAGATACTTATAACCGGTCTGAACTTATGTGCCTGGTCTTTCGGAGTTTCCTGAATGGTTCCCGACTGCATCGAGAAGAGCCAGGCCTTGCTGTCCTTTTGTCCCTCCACTTCGGTGGAAGTCCACAGCCAGCAGTCACCGGGCTGCAAACTGATGGGTAATCCGCCGACCGCCTCTATCCGCTGGTTAACTAACCCAATTTGCTGATAGAGGTAAGTGAGCTGCTTCACCGAAGGGATGTAGGCGGACTGGCCGTAGCACCACATATCGAAGACATAAACGGCTAAGGGAGATTTCACTTCCTCGTGGCGGTACATGGCATGGGTGTTCTCGTTACCGTCTTCCTTCTCCAATGAAGCCGAGGTTTCCTGTTCGACACCCAAACTGTCGGCAAAGGCTGCCGATGCGACGTCCCGGATGGAAACGGCATAGCCCAAAGCTTTGATCTCCGGATTCCGGTTCACATGATACACGATGGCCACCGGCTCCTTTTGGGATGAACTGAATTTTTCTTTGGACAGCACACTGCCGTCCGAACAGACTACATCACCGACCTGGAGGGAAGAAGCCATGGACTTGTCTCCTTCATGGTCACAATCTTCGCAGGAAGAGAATAGCATCGCACTTCCTGCCAACAACGATAAGAACAAGTTTCTCAGTTTCATAGCAGCGGTATTTCAAATGATTTGACTACAATTTCCGCCTCCTTATCGAGGATGAACCAGTATTCCGAATGATATGGTTTTCCCTGCGGCGTTTTCGCTTCAAAATCTATCTTGACCTTCCATCCGTTGAACGGCTTTGCAACCTTTTCTTTCCCTGCTTTCGTTTCTTTCATTTCTCCATAAGCTATCAAAGCCCGGAGAGTGGTCATGGCATCCAACTGACGGGTGACCTGATCACTCATTGCGATATCATCCTTGTCGATGTTCTGGAAGTAGTCCGTTTCTTCCATCAACTTGTGGCCGTACTGCATCAGGTGCATGGAAAGTGCGGCCTTCTCGTGCGGATTGACATATTCCTTGCCGAATACCGAATCAGCCTTGCTGATACCCTTGATTTGGATGGACTCCGGATTATCGACGGTTGCTTTCAAGGCTCTCTCAGCGATTTCCACCGCCCGTTTCTCGGGATGGTCGGAACAGCTGGCGAAGTAAAACAGACCGCTCCAGAAGCAGACGGCGGTCACCAGCAGGATAGTGAGTTTCATTCCCGGTTTCATATCTTTACAATTTGGAGTTTATCGGGAGAAAGGCCGAGACGCTTGCGGTAGATGGTGCCGTCATCACGGTACATCTCCAGTTCGTTGGAGGTGATTTCTTTTTCACAGATTTCCTTGGCTTCTGTCAGACTCAGCTGGTGACCACCGATGTTGCGCCAGATGGCAAAGTTGCACGGCGCCTGCTGGTTGCTGTAATTGGAGCAGTTGAAAGCGCGTGTACCCACCCGAATATCGCCGCCACAATGCGGGCATTTGCCGATGACAGACTGCATGTTGATGGCACCGTTGTCGGCCAGTTCCAGCACGGAAGGGAAGGCTTTTCCCTCCTTGGAGGCAAAGCCGTCCAACAGGATGAAGCGGTGCTCCAACAGTTCAGCGATTTCCTCGTCACTCATCTTGCGGTTGCCGATAATGCCGTTGATATTCAGCACACAGGTAGGCTGTTCGGCAATATTATTCTCACAGCGGTAGCCCTTGCAGGTCTTTACCACGTTGCCGCCACATAAGAGACAGCGACCGATTATTTTCTTTTCCATACGCTTTTGTTTTTGGATCATTTGTTTACTATATGATTCTGTTACTTGTTGCTTTGATTACTTTCTTATTTCCTTACTTGATTACTTTGTGATTAGTAAGTTTGTTTACTTGTTTACCTATTTACCATTTCAGGCTGTAGCCCTGGTTCCAGTCCGAGATGATACCGCCGATGATGTTCTTGCCGGACATCACATTGGCCCATCCTTCGGGATCAAGCGAGAACCAGAGGTCGTTCCATGAGAGTGTGCGTACCTGCCAGGCCAGGATAAACAGGTCGGTGTTGATGGCTTCCAGCCGGCTTACCACCTCGTTGGCGATGTAGTAGCGTTCCGAAGCGTTCAGCAGGTTCACCTTGTGCTTCTCGTTCTTTCCGTCATCTCCTGTCACGTCATATTTGCCCGAAGTCACCAGCTGTTTCATGAAGGGAAAGAGTGCCGTCATCTGTGTGGCAGCATCCGTCAGCTCATCCGATACCATGGCCGCAATGACGGTTCCTTTCAGATTGCCGCCCACTGATTTGAGGAGCAGGCTGCAGTTTTGCGGGATTTCCTTGGTCACCAGTTCCCCGGCCCGCTTAATCTGGTAAAGGTTCTGCATGGCGCCCTGCGCATTCGAAAGGTAGTCCAGCATCTTGTCTTCCACATGGTGAATACGCTCTAACGAAGCGGTTACTGCCACTTCCGCTGCAATGATTTTCTCCTGCGTTTTCTTGCGGTCCTTGTGGATCTTCTTCAAGGCTGCTGTCTGACCCAGTACGGCAGAAGTCAGCGCCGGGTCGGTCTGTTGGGCAAAGAGCGGAGTCTTGCCTATCAATAAGCCAACAGCAGCGATTAACAAGGAGCATTTCCATCGTCTTGCATTCATACATTCATAATTTAGGGCCTGCATTTCTGCGTTCGGCCAGGTTATTCTTTCTATCCTCCTGCGAGAGCGAGGGTTTTATATCTATGGGCTTGTTGAGCAGACAATCGTTCCAGTCCTTGAATGCCTTGGGTGGCAACCATTGCCCCATCTTGTAGCGGATGCTGAGTTGTTCGCTCAACTGCTCCAGAAAGGAACGGCCTTGCACGAGGTCAAAGGTCTTTCCCTTGGCTTCTATACGGATAACATCCTCGACTTTGTTGATTCTCATCGGAATGTCCTCCAAGAGTGACAGCATACGCAACCCGTAGATGCGACCTGCCAAATCATTGTCGAAACAATCAAACGGACGGGCATTCGGGAAGCGTTTCATGACTCCTTGAACCTGACCATCGGAGAATGTTCCACCCAAAGAGACCAAAGCCGTATCGTTTTTCAACAGACTTTGATTCTGTTGGTAGAAAGCCATGGCATCAAAGGCTGACTCACAGAAAAACACGTTCTTGACTGCCTGCTGATTCCCGCCGGAGAGGTCGGCCACCCATGCGGAAGAGGAAGAATCACTTCCAGCAGCCTTGGACTTGTAACCGCCGTACCCCCGCATTTCGTAGCCCCGGACCTGATTGTTCTCTCCGTTGGTATAAGGGAAGCCGATGTTGTAGCCGTCAAAGTTCTCGTTCTTCCTGTCGCGGATGAGCCGGATGAACGGAGCAAAGGTGCGTACCGTTTCATCGGACAATCCCCTTTGTTGGAAGATGGCCGGAATCTTATCGGGATTTATCGGCTTCACCTCATACCTGGAGCTGTCGAAGGTGGCATGATACCTGACTGACTGCACATACTCCCGGTCTTCGCGGTATTCAGGTTCGGGCATATTGGCAAAGCGGGAAAGCACCTTGGCTATCTTCTGCCATTCATCCTTGCCCGACACGTTGAAGGCATTCAGGTTCTCCCGGATGAGTGTAACTACATCCCCCTTGGAACCGTCGCGGCGGAAAAACCGCTGGGAAGCCTTGTCCTGGGGGTGACAGATTACGAGTGCATCCCGCTTTTCCTTGCCGTCACCCAACACCAGCTCCATGTAGCGGCCCACACCGGCCTTTCGGTCCAGACGGTACCCGAGCGCATAGGCTACATCGTCGATGCCTACCTTGGCTTTGAGGTCCTGGAAGTTTACCTTGTAATCAGTCATGGTTCATGGTATTGATTGGGTGATTAGATACTTATTTTCGCTCCTACGGACTGCGTGCGTTTGAGATTGGCCACTTCCGGCTCGAAAGTCTTGTGCGCCGTCATGTTCAGGAAGGCAGCCTTATCCTTGTAGTCCGTCAACTGGAAGTAGGTCTTGGCCGTATCTTTCGATACCTTCTTCAAACCCAGTTCCACACCGTCATACGAAGCACGGATGGCATAATCCCCGTTGCGTGTCTTCACGATGGCTGCATTCTTGAATGGCACTTCTTCGCCTTCGCCCAACGGGGCAAACGGGTCGTTCTTCGTCAGGTAGGGCTGTTCGTTGAGAGCCAGCCGCTGTTTGTCCACCTGGTCCAGAATCAGGTCTGAAGCCTTGTTCACGTCCGCCATGACGGAAACGATGAACTTCGGTTCCTGCTTCAGCACCCCAATCCAGGAATCCAGATAGGCTGCGGAGTTGTCCGTCACTTTCGAGTCAAAACCCATCGAGTGGCTGATCATGGCAGCCGTCAGTTCCGCTACCAGTTCCTCCTTGGCGTATTTCGGATCTCCGAAGCGTCCACCCATCTCGCGGTTGAGCCGTTCAGGGGTCATGGTGGAGTGTGACATCTCATGCAGCATGGTGGAATAGAACTCCATGCCGCCCCGATAGATTTCCTCGGGGGTATTGCCGATGTTGAACTGCTCCTTCATGGGCAGCACCACGATGTCTTTAGCTGGTGAATAAAAAGCTCCGTCCACCCGTTTGTCTGCCTGTATGGGACAGAGCCAGCCTTGCGTCTCAATCATCCGGTCGAGCGCGGCATGGACATACATGCCTTCCTTATCCCGAAGCTCGGGCACCTTGAACTTCTCCATGAGTTTCTGCACCCGTTCGGGCTGCACCTCTGCCAGGTTGGTCTGGTCGATGTTGTACACGGGGAAAGCCTTGAAGAAGGGAATGACATCCATGCCTTTCTTCTCCTCCTTGCTCATGGCCTTATACTCATCCGAACTGACCTTGTGTCCGTTCTTGTCCTTGACCAGCACGTCCCAATAGACCACGGGAAACGCCCTTTCACCTTTCAGTACATGGGCTTTCAGGTTGTGCGCCTGCTTGAAGGTGAGGTACACCGGCAGCCGGTAGCCCTGGGCAGCGGTCTGCAGCTGGAGGAAGAAGGAATTGGAACCCGAGTAGTTGCGGCCTCCCACGTTCTGCGGGAAACCTGCAAATTCGGATGCACCGCCAATCCAGCCTTTCTTCCAGTCGGAAGCCTTCATCTGCTCCATGCGGGCTATCATCATTTCGGCAAAGCGGTCGATGGCTACCTGCCCGGCATTGCCGGATGTGTTAGTTCCATACGCCATAGCTTTCGTCATCCATTACCTGACGGTCCATCTGGTCAATGTCCGTCTGTTCGACATAAAACTCTGCGGATTCATCCGAAGGATCCGTGCCGTGGGTCTGGCACCACTCCAGATAGTCCTCTGCATTTTCACCGTCCATCACAAAGCGGAGGAAGCCGATTTTACCGGCCTGAAGGAGTTCCACCAACTCCTCATGTGTCTTTTTAGCTGTCATATTCGTTTACTTTTAGAATTTCAGTTTGATTGATTGTTCGCTTGATTTCGTTACATTTTCATGGAAGCCGACTTCTCCAGTTTGTTGGTCACAGCTGAAAGCATGCCCGTGATTTCCGTATTCAGGTACTTGGCAGCAATCTGTTCGCGGGTAGCGGTCTTGGCTTTGAAGAGCGAGTAGCCGTCATCGAAGGAGATTTCATGCTTGCTGGTCTTGCCCTTATCGCCCAGGTCCATCGACACCTTCCATTTGTTGTCGGAGTGGTCCTTGGCCACACGGACTCCTTTGGGGTCCACTCCTTCGGGAAGCTGGTACTTCTCGTAGGCAGACTGCAGGTGCAAGCGCTCCCCGAAGTTCTTCTCCACGAGTTGTGTGGGACTGACCACCCGGTCGAAGTAGGCATTCAGGTCCTCTCGGGATGCCACGGCCGACATCTTGGTGTCGCCCATCTGCACGTAGAACTTGTACTTGCCGTAATCCGGTCGCTGTTCGTCCTTTTCCTTATAGACATTGAACTTGTCGATGGTAATGGCTCCATCAGGGCCGGACAACTGCTTCGGCATTTGGTACGCTTCTTCCGATACCTTCGGCATGAGCTTGGTGGGATAATACTTCTCCATCAGTTGCGGCACCGTCATTTCCTTCTTCTGGTATGCGGCCAAATCCGCTGCGTCCATCTTCTGCGGCTTCAGCTGTACGCCGTCCATCTTGGCGGTGAAGTACCAGTCTGCCGGATTGGTGGTGCTTTGGAACGCATGGCCGTGGCTGACTTTCTCGCCGTTGGCGGTAACCATCTGCGGTTCGTGTGGTTTGCGTTCCTGCTTGGCTTCCGCTTTCTGCTCGTCCTGTTGTTCACTCTTGACTTCGGCTTTGGCTCCCGTCTTCTTTTCCTTGGCAGGTTTTTCCTCTGCAGCCGTCTTGACTGTCTTGGTTGGCTCTTCCTGCACAGCCTGTTCTTTCTTCTTTTTCGCCATAGTATTCTTGTTAGAGATGTTCGTTTCTTTCAAATCTTCCCCGGTCTTTTCCCTGGGTTTCTTCATCAGTTCCGGCTGGTCTATCGCCTCACAAATGGCGACCCGCTGACCGGAGCGAATCAGTTTGGGCAGATGTTTGTCCAGTTCATGACGGGGAAAGGTCAGGAGCTTGATGGGGTTCTCCAGCGGCAGAATCTTGTCTGATACCTTCAGCGCCAGTATCACCGATGCCTTGAGAGCATCTTCCTTGTACATTTCGTAGAAATCGCCCTTACGGAAGAGCAGCACCGCATCGGGATGTTTCTTCTTCAATTCGTTGAACTGCCGGACGAAGCCGACATCCTTCTCTGCATTCTTTTTGACCATAGGGAAAAGGATTTAGAGTTTGAGACCTTTGGATTGTTCAGCTTTCGGAGCATGGAGTTTCAAGGCTCTTTCCTGTGACTGTTTGTCCACCACCTGCTGGTATTCCCAGCGGTTCTTGTCCGTCATCACCAGTCCCAGGAACTCGGGATGCTGTTCGTCGTAGCGGAGTTTCTGCTGTCGTTCCCACTCTTTCATGTCGCCCTGAATGACCTTGAAGCCTTGGGGCTCTTTCAAATCCACACCGACAGACACTTTCTCGCCACCTACATTCAGCTCAATGGGTTTTCCCTCGCGTACCTGCTGCTTTTGCTGCATGCCCAGTTCGATGTCGTTGACCTTCTCCATGTCCTTGAGCTTCTGTTCCAGCTGAACGTCCGTTACACGGCGATGGAAGATTGATTTGGTTTCGGGATCGAGTTGCAGATACTGCCGGGTCTTTTCACCGTTGACTTCCACGGCTTTCTGGATGATTTCACCTTTACCCAACCGCTCCGCTTCTTGATCGGACAATTGCAACACTTGGTTGCGTTCCTTTTCCAGTACGGCATGGACGGGATAAGCCATAAGCGCCGGATTGCCTTGCTGGTCGGTGGTCAGTTGAAGTTTGAGGGGAAGCGTGATGATGTCTCCGTTCCGGGCACTGATGGACACCTGCATGAGCGGGGTGACCTCTCCGGATGCCAGCTTCTCCTTCACTTCCTGAGGGAGGCTGTCGGCCTTTTCCCGGTCAATGCCCAATGCCGCCAACTTCTCGTAGGGCAGCCTTTCAGAATGATTGATGTTGTGCATTTTCGTATTGTTTAAGTAAAACGATATATTTGCGGTCGGAACCGCCTTGAACACCCGCAAAAGTATTGTCAACCCTATCATTGAAAAGAAATGCACAACATCATTCTTTGCGCCGCGTTGCTGATTCTTGGTTCCGTTTCAGCATCGGCACAGTTCTATACAATTACAAAAGAGACGGAAATCCGTCCGGAAAAGAAGCAAAAAGTGGCTCCAGATACTCTGCAGAGGGGTTTGGTCGCTTTTGAATCTTGCAAAAAGGCAGAAAACGACAGTATAGAGACAACATCGCCTACAAAGGGCTGTAAGGGACAAAGTGACCAAAAAAGTTACAATAAAACGTCCCCAAAATTGGAGCCAACAAAAGAAGTCCGGTTAGAAACTAAAACGCTGCCGACGCTGACTATCCCCAATCTCTATCAGGAAATCATCCGCAATGGCATCCGGCATCCGAAGATAGTACTGGCACAAGCCATACTGGAAACAGGCTGGTTCCGTTCACCACTTTGCCGAAACCGACACAATCTGTTCGGACTGACGAACCCAAAAACCGGGAAGTACTATGAGTTCAATCACTGGACGGAAAGTGTCCGAGCTTACTATACCAAAGTGCAGTACAAGTACAAGGGAGGAAACTACCTGCTGTGGTTACGGGATATTGGCTATGCGGAGGACCCTAGGTATGTTCGTGAGGTAATTCAAATACTTAAAACATCATTATAGCTTCATAGTAATAGAAATAAAAGTAAAAATTGTATTTCTAAGCTATTTTTATTGATTTATCAAATTAAAGAATTATCTTTGCACTAAATGAAAGAATGTTTTATTAACATAGAAGTAACAAGGTCTGTGCTATCTGAAGATAGGACTGAGAACTCTACATTCATGACTTCTTTGGATATCATACAAGAGGTTATGAATGTACCGATGTGCGCATTGACTTCCTTGCTCAGAAGTAATGGGTATGATAGCATTGACGATACTTCAAGCTTCTGTATAGATGAAAAGAAGCTTGAGATTTTTGCGCTAGCCTATGAGCGAAAAATCCGAAGTTATTTTTTAGGTTCTCTTCGTAATATAAGTGAGCTCAATCAAAAAGAACTTAGCAGTTTTGAAAAGTTTGTAGAACTATTTAAAAACAAGGAATTAAAAGGAAAGCCATCAAAATGGTCTGACATAGATACAGAGCATTTGCGTAAGGCTTTTATCGAAAAAGTAAGAAATAAAACTCCATTGAGATTAGGTTATGATTTAACCAATCTCTGTAATAGAATTATAGAAAAGCTAGAGCCAAGACATACATCGTATATTGATTTTGACAGGTTACTGCTTCAAATCGCTTCTTCCAAAACTATATACGAAGGACATTGCGATCACAATGCTCTTTTGGAAGATAAAGTCTTAGACGATGTTGTTCATAGCTATTACTATGTTGCCAGGTCAACGTATGTAAAAAAGGAATGTCATGTATGTTCTCTAATAAGAAATATCTATAAAGCCGCAAGGTACCATATTTTTTCCTCCGATACTGATGAAGAAAGCATTCTAATTTCGAGTTTTTTTGCATTTTAGAAGTTTTATTTTTAGAAGTATATTCAATGAAAAAGGAGAACATCATAAAAAAAATAGAAGGTAGCAACCTTTCGGAAGAAGAAAAGAAAGAGATTATACATATTATAGAATTATATAATCAAAATAAAATTCAAGAAGCCTTATTTCGTTTGATAAAACTCATGAGCATAGGAAAAGACATCTTGGATTGGTTTGATATAACATAATAACCGTTCGTTATGGATATAGGAAATGCTGTAAAAATAATTAGAAAGAAGAAGAATATTTCGCAGAAGGAATTGGCAAACCTGTGTGAATTATCAACGAATGCTATTTGTAGCATCGAAAATGGGGCTACATTCCCATCAAAAAATAGTATTACAAAGATTTGCAAAGCTTTGGATATACCTGAATCTTATCTATTATTATTCAGCATTTCAGAAGAGGATATTCCTGAAGACAAGCGGATATTGTACAAAACATTATGCACGTCAATCAAGGAAGATTTAATAGAGAAATTATGATGAGATGCAGCGGATAGAACGCATAGAACCCATACTTCGCCACCTTGCCATGGATGAACCCTCTGCTTCCATCATAACAGGCAATCACCAGGCAAGCCAGCAAAGCGCCAACTATTCCATAGTGAATCATGAGTGGAAAGGCAAAAAATAGCTGCGCCTTTCTACCCGAGGGAAAAGAAGGATTGCTGACATTCCCCAACAGGTAGAACACCACCATCATCAGAATCCCCCGCCACTCATAGTCCACACCCGACCAAGTGGCGAAGCCAGCTATAGAAAGGATGACAGCCCCACAAAGGATGTCCTCCTTTTTTAATGCTTTTATCGCAGCCAGCGCCATCACGCCCAATGCCAGGGTGAAGAGTACATTGTGCGTCCCGTCCGCGCCATTCAGCAGGTACCAGGGTACTTCACTGATAACTGCAAATCCCAGCAGCTGCAGGAAGTACTTCATCCGGTTTCGGGTATGCCGGAAGCCTTCTGCTATAAGGAAGGCGAACACGGGAAAAGCGATGCGGCCAAAGCAGCGCATGACCTCGTAAAAAAGTGTTCCGTGCTCCATCAAGTAGTAGGCACTGTGGTCTGTCACCATCGAAAGGACGGCGATAACCTTCAGTGCGCTACCACTCAATCGAATTGAAGTATTGGTGGAATGAAGCATCTTCATATCGCTGTATTACAATATTCTACGTTTATCTGTAAAGGTACTTCTTTAAGGTGGTTATGCCATACCCAGCAGTTCCTTGACCATCTTGTCTACCTCCTCGTTCACCCGTTTGAAGTTGCGGTTCAGCATGATTTCCTTCTCGCGGTCGTTCTTGAACTCATAGATTTTCGGCAGCGGTACATAGTGGTCCTCTTCGTCCTTAATCTTCTTCATGTCGAAGTGCGTCTTGCAGAAGTACTTCGTGGTCTTGAACTCCTCCGACTGCTCGATGTCGAAGTGGTTCAGCATGCTGTCGTCCGTAGCCGTGAAGTCACGGGCAGCCTGACCCGCCAGCCAACCGGTTGCCATATCCGCTATCTTGGCGGCAGGCACCAGGTAGTCCATCTTCTCAGAGATGGTAGTCGATACCTTGTTGTCGTTGATGGAGATGGACCGGGAAGTCTGCTTCGCCTTGCCAAACACATCATTCTGCGCCCATTCCAGCGTTTCCTTGTTACGGGCAGCACCCATGAAGATGTTACCGCAGGTCGTGATAATCTTCTGCATGCCCACCTTGCCGTAGTCCGCCTCCAGCTGTGGCAGCTCCTGAAAACCCAGGGTCACCGCCACTTTGTTGGAGCGGGCCGTACCAATCAAGCGGTCTATCTTATGGAAGTAGAGTGTAGGCAGCTCATCTACAATGATGCTCACCGGAATGTTTCCCTTGGAATTGACTCGGGTAATCAGTCGGTTCAGCACCAGTGCATTCAATGAACCGATGACCTGTTCCTTTTCCGGGTCGTTAGCAATCACCAGGTAGCTCGGATGGGCCTTGTCCGAAATCTTCAAATCGAAGTCATCCCCCGTAAACACCCAGTAGGCCTCGGGAGATACCAGTCGGGCGGCATTGACACGAAGGGTACCCACCATACCTTCCAACTGGTCGTTCGCCTTGTTCTCGTAGGCACTCTTGAAGGGCGCCATGAGGGAAGCAATCTTGTCGTCCTGCATCAGGATATTGAACACCTGGTCGTAGGACCTTCCTAAGAAGGAAAGCACATGCGGCATGTCTGAGTACTCCCCGGTGATAGTGTCCGGCTCCACTTCCTTGCCTTTATCATCCTCGTACCAGCAGCGTTCTATGTGGACTCGTTTACCCGTCCGGTCCAAATACGAGAAGCCGTTTAAATCTACAAACATCCGGTCTTCATCCGTTGACACGTCGTTGCCGTCCTTATCTACAAAATCCAGGATGATATTACCTTTAGCATCGAGGGCATGGTAATCGTCCCAGTTCCGTATCACCAGTTCCAATTTATTTCCCTCGGGTATGGCCACTTCGGAGTCTTCTGCCAAAGAAACAAAGCGTTTCAGCTTCTTGCCGTTCTTGAAGCCTACCGGATGGAAGTTCACAAAGAAATAGATGATGGCTGCCAGAAAGTTCTCTGCCGAGTTGGTAAAGAACGCTTCCGAACCGCCTTTTTTTTCACCGCCTCCCTTGTTCAGGGATGCCAGCAAGGTGGCAGCGGTTTCCGATGCTGCCGCCAGATCCGGAATATACTTGCGCTGAATCGGATTGATGCGGTCCGAATATTCCACGTCCGTGAAATTGATGATGCGAAAACCGCAGTTCTTTGGTAATCTTTGTGCCTTTTTGTTCTTGCAATACTGATAGAAAAGTGTCTTGGCCAATGTAGGGAACTTAAAATCGTAGCACATGATAGCAAATCCCTTGGCTGCATGCTGACGGATGAACGGATCGATGATACCGAAGGACTTACCTGAACCCGGTGTACCCAGTACAATCGTTCCACGGAAAGGATTGATAATGTTAATCCAGCCCTTGTGCATCTTCTGCTTCCAGTAGTAAATCATCGGGATGTTCACCGAATAGTCATTGACTACCAAATCCTCCGACTGTTGGAACGATTCGTTCTCGAAGTTGAAGCGGTCTTCACCCACCTTGTAGTTGTAATACTTGGCGATGCCGTCCAGTCCCTGATGCACCAGCATGGTACCTACCACCGAACAGAGCGCATAGAGGATGCGGTTGGCCGGGAAGCCGAACCAACTCATGCCGATATTCATGCCGTGAAAGATAAAGCACATGCCGACTAACGTCAATCCGGCCAGCACCGGATAGATGACCATCGTCTTCACGTTGAACTTCAATGCCTTTTGGGCTTTGGTGCCGATACAGACCACACAGATGCAGATCAGTTCTGCCACCTTGCAGCCAGACACGGAATTGAAAACTTTGAATCTGCCCAACAAGTCGAGTATAAACTGCGTGACACGATTGTCTGCTGTAATGGGAAGATTCATCACAATCTCGATGATGAGAAAAATGTAGATGCAACTGCGGAAATAGTTGTACATCTGCTGCTGTTCCCGGGTTTCTTCGAATGCCATTGCTATTGCATTTAAAATACACGTTAAACGATAATCAGAACGGAATCTTTACACCCAGTAAGAGTCCGTTGCGGAAGCTATCTCCATGCAGGAAGTTGACGTTGTTCTTCTGGATCAGCGAGAACTCCCAGCCGTTCTGAAAGACATAGCTGTATTCAAAGCCGGCTTCCGCACCGAGGAAGAACTTCTTCTGAGTGGCTCCGAACTGAGGACCGAAACGGAAGCGCAACATGCCGTTCTTGTAACGTGCCAGTCGCTGCTTATAGACCAATCCGCCATCCCAGTAGTAACCCTTCCAGAATCGGCAGCAGGTAGGTTCCTGCCAATGATTCCCCACTTCACCGTAGATTTCCACGGCATTGCCATAGCTCAACGGATGCTCGTAACCAATCATCGCATTCAAGGTGTTCGGGAACAGGAAACCTGCATTCAGCGTAAGTTTCTTGTCCTGTGCGGATGCCGAAAGAACGGCAAACGCACAAAAGATGATCATTAAAATCTTCTTCATATCGGGTCGAATTTAGCGGTAAATGTAATAGTAAGGATAGCACGAAGAGTTCTTCAGCATGTCCGAATCAAAGCCATCGGCATTGAGGATGTCTTCGTATTCAATAGTGAGCGCAATGACACGGCCACTGATTTGGTTCTCTGAGATTTCCAGACGGAGCACCTTCTCATCCGGGAAGGTCAGCTTCTCAATCACCAGCACATTGCGGTAATTCTTCTTGAACTTCTTGACCGGATTCAACGAATAAACCGGTGTCAGTTCAATGGTCTGCGAGTTGGTGGCTTTCGTCTCTTTCTTGTCCGTCAGCTTCACGCGAAGTTCCTCAATGTCGTAGGCAATCTTCGTCTTGTTCTGTAAGGAATAATCAATAAAGAAGTAGTCACCGATGGTATAGATGTTGTTGACGATGGCCTTCATGCCGTGGGCATTCGACACCACCTGATTGTACTTGCGCTTGCTGCCATACACCGCCCACGCATAGCAGACCATTTCGGCCTTGGGCATCGATACTTCGGGGTTGATATAGGACTGGGTATCGCTGTAAGCTACCTCAAAGATGGAGACTGCCATGCTGGGATAATGGGTATAAACCACATCATACTGAGCGATATGGCGCTCTCCAATCAGGGTGATGGTGCCCAAAAGTTCATTCTCACCGAACGCTGTTTTTACAGAATCTTTTTCCAGATAAGGCTTGATGCGTACCATGTTGTCGGCACACTGGTTGCCCATAATCTTGGTCGTGGAGATGTCCACCAACTTGATGTTTTCGGGCATGACGATGTGGGTGGTGACCTCACTGTTCACGTAGATCTTCTCCTTGGCTGCAGACTGTACAACAAAACCGAGAAGACCGAAGAAAAGTAAAAATAATTTCGTTTTCATATTGGGTAATTTTTATGATTTACTGATTGGTTGAATTGCTTACTTTATTATTTGTAATCTTGCTTACTCTATTACTTGTAACCTTACTTACTATGTGATTAGTAATATAGTTTACCTATTTTTATTCTTAACCTTTTACCTTGCTTCCTCCGAGTTAATCAGATACACAATCGTGTTGTACTTGATTTTCGCCTTGTTCTTACGGATATTGGATGAAATGGCCGAAGAAGCTGAGTTATAGACGTTTTGCAAGGCCTGCAGTGCCAGGGCTTCACCCGAGATACCGGAGCCATAGCCATCTTCCGATTCAAAACTGATGTTCTGTTGCACGGCACTGGAGCTGGCATCCTTTACAAATTCACGGAAAGAACTTTCCGGTACATAGAACCCTTCCATGCCGTCATTGTCGAACACTGAAAGCTTCACGTTGATGAACTTATCACCGACCAGAATGCTGGTAATGGTAGCCTTCACACGCTGTTGTCCGAAGCCTGTCACTGTTCCATACAGGTAAGTGCCTTTCTTCAACTTGGTATTGCTGACAGTAATGTCATCCAAAAGTTTGAAGCGTAAACGAGTACCTTCCTTTGCCTTGGTGGTCTGGTCAATCATGGCGCGAATGAGTTTGGCTTCAGCTACATCGTCAGGTGAAGTTACTGTATGGAACTTCTCCGCATTGGTATCACCGGACTTGATGACAAGTTTGGGGCGGTTGCGTTCCTTCTCAGCCTGACGGACTTTGGCGATAGAGTCTGCTCTTTGTTTCTGAGCCAGTTCATTTTGGTCAAAGCGCCCGATACCCAAACCGCTTTCAATGGCCTTCTGCCGTTCGTAACTTCTGCGTTGGATTTCTTCTAAATCTCGGGCGAAGTCATCCTGTGAGGTATAGCCCTCGGTAGCAGAACTTCTTCCACTTTGCGCAGAGCGACTACTTCCTCCACTAGGCATTCCACCTTCATTGCCGTAGGCAAAGGAATTGATGTGTCTTCTGGACTCGGCCAACGACCTTTCCAATTCCTCCATTTCCTGTTGCTGACGGATGCGTTCCGCTTCCGCTGCATCCAGCTTGTTGAGTTCCTCCTCGCTGTAACCATGCTCTAGTTCTTCGGCTTTCTTCTGTTCTTCTCCGATGGCACCGATAGCGGTGAAGGCATCTTCGTCCCCGAAACGGCGCGACATCTCATACATCTTGTCTCCGGCTTCCTCCGCATTGGCCTGCGGCAGTTCCGTATTGATGCGGTCGGTGGCAACCGTCTGTTGGGCATCTTCGCCGCCCCCGAACGTCTGCATCACGAAGTACACCAGGGCACACAGGGGAATGAACACCACCAACGGGAAGATGTACTTGGGCTGTTTGAAATTGATTTTTCTGATCATGGATGGTCATTGTTTTGAAGTGATTTAACGATGGATTCCAGCCTGTTGTAACTTTGTACGATATGGATGGAATCCTGATGGCTTTTACGTGGTATCGCAATGAGCGAGTCCAGTTCCTCCCGAAGCAGCTGCCCTTCATGGGTCAACTCCGTCAACGTGGAACGGTGTATACTCTTGTTCGCCTGAATGATGCGGAATCCGGCAAACACGGGTTCCAACTGGGCAATACTGCTGACATCCGGCTCACGCTTGTCTGACAAGGTCATGCTGTCGATTGCCACAGTACTTACCAGCAGGAAAAACAGCGAACTGGTGATATAGGCAAAGGTGCGTTTGGGATGCTTCCTTGCCCAGATGTTTGCCTGACGGATGCGTCCTGCCAGGCGGTATTTGGTTCCGACGGCTCCCAACTTGGGTTGCAGCCAGGAGCGTATCAAGTGATGCGTCTTGAGCCTGCTTTCCTGAAGTGTCTTTCTGAATGATTTCATGTATGCAATGTTTTGAATTTATTATCTGGTTATTTTCAGTAATCTAGGTCCTTGTTCTCCAATGTTCTCCAGTTCGTAATCATCAGACCGTGCGGATTGTTCCGGGTACGGGGGACTGATTCGATGTAGCCTGTAGTGACCATGGAGCGTTTCAGGTCCCGGGTACGGCGCTTGATGAGCTGCGTTCCGTAGTAGGTGAACTTCCTTTCGTGTTCGTCGAATTGGATGGAGTCGCACATGATGGTACAGACTGCCGAGGAAGAGATGATGTCGGAGTAGAATCCGTTCTCATCCAATGCCTGCTTCTGCTTGAGGGCGGTACCGTCCGCCATATACATCGCCTTGCCGACCGTCCACTTGATGTAGTCGTTATCGGGAGGCAGGTTAAAGAAATACTGATGGAAGAGCTGGATATGTGCCTTGGCTTCCATCGTGAAGTTCGCTTCCAACTGGGCACGCTGTGCCAGGAAAGGAATGTCACCGTCCAGTATGTAAATCTGCTCCCGTTCTTTTGTCACGAGCGAGATGCAGCACCAGACGGTGAACCCGCAGATGAGGGTGCAGCCACCTATCGTGGCCAGCACCGTCATCAGGGCGAGTTTCGTTTTCTGTGCTAAGGATTCTATAAGCATAGGGAATGGTTTGAGTGATTACTTCTTGTTGTTGCTGTTCTTGGATTTGCTCGGTCTGACCAGAGAAGCGGCACCGCCGGCTGCAGAGCCGACCACACTTCCTGCCATACCTCCTGCCATCGCTGTCATGCCCATCACCGTACTGCCGGCTGCTGAACCTGCACCCGAACTGATACCGCCCGGAATGAGCCAGGAAGCCACTTCGGGCACAAAGCGGATGATATAGGCACCCACCAGCATCCCCATGGCATACATACAGTTGGAACCGATGCCCTGCAGTCCCAGTGCACCAATCTGTTCCCAGGAGTTTACCGAACCGTGAAGAAGATGGTTGTAGGCAATCAAATCCTGCTGCAAATTATAAAGCAGGATAAAGTCGATGTAGTAGATGCACATATAGGTGACGAAGCCCCACAACGAGAGGGAAAGGAACTTCGACATCCACTGGCTCCAGGCCGAGTTCCAGGGCGGAGCCAGAGACAGGGCGAACATGATGGGGCAGAAAATCATCATGATGGCCATGAAGATGCGCTGCGCCACCAGAATGCCGTAATAGGACATTTGGAATATCAGTTCCCCCACAAAACGGATGACATCGTTGATCCATTCGCTCATCTTGGTTTCAGCCGCCACCGCTGCCCGCTGGGCATAGTTGTTGATGGTGTTGCCCAGATTCTCCACGTTGTAGATGAGCTTGTCCCACCAGGCAGCATCCTGTCCGATGGCGGCTACCTGCTGGGCGGTGGAAATGGAGTCCTGTACCTCCCGCAAGCGATCGAGGTATTCACTCTGTTTCTGTGCCACCTTCAGCTCGAAAGCGGCCACTTCCTTGTTCTTGGCTTTTGCCATGGCCTTGGTAGCGGTTTCCAGTCCTTTGCCGGGAACCTGCAGGGCCTGACAGATCCACGAGGAAGAAGAGATGCAGATGGAGATGCCGATGATGCGCAGGAGTTTCATCACGTCCATGCCGCGCCGACCGAGCATCATCATCCAGCATTCGTAGGAGCCTACACAGAGCGCCAGCAACAGGCCGAGGATGCGTGCCAGTCCGATGGCATCACCCAGCACCGCCACATTGGGAAAGGTTTCCATGGCGACCAGCAGCTTGTCCAGACTCTCGTCAATGGCAGGCAGTCCGATGGTTAATGGTACTAACAGTAGATTCATATTTTATTCTATTTTCGTTACAAACTATTTTCTCAAAGAATCTCATTCCTAAATTTATTCTTAATAATGCGTGGAAGCCACCGCACAGAGGTTGGCGGTCCGTTTGACCAGTTCCTCCATCTTCTGCCGGGCTTCCTCGTAAGCCTTCTGCCGCTTGGCATTCTCCAGTCCGTAGCCGACTCCCATCTTGTGGATGTAGGCGATGTCGGCACAGAGGATTTCATTCTGGCGGCTCAGTTCATCCACCTGGTACTGGAGCTTGCCCTTGCTTTTCTGCATGCAGTAGAGCAGTCCGTCGGTGATGCAGTCCTGCATCCGGTTGAACTCGTCCTTGTAGGAAGGGAACATCAGATCTACGTTGCGGTCTGCCTCGCGGAGCAGTTCCTCCTGATAGAGTTCCTCCATCTTCTGGCGCTCTTCCTCCACCTTCTTGATTTTCTGCCGCTGTGTTTCTTCCGCCGTTACCCGGGTGGGCATGATACGTTTCACGTTGGACTTGTGCTCCTTGAAGCGCACCCGGAAGCCGGATTGAAATCCTGCCCACTTCCAGTACATTTCCGCTCCCGAATATTTCTTATGCAGGAAGAAGTAGTACCAGTCCGGTGCGAAGTCCCAGGGACCGTTCTCCATGGACTGCCACTGCCGGGCCTTTTCCTTGTCCTTGGTCGGACGCTGGGCCTGTCCGCTGTAGGGACATCCCAGCAGCATCAGTGCGATGATGCCTGTGATGGTTGCTTTAGCTGACATATCCTTTGTTCCATTGATTGATGACACGATTTGCTATTTCATCCTTCACGTTGGAATTGAGTATTTCCCAGATGTAGTCGGGCTTCCAGCCGCAGTCGGTGATGAGAAAGCAGTAGAGGTTCGCATTGTCCACGATGTAGCGGGCCTTGTCGATGGTGGCTTTGAGCGTCATCACCAGGTTCAGTTTCTCGTCCATGGAGGCTTTCATCAGGTTGATGCCCGAAGCGGCCACGGAAGCGTAGAGCTTGTAGCAGTGCTTCACTTCCCGGGCTATCGCTACGTTGGCATCGGCATAATACCATCCCACAAAGGGCTTCTTCTTGACATGCTTGAAGGTGTTGGAGGTAAAGTCCTTGTACTCCTTGACCAGCATGTAGAGCGAGTTGGCGGTGGAGGAAATGGCTCCGGCCAGCACCAGGTAGGAATGGGCATTGCTCATCTTGGTGTTCAGCGTGGTCCGCACCTCATTGAACTTGTGGGCGCCTTTGGTGACCATGGACTGCTCCCCGAAGCTGGTGGCCACTCTGCCCAGTGCCTGGTCCTCGTCCTTCTTGATGCACTTGTGCAGGGCAATCAGTGCTTCGATGGTGGGCAGGTCCTTGGGGATGACCACGGCGGTGGCCGTACCTGGCACCATCAGTGACAGTACCAGGCAGACAGCGCCCAATTTCTTTTTCCAGTGTTTCATAGCCGTATAAGTTGTGTGTTACAAGATAATTCAGTTAGTTGCCACCAGTCCGTTCCAGTCCGATACGAGTCCGTCCACCTGGTTGCGCATGGTCATCACGTTGGCCCATCCTTCGGGGTCGATGGCAAAGCAGAGGTCATTCAGTGTGGCATACTGTGCCATGAGCATCATGCCGTCCACCTTGTAGCGGATCTCATTTAGGTGGGTGTAGATGGAATTGGCCAGCGACATCCGTTCATAACGGTCGAGCATGTTGTAGCCGTCGCTCTTCTTCTCGGCAGTACCTTCCCCCTTGAGCGGATTGGGTATCTTGGCATTGTTCACGATGTTTACGAAGTTGCCTACCAGCTGCTGTGTTTCCATCACCAGCCCTCCGAGTTCCGTCAGGCAGTAGAGTTGGTTGGTGAACTTCGCCTTGCTGACCGTCTTTATCAGTTCCGGTACGTTCCGGATGATGTCGAGGGCACAGCTGCCAATTTCCTTGTAGTACAGGCTCTCCGTGCCGAAACCGGAGATGTTCTGCATCGACAGTTTGTAAAGTTCCTTCATCGTGGCCATGCTGACCGAATAGAGTTCCACCTTCTGCTGCTTGGCGGCGATGGTGTCTAGCCGGGCATTGTGCTGTTCCTCGATGAGTTTCTGGGCGGCAAGGTTGGACGACACGATTTTGATGCAGTTCTTGTCCACAACGATACGCCAACCTGCAAATGATTGGACAGATGCTGTAAGAAGCAACATGACTAAAAGAGCAAATCTTAACTTGACCATAATGACATGACTTTTTGATGTTGATTGACTTTTCTGGCAAATTCCAGATACTTATGCCCGCCGTCCCGTTTGCGGTCTGCCTCAATGTGCGTAATGGCTTCCTGCATCGTTCCGTAGTGGGCCAGATAGAGTTTGAGGGCTTCCTTCTCCGTGCGTTCAGTGGTATAAGCCCAATAGCATTCCGGTGCTTCTTCCACACCGTACACATCCGAGTTCTGTCCCCGGCATATCCAGACTTCCTTGAAGTAGCTGCGTCCTTCCCGGTTGTTCAGGGCATTGATGGTAAATATCTGCTGCCGCTGGATGGGGGTCAGTCCCAGGATAGCGGCAATGTCCTCGTAGCGGTCCTTGAACTTGGTCTGGTCGAGCAGTATCTTCACGTCGGAGTTGTTGATGATGGCTTCCTTCACGATGGGCGAATCTATTACATCGTTCAGCTCCTGGGTAACGACACCTGCAATCCCATGGAACTTTCTGACCGTTTTGTACAAATATTTGATGTATTCTGCCATGGTGGGCGAAGCAATCGCCTTCCATGCTTCCTCGATAATCAGCGCCTTTCGTCCCTTCTTGATACGCATCTTCTGCAGGAACACGTCCATGATTATGAGTACCACAATCGGAAACAGCACGGGGTCATCTTTAATCTTGTCGATTTCGAAGACGATAAACTGCTCATCGAAGAGGTTCACGTCCAGGTCGGAGTTTAGGGTCATCTCCAATTCGCCTCCCCGGTAGAACTGCTTCAGGATGGCAGCGAAGTCGCGGATGTAGAACTGAATCTTCTCCTGTGCCACGATTTGCGGAATACGTTCCAAAGCAAACTCGTAATAGGAGTTGAAGGACAGTTCCCGGACTTTCAGTCGGCGTTTCTGTTCCTCAATGTGGTCTATCTGCTTGTCTATCTTGATAAGCATGGAGTTGTTGTAGAGTTCCTTCTTGTAGTTCTCGATAATCTGCAGGGCACGTTCCTTTTCCCCTTTGCTGGCAGCTTCATCCTGGGCAAGGGCATAGAGCGAACGGCATTGGCGGAGCAGCTTGAGCCGCCGGGCTTCTGCCGGAAGCATGAGTGCCCTGCTTTCGGCCTGCTTGTCCATCTCGGCTTCTCTGATTTGGGCATCAATGTCTTCCATGCTGTGGGAGAACTTGTCGTAGTCTTCTTCCATCTTGGAGGCTACGAGTAATTTCTGACGAAGTCCCTCACGTTCCTTCTCCGTGAACTTGGTAAAGGGATGGAAGTAGGCTTCGTAGTATTCCACGATGGTCTGGTTGATGAGCATGTCCTCAATCTTGCTTGGGAAGTCGTTGCCTTTGAATATCAAAAATATCAAAGACTTCAAGAAGTTCTTCTTTTCCCCGAAGTTCAAGTCATACTCTTCCTTTGTTACCTTGAAAGGATTCATGGAGATGGGCTTCTCTTTGGAATAGGATATGTAAGTGCCCTTATAATAGCCGCAGATTCCTTCATAAGAGTCGCCCGTATCAACCATAACCACATCCGTCTTTTGTTCTAAAAGTTGACGGACTACGCTGTTCATATGAAAACTCTTGCCACTGCCACTCGGTCCAATGCAGAAGAAGTTGGCATTGTCCGTCATCTTCACCTTGCCCTCTTTCCCTGTGATGTCAATACACACCGGCAGCCCCTGGCGATCGGTGTAGTAAGTAGTCAAGGGAGTATCTTCCGAACCTTTCAAGTGCTCCTTGAAAAAGAAACAGAGGGCGGCATCGGAGAGCGTCAAAAAGAGGTCATAGTCCGGATTGAAGGCATAGCCGTTTCCGGGAAAGCTGTCGGTAAACAATTCCAGCTGGTTGTAGGCGGTACGGGACGGCATGATGCCACACTCATACAGCTTGGTTTCCAGATAGGAAGTGACCGGAGTGACCTTGTCTGCCGGGCAGCTTACCAGGATGTTGAAGTTGCAATAGACCAGCTGCGTGCTGTCCACCGCCAGGCGGTCGAGCACTTCCTCGATGTCCTCCTTGGCAATCTTGTTGCTCGGGTCGGGCATGGAGCCGTGGCGCTTGGCCTTGGCTTGCAACTTGCGAAGCAGTTTCCGTTGGTTCGGTATCTGTACCACTTGGTTGAACACCACACAATCGGCATGGGGCACACTCGTCAGAAAGGAGAACAAATCCGTGGCGATGCCGTAGCCGTTGATGTTCATCTGTGTGTAGGGGTTCACCAGCGAAGGCAGGTTAATCTCATCTATATCCACCAGCGGATAGGAACGGACAACCCGGTCACCGATTTTCAGATACTCGTCCGATGCCTTGAAGTTGGTCATCGAGAACGGGCCATGCCGGAACTGGAAAGCCATGAAGCGGTGGCAGTACTCATCAACTTCCGTCTTACTGAGTTTCCGGTGCTTGATGTTCTTCTCCTTGAGGATGTCGCTCACCTTGGAAACCTTGGAATGGAAGTCCAGCCACCTCTTCGGGTCGTACTGAACGAACTGGCTGCGCTGCGCTTCCTGCGTGAGGATAATGTAGGTACGTATCTCCGTAAATTCTCTTCCCTCAAAGTAACGGAAGTAGCTTTTGGTCAGGAACTCCGCATCCTCCGGCACCTCATGGTGGTAGGACTGCTTGCAGAGCACGTCCTGTTTCTGCAGGGCATAGCCCTCACCGAGCGTCTGTACCACGTTGGAGAGCACATCCTGAAAGAGCATGTACTGCTCCGCATCGGTACAGAGCTGCTGCACGGGATTGGTTATCTCGAAAATAACCGACGGTTCCCCCTTGGCTGAAAAAAGGACGACATTGCCGTCCGTTTCCTCCAGCTGTGCATAGAGGCCGTCAAATATTCTTTTCTTGGTACGTGCCATAATCTTTGAAATAGTTTTACGAGTTTCGTCTCAGATTCTTGTAAACATAGATACCCTTTGCCCGCCGTTTGTTGTGGAGACCGCCACGCTGCTTGACATAAATGGTGACCAATCCGACCAATGCCATGACCAGCATGGCGATGAACCCGGCAAGCTTTCCCAAAGCGATGGAGAAGCCGATGAAGCCTACGAATGACACACCGATGGCCGCTGCTGCCAATGTCAGAAAACGGCCGCGTATACCCATGAATTCCAGCGGTTTCTGCAAGCCTTTGAAAACGGGATAACCCTCCTGATTCATCGTCATAATTCCGGATAGTATGTTGACAGATTGGATTACTTAAAGAAGAGCGGAAGAGCCTCAGAAAGAGCGATAAATGCGATACAGCCACCGATAGTCAGCATGATAGTTTTCTTGACATCCTGGTCGCCGTTTTGCATCTTAAAGTAGACGTTGAACGCCCCCACAAGCACAATAACGGCAGCAATCGCTTTCATCAAGTTTGACACCGGAGTCTGGTAGGAACTCACTTCCTGGGTGGCTTTGGTAAAACCTGCGGCTCCCTTGCTGCCTGCCATCGCTTCACCGACCGATACCGTAAGGGCAAAGATGAACATGAGGCATTTCTGTACCACACTGCAGGCCATAAGGCGGTTGACTGCTTTTTCAGAAGAACGCTGGATAGAGCGGAAGATGTTTGGGTTTCCGCATACAAGTTGATTGAATTGTTTCATTGTATATTTCTTTGATAATGGATTTCATCGCCAAAGGAACAGAGGTCGCCAAAGAAACAGAGGTCATTCAAGTATCAGAGGTCGCTAAAGGAACGGTGGACTTTCGTCCGGTTGTTATCGGGTGCATTTACCCGGCATATCGCATGCTTTCGTAGTGATAGATAATGGTGCCCAGGTCACATTCACCGGTTTCGGCCAGCTGGTCGATGGCTTTGAAGATGTCATCCACCAGGATGCCGTCTGTCAGGATGGCTTCGCGGTAGGTCGGTGAGCGGTAGGGTTGGTCGTCATCGGTACTTTCTTCGGATGCTTGTTCGTCAGAAGGTTTTTCAGATTCTTCTTCAGCAGTTCCCTCGGTCGTTTCATCATCAGAAGATTGGGAAGAAGCTGCTTCCTGTTCGTTATCCGATTCAGTTGCCTGTGAAGGAGTTGCAATTCCAGATTCAATTTCATTGTACACGTCTTCAGAATTGTCTGATTCCTCCTGCTCATCTTCGGTTTCTTCTTTCCCTTCCTGTGAAGTATCGGCATCCGATTGAGTTGGAGAAGCATCGTCCTGTTGACTGCTTTCAGAAGCATTCTCGCTTGGAGAATCTTCTTTCTTTTCCTCTTCTTTCTTCGGTTCCTCCCGACTCACCTTGTGAGGTCGGAAAGACTGGGCTTCGTCCGATATGTCTATATCCTCCTCTACATGGTTATCTTGTTCTGCCGCTTCCGCTGCCTTGGCTCGCTGGATGTCCATCACTATCAAGAAGGCATAGTAGCACAGCAGCGCCACAAAGAGGATCGAGATTATTTGTCCGTAGGTCATAGCTGTACTTATATGAGGTTGGGTATTACAATAATGTCCTCTTGCGGAACCGGTTGGAAACGGATTCCCAATTTCATGCCCCGGTTCTCCAGACGCTGTTTGCGGAAGGTGTTTTCGGTATAGTACATCAGGTTCTTCTGTCCGCTGAGTATATAGCCTTTCACTTTCAGGCGATAGCGTAGGCGTACCTTGGCCCGGTTGGATATTACATTGATTCGGGTGATGGGATCCAAACCGAATACCATTCTCCTTCGTTCCCGGCGCACCATTTTCTGACGGACGCGGGAGGAGACCTTATATCCTTCATGCTTGGAGCGTTTAAGTCCCATTTTGGAAGCGATACGGCTGACGGTTACTCGGGTCACACCCAGTTTCTCGCCGATTTCCGTAAAGGACTCTTCATTGAAGTGGCTGCGGATATGGTCGGCACGCTCCATCCACTTGGACTTGGCCAGCTTGCCCAGTCCAAGTTCCTTGGCTTTGTACTTTACGGCTGACACGCTCATCTCCAGCACGGCGGCGGTATGGGCGGTGGTTTCTACCGGATAAAGTTCGATAAGCAGGGACACCATCTGGTCGTTCCATCTATTCCATTTCATAATCTTCCTTGTTGAAGTTGATAAACAATGATTTCTTCTTTCTACGAAACTCGGAGAGTTGCGGCAGATAGGTCTCGAAGAAGGCACGGACGATGGCATTGACCATGTCGGAACGGCTCCGGTTGTGGATGTCGCAGTCATCGAGTGAATCGGCCAGGTCTCGGTCGAGTTTGCAGACCAGCCGTTCGTCCTTGTCGCCTCGTTCATCGGAAGTGTCCAGATAGTTCATGAACACTTGCCAGCACTTGTTCCCCTCCACAGAAGGGAAAAGAGCAGCTGTAGCGCCATCTGTAGTTTCTTCGTTCACGGGTGCCTCCTGGGAGGTCTTGCTGGTAGAATCCGACTTTTCCTTCGGTTCGCCCGTCAAGGTCATATCGGAATCGTTGATACCTTTAAGAAGGTCGTCAATTTCGGGAATGTCTTTTGTCATTGCACGATAGGTATTGATGGTTACTGATTATGTTGATGCTCACTGTTGTTTTCCTGTTCTTCGTCTTCATCCAGCGCAATATGGGTGCTTGTTTCAGCCTGGTATTTCTTCTTGCCGTTCTTGGGGTAAAGGTTCTCCGTCAGCTGGATGCCGGAAAGTTCCATTTCACGGATGGGACCGGTCTTGTCGAAGATGCTGAAATAGATCTTGTCGAATACCGAACTGACATAGCGGTACTGCATGTCTAGTGCTGCGATGGTGCTGAATCGTTCCATGTCTGCCCGTCGGGGTATCTTTCCGGTGACATACCCGTAGTTGGAGAAAGTTTCCCGGGTGTTGTCCCATAGGATAAGTTCGGAGCGTTTGCCCACGCGGTTGTCGTTCAGGTTGGGGATGATGAAGAGCTGTGCTTTCATCCGTTCGCCGACGGCCTGACGAAGTCGGTCCAGAAACAGCAGGAAACTGGCGGTGGAAGGAATGGTCACCAAATCGTAGTGGAATGGTACCACGATAATGTCTGAATTGACAAAGATGGGTACGAGCCCTTCGGCTTTCAGACTTCCCGGCGAGTCGATGAGTACCACATCTATTTCGGGGTCGTTGTGCAGTTTTTCCACCAGCGAGGTCATCTCCACTTTGTTGTTGGGTTCGTATGACCAGACTTCATAGGGCAGTTGTTCCTCTCCATACTTCTTGATGTCTGCCTTGCGGCATTTCATGATCGAGTGTTGGAAATCGCAGTCGATGACAACCACCCGGACACCTTTTGCCACTAAATAGTTGGCAAAGGTGACGCAAAGGGTGGTCTTTCCGACTCCTCCTTTCTGGTTGGCAAAGGTGATTATGACCGGGGTCTGTATCATGTTGTTTTCCGTTTATCAAATTCGCAAGCAAAAGTAAATGCTGGAACAGGGAAAACCTAAATGCACAACATCAATGTGCTTCCGGTTGCTGAAACCGAGGGTCAAATGGACTTCGGAACAAGGGAATCTGAGAAAAATTAGCCAAAAAAGTTACAACTAAAAGTCCCCTTTTGAATTTCAGTTGTAACTTAAATCATTAAACATCAGGCTATTCATATCCAAAAACAACAAAGTAATAAAATCCAAAGTCAAACGATTCCTTTTCATTTTAATGTTCAAATAAGAAGTTTTTTGGCAAATCTTGTGCTATAATTTTGCTACATTTGTAGTTAGCTTACACTTATGACTTACCTATGATCAAACTTCGCTGCGTAGTAGAACGAATTACTTACCTGAACCCCGACAACGGATACACGGTATTGAAGGTAAAGGTTTCCGGTTACAAAGATCCGGTTACCTTGATTGGCTACCTGTTGGACTTACCTGCAGGTACGGTATTGTTGTGTGAAGGCGAATGGAAAGTAGACCAGAAATACGGCAACGAGTTTGTAGCGGACACCTGGACGGAAATCATGCCCTCTACGCTCTACGGCATCGAACGCTACCTGAGCAGCGGTCTGGTGAAAGGTATCGGCCCCAAGTATGCCAAACTCATCGTCAAACAGTTCGGTCTCCAGACACTGGAAGTCATTGAGAACAACATCGAAGAACTGCTGAAAGTGCCGGGTATCGGCAAAAAGCGCTTTTCCCAGATTCAGGAAAGTTGGGAGAAGCAGAAAGACATCAAGGATGTGATGGTATTTCTGCAGAGCTATGGAGTAAGCACGGCCTATGCAGCAAAAATCTACAAGAAGTATGGCAAGGACAGCATCGGTAAGGTCCGGCAAAATCCTTACCGGCTGGCAGATGAAGTGTGGGGCATTGGTTTTAAGATGGCCGATGATATAGCCCACAACATGGGTTATCTGGATGATGATCCGCACCGTTGCAGAAGCGGCATTCTACATACCCTGCACCAACTCTCTACAGAAGGACATGTCTATGCAGAAAGGGAGCAACTGATTAAAGCTGCCCATGAACTGCTGGCTACCGATGAGTCCCTCATTATCCACACCTTGAAACAGATGGAAACGGATGAGGAAATCATCGCCGAAGAAGATGCCATCTATCATCCTTATTATTACTATGCAGAAGTCGGCGTAGCTAGAGACCTGCTTGACCTGCTGCTTCCTGCTGAACAAGACCTCTTCGCAGAAACCCTTGAAGTCAAATCACTCAGCAAGGAAACGGGTATAGAGTATGACGAGATTCAGTTACAGGCCATCGAACAGGCCATCCGTTCCAAAGTCATGGTGCTGACCGGTGGCCCGGGTACAGGTAAAACCACTACAACCCAAGGTATTCTTGCCGCATTCCAGCACATGGGATTGAAGATTCTGTTGGCTGCCCCTACCGGACGTGCCGCCAAACGAATGAGCGAAGCCACCGGACGGGAAGCCAAGACCATCCACCGTCTGTTGGAGTATAACCCGCAGGAAGGCTGCAAGCGAAACGAGGAAAATCCACTGGAAGGGGATGCCCTCATTGTGGATGAATGTTCAATGATAGACATCCACTTGATGATGCATCTGATGAAAGCTATCCCCTCGAACATGCGTCTAGTCCTGGTAGGTGACGTGGACCAGCTGCCAAGTGTAGGACCTGGAAATGTACTGCGCGACATCATTGAAAGCCGGAGGATACCTGTTATCCGCCTGACCCGCATCTTCCGTCAGGCGCAAAGCAGCCGGATTGTGATGAGTGCCCATGCCATCAATCAGGGCAATTATCCCGATACGAGCAACGGCAAGAATACCGACTTCTTCTTCATCAAACAGGAACAGCCCGAAGCAGTGGCTGAAACTATTGTAGAACTGGTGCAGAAGCGACTTCCTCATGCGTATGAGGTAGATGCCCATCAGATTCAGGTACTGACTCCCATGCAGAAGGGGAATATCGGAGCCATTGCACTGAATGCAGCGCTGCAGAAAGCCTTGAATCCCTCAAAGGTTGGACTGACTCGTGGAGTCAACACCTTCAAACTGGGTGACCGTGTCATGCAGCTACGAAACAACTACGAAAAGAAAGTGTTTAACGGTGACTTGGGCTATATCGAATCGGTAGATACGGATGAGAATACACTGAGTGTGAATTTCGAAGGAACACTGGTATCTTATGAAATCTCAGAATTGGAAGAACTGACGCTGGCTTATGCCACTACCATCCACAAGTCGCAAGGCTCAGAATATCCCATCGTGGTGATGCCCGTCATGATGAACCACTACATCATGCTGCAACGCAACCTCATCTATACCGGTATCACCCGTGCCAAGAAAATCTGTATTCTTATCGGCACACCCAATGCCCTTCATTATGCTATCAACAACATGCAGGTCTTGAAACGGAATATGAAATTGAAAGAGCGATTAAATATGTAGATAAGTATGTTACAGGTAAACTTTATTACCCGTAACATAGCTTATCTCGTTGAATACAGCAGTACATCCAAGTATCATCCTAAGAGTCAAGGATTTTAAATTTTCATAGAGTGGCCATTATCCACCTCATCGTAGTTCGTCTTTTTCCCAACTTCCCATTCGCGGTTGGCGCTGTGGCTGCCGATACCTTCTTTCCGGAGTTTACCCAGTCCTTGATGCGACTTGCGCTGAAGGGATTTAATCGGATTGAGCGTCTTCTTCTTGGATTTCTTGAACGGCACTCCCTGGCGCTTTGGCTTCTTGGATTTCTTCTTCACCCGTTCCACATCGAAGCCTTCTTCATTCAGGTTGATCAGGATATGCTCCTTGAAGTTGATGGCATAGTAAGTATCATCTACCTGACGGATGATGAAGCCTTCCTGGTACATGGCACTGCGGGGGGACTTCATTTCGGGATCATTGAAGATTTCATGCAGGCGGCCGACGGAATCGGCATACTTGGGAGGACGTTCCGTAGAGATGTCCACCAGGTCCGGTCGGTCTACCTTGAATACCTTGCACAGCAATTCCACTTCGGCTGCGTTCTGCGGACGGAACTTCTCGATGAAGCTGATGCGGTTGTTGCGGTCTATGGCCTTGGCCATGAAAGGCGGCAAGGGTCTGCTTTGGCCATCGTAGTAGATGACACCTTTCTTTATATAGGCACGCTGTTTCTTGAGTTTCTGGAAAATTTCTCCCTGAGTGATTTTGGGATTGAGGGTCAGCAGCCGGTCTATGAATGCTTCAATCCGGTCAAAGCGTTGTTCGGGGGTAGCAAAGTCGAGCAGTTCTTCTACGGCAAGGACTCTGGCTCCATGAATGACGGTCTTGTTGGCATGGTCTATCAGCATGTAGCCGTAGGGCTTGTCTTTCTTGCCGAAGAAGACCACATCCACTCCGAAGTTCTTCTTCATCTCCTTCTGCAGTTCCTCCTTATTCGCACAGACATCCCGATACTTTTTCAGATAGGCTCTCAGCTGGCGGTTGCGTGCCTTGTCCTGATAACCTTTCTTATATAGAGCTTCAATCTCTGTCAGGGGGAGTTTCTTTTGGATTCTACCGCCTTGCTTGACAAAGACGTTGCCGTCTTTCTGGAAGACTTCATAGCCCATGGTCCCCATCACGGCCTTGAACTGGGCAAAGGAGGAGAAGCTGTACTGCTTGGCTGCCTCGATGTCTTTCTCTGTTTTTTGTGTTCTATCGGTTCCAAGTATCTTGTCAATGACCATCTGCGAGCGTCTGCGCTCATGGTCGTGCTGTATCTTGTGTCCATCGGGTGCAATTCTTGAAGTTACAATGTGCAAGTGCGCATTGTCTGTATCGTTGTGGAAATAGATGAGCCAGGGTTGTCCGGGTTCGGCATAACCCATTTCCTGCAGATATTGGTGCGCGAAATCAAGTAACTGCTGTTCCGTCATCTCATGTCCCTTGCAGGAGATGGCTACATGGAACTGGGCTTTCTGTATTCTGGGATTCATGGAGGAATATTCCATGAGAAACTGAGTCAACTCATCGGGGGTTGGTTTGCGTACTTCGCCGAGTGCTCCGAAGTTTTGTATCTCCAGTAACCGGGCTACACCTTTCGCCACCTTCCGTTCATTGTAATCTACAGCATGGAAGTTCGAACTTCCGGGTAAAATGGTTGCTATCATCTGAATAGTCGGATTAGTTGGGTTCAACGGTCAAAACATATACCGCACAAACACTACTTCGGCATTTTGGTCTTTATACACTTGAGTGTAATCAGTTCCAAATCCCGTTTGATGCGGTTTATCGTTTCCTGAGTTTCGCGGATGGTTGGAAGCACAATCTCATGGATATAGCTGGGTGCAAGCAACCCGGCTACCGCCAGTTCATTGGCTCGTTTGACCACCTGATTCAGGTTGCCGCCTGCCCAGGACAGTTCGTTCTGATTCTTTCGGTAAAACTCACCGAGTTCTCGGATCAACTCGATGCGTTCCTTCACATCCACATTGGAAAATTCCTGCACTGCAGACAGGATATAATGGCTCACAGAGTGGAATGAGCCTGATTTTTCCTTCAACAGTTGGGCTTCCTCCGGGGTAAGCCGCAACTGAAATACTTTGGTCTTCTGTTTCATACTTCCTTGGATTACTTGTTAGCCGGGTTCTCCGGACACCTATTTCGCAGAGCGAAACAGCGATTTATCGCCCCGTTGCGGCAGCAATCGGCAAGTGACCCTTGTGAGGACAAAACTCCGTTTTGTAATGACAAGGGTACAACTTGCTTGACAAATCCTGCAACGCAGTTCGATGCCTTCCCGGTAGCTTTAGCGACCTCAAAGAAGCACAAAAAACGGCGAAACGCAAAAATTCACAACATCATTCTTGGGAGAAATCTTCGGTCGATTTATCTTGATTATCAAGTATTCAAGGTATATTCATCTGAATGCTCAGATGCTCCAGATTATCCTATCCTAATATTCAAGGTTACTTGTCTTTAGTTCTTTCAACACCTATCTCTCTTTGTCTGTATCACCTTAGTTCTTGGGATGCACAATGTTCCAATCTGATAGACTTCAATCACTCGGATTACATGGTTCAGACATTGGGAAGACTGAGAGTTTGAAAACAACAATAGTCATGTGCAAGACTGCTTGCGATAAATGGTTGCCTTCAGTTCCTTAGTGCAACAACACAAAGACTTTTGATACAAGTAGGGAAAAGATGGAATGTTTCCCCTTCTTCGGATGCAGATTAGCGTATGAATCTGTAATCTCGAAAATACCGAGTATTACAACTACACCAAACGGATTCCTATCGAATCGAATATCATAGTAAAGCGTAATGAAAGTATGTCGGAACATGGATTTGATTTTCTCGAATACTATGAGCGAATCCGACCAAAAAACTTCGGAATAAACCACTGAAAATCAAGACTTAAAGAGTGCTAACAAGACAAATAAAGAGCTTGAAAAAATTCTGTATATCGCTGATTTTTAGTATATTTGGTTATGAGAAACACTCATCTAAGGATTGTTACAACTAAGAATATACTGCTATGGCTGAACTCTTGCTCATGATATATATGATACCGGTACTCATTGTATTCAGTCTGCTACTTAGGCTGGTTATGTGGATTATCGGTAAGGTCATCCAGCTTACCTGGTGGCTGGTAAAAAACGTATTCGTGCTGGCATGGAAAGTGCTACTTTTTATCGTTATGATGGTTATTGCCAACCTGCGTGCAACCGGACCCAGGAATTATTGAATTCCATTCCAAGGGAACAAAAGCCATACCTGCTTAGAATGTGAATAGGGTATCGCGTGAATGAGTGAGTGTTTTCCCTCTGGTCAAGTTCTGCTTTTGGTTAGCATAAAACGACAGGTAGGAACCTACCGAAAACGAGCCATCCGTATCAGTCAGAACGATTGATACGGATGGCTCTATAATATAAGGTATAGGACACTTTAGAAGCCCTTGCCTTTGCTTCGTTCATAAACCACTTCTTTGTGATTGTCACAGTTGGTTAGACGAATCTGGACGGTGCATCCCACAGGAATGTCCTTCGGAAACATTTTCACGATTCTGCTTATCACCTCATCCACATTATTGAAACCTATGTCTGTAAACTCGGCTATGACCTCGCCCTTGAAGTAAGCACGGGCATATATCATCATCTTGGCAGTGATGCGGAACATCTTATCACCTGATTCATCCAAATCTTTGGCAAGTCCTTGTTTACTGGGCTTGTTGCTGAAGAAGATGAAGTCAATGATACGGGCATTCAACTCCCAAGCCGGAGTAAAGTCCACCTTTACATACCCACGGGTTACCTTGAAGCCATGACTATGGTTCATACCAAATGCCACTTCATAAAGATTGGCATTGCAGTCGTTCTGCGCAATGGTAGCCCAAGTATGCCGGAAGGTATAGAAGCAATAGAAATCTTCCTTATTTGTCATACCCATATCCATACAAATTTTACGGATGCCGATATTGACATTGGCGTTGAAACTGTCGGTATTGCCATAGCGCTGGTGGAAGGTGAAAAGAAATTCATCCTCTTCTTCTGACAAATACTTGTTGAACGTGTCTTGAATAAACGGTTCCACGCGCATTTCTATATATGCTTCATCCTTGCGGCTGTGTTTGGTCTTAGCACGTTTGTAGCCAATGATTCCGTCATGATAATCCGACTTCCTCAAATTGTACAAGTCCACGGTATTGATTCCGCCTAAACATAGAGAAAGAAGTGCAACATCTCTGCCCAGTTCCGGGAGGGAAGAAAGCATCTTGGTTCTAGGCAAAGGCCGATTGAAGAACTCTCGGCATTCTTCTGCACTGATGGCCAGTTTTTCACTTGGCTCAGACTTGGGAATTTGTACCTTTACCCACGGATCGAACTTGATACGTTGTATGCCCTTCTCATCATCGTTCATATCTGCTATTGCCGAACGGAAAATCATTCGGATATTAGTAGGGTACATTTCCTTCGCACGATGTGTCTTTGACAATGATTCTATCCATTTTTTGAGGACGGCAGCAGTCAAATGCCCAAACATAACTCGTGTAGTTCCCATATAGCGTTCCAGATGTGCCACTGCAAGCTGATAGTTCTTGGCATTCCGCTCATGTCCGTCAAGTCGCATTTGACGGATAAACATACGCGAATAATCACTGAAGCAAACTTCTTCATCCGTTTTAAGAAGATACTCTATAATTTCACTGACAGACCAAAGGGTAGTGTTGGCTCTGTTCAGTCGGTCGGTGTATTGTCGAACGAGCATTGAGCAATACTCATTAACGACAGGGTCGGTCGGTTCATTCTCCTTAGAGATATGATCCGCATCGACAATCTTGTTGGTCTTGATGTAACCGGGTTTCCGGTTGTGTACGATTCGGATGTACACTGCGTAAAGGCCGTCCGTCCGCGGCTTCCTTACGATTGCTTTTAATGTAGTTGTCATAAGCCTTTCTTTTTTACGCTGCCATAGGCTTTTTTGATGGTGTAAGCAGGTGTAAGCAACATCAATTTTAGTGTAAGCAGGGAGTAAGCCAGTACGCACATTTGGCGCGGTTTCCGTTGTCAAGTGTACGAACCGTATAAGAACAATTCAGGCTGTAACTCATGTATTTCAATGAGTTACAGCCTGATATAAAAATTAAGCTAATTCAGAGTTATTCCTCAACGGCAGCTTGCGCCACACTAATATAGTGCTGAAAACCATTCACTTCGCTTTTGGGTGTAAGCCCAGTGTAAGCGGAAGTTTATTGAATGATTTAAAGTTGAATGAATTATTCCTCAACAGCAGCCTGCGCCGCCGCCAGTCTGGCGATAGGCACGCGGAACGGAGAACAAGACACATAGTTCAAACCAACTTTGTGACAGAATTTCACTGATGAAGGCTCACCACCATGCTCACCGCAGATACCGCATTTCAAATCAGGACGAACTGAACGGCCTTTATCTACAGCCATTTCAATCAGCTGGCCCACACCATTTTGGTCGAGTACTTGGAACGGGTCTACTTTTAGAATCTTCTTTTCCAGATATACCGGCAAGAAAGAAGCAATATCGTCACGGGAATAACCGAAGGTCATCTGGGTCAAGTCATTGGTACCGAATGAGAAGTATTCTGCACGGCTGGCAATGCGGTTGGCTGTCAGCGCAGCACGCGGAATTTCAATCATGGTACCTACTTTGAACGGAATTTCCATACCTTCTTTTTCAAATAATGCTGCTGCTGCATCACGGATCACCTTTTCCTGAGCTTCGAATTCATACAGGATACCGGTCAAGGGAACCATTATTTCGGGATGCGGATCATATCCTTCTTTCTTCAGTTCAATTGCAGCACCTAGAATCGCTTGAGTCTGCATCTCTGTGATTTCGGGATAGGTGTTACCCAAACGACAGCCGCGGTGACCTAACATCGGATTGTGTTCACACAGGCTTTCCACACGTTTTTTGATTTCCTGTACGGTTACGCCCATTGCCTTAGCCATTTCTTCCTGACCTTTTGCATCATGGGGAACGAACTCATGCAAAGGAGGATCGAGCAGACGAACATTTACCGGACATCCGTCCATAGCCTTGAAGATACCTTTGAAGTCGGCTTTTTGGAAGGGGAGCAATTTAGCCAATGCTTTTCTACGTCCTTCTACATCCGGTGACAGGATCATCTCACGCATAGCGACAATCTTTTCAGCATCAAAGAACATGTGTTCCGTACGGCAAAGACCGATACCTGAAGCACCAAAAGCGCGGGCCACTTCCGCATCATGCGGAGTATCAGCGTTAGTGCGGACATTCAGCTTTGTGTATTTGTTGCAAAGATCCATCAATGCAGCGAAATCGCCTGAAACTTCGGCTGCTTTGGTTTCCACTTTACCTTTATATACTTCACCGGTAGTACCGTTCAGAGAGATGAAGTCACCTTCTTTTAAAGTAATACCTTCAATTTCTACGGTACGTGTCTTATAATCTACATTGATAGCACCAGCACCCGATACGCAGCACTTACCCATACCACGGGCCACAACCGCAGCGTGAGATGTCATACCGCCACGTGCAGTCAGGATACCTTCGGCAACGGCCATACCTGCCAGGTCTTCCGGCGAAGTTTCGATACGTACCATGACCACCTTTTTACCATCGGCAGCCCATTTAGCAGCATCATCGGCGAAGAACACAATCTGACCGGTAGCGGCACCCGGAGAAGCGGGCAAACCACGAGTCAAAACTTTCGCTTCTTTCAACGCTTTCTTGTCGAACACAGGGTGAAGCAGTTCGTCTAATTTATTAGGTTCGCAACGCTCCAATGCGGTTTTTTCATCAATCATGCCCTGGCGCAACAAGTCCATGGCGATTTTTACCATGGCAGCTCCGGTACGTTTACCGTTACGGGTCTGCAAGAACCATAATTTACCTTCCTGTACGGTAAATTCCATATCCTGCATGTCGCGATAGTGGTTTTCCAGTTTGGTCTGCAGGGCATCCAGTTCTTTGTAGATTTCCGGCATAGCTTCTTCCATAGAGGGGTATTTGGCTACGCGTTCTTCTTCAGAAATACCTGCACGTTCTGCCCAACGCTGAGAACCGATTTTTGTGATTTGTTGCGGGGTACGGATACCGGCCACAACATCTTCACCTTGTGCGTTGATCAAATATTCGCCATTAAACAAATCCTCACCGTTACCTGCGTCACGAGAGAAGCAAACACCGGTAGCCGAAGTATCACCCATGTTACCGAATACCATGGCTTGTACGCTTACAGCAGTACCCCATTCGGCAGGAATACCTTCCATTTTGCGGTAAAGAATGGCGCGTTCGTTCATCCAGCTGCGGAATACAGCACAAATAGCACCCCAAAGTTGTTCGTATGCACAGGTCGGAAAATCTTGTCCGGTCTGTTCTTTTACAGCAACTTTAAAGCGTTTAACCAGTTCTTTAAGGTCTTCCACTTCCAATTCGTTGTCGAGCTTCACACCTTTTTCTTCCTTTACTTTTTCGATAATTTCCTCGAAAGGATCGATGTCTTCCTTGTTCACCGGTTTCATACCCAATACCACGTCACCATACATTTGTACGAAACGACGGTAAGAATCCCATGCGAAACGGGGGCGTCCGGTCTTGCGGCTCAAGCCTTCCACCACTTCGTCATTTAAACCTAAATTAAGGATGGTATCCATCATACCCGGCATAGAAGCGCGGGCACCCGAACGTACAGAAACCAGTAACGGGTTCTCTACATCTCCAAACTTGGAATTCATCAGATTTTCGATGTTGGCGATAGCTTTCTCAACATCCGCTTTCAGCAGTTCTACTACTTTATCTTTACCTAACTCATAATATTCGCTACAAACTTCTGTGGTGATTGTAAATCCCGGAGGTACGGGAACACCGATTAGATTCATTTCAGCCAGGTTAGCGCCTTTTCCACCAAGCAGATTTCTCATGTCTGCTTTTCCTTCAGCTTGTCCATTACCAAAGGTGTAAACTCTTTTTTTATCCATAATAAATGTATTTAAAGTTAACTCGCTCAAAAAATGTAATCGCAAAACTATACATATTTTAGTTATCTCCAAACCTTTTACTGAAAAAAATAGTGGAAATTGCAATTTCTACTTTGCAATTTTAATATCTTACGATTTATGAGGCAATATTCAGGGAAAATGCTTAAATTTGTCCCCAAATTAACTTATTCAGAAAAGTGGCTAGAAAGAAGAAAGAACTTCCATTATTAGAGAAGATAACCATAACAGATGTAGCTGCCGAAGGAAAAGCTTTGGCGAAAGTGAATGACCTGGTAGTATTTGTGCCTTATGTAGTGCCCGGTGATGTGGTGGATTTACAAGTGAAGCGTAAGAAAAATCATTATGCAGAAGCTGTGGCTGTGAAATTCCATGAGTATTCTCCTGTGCGTGCAGTACCCTTCTGCCAGCATTATGGTATATGTGGTGGTTGTAAGTGGCAGTGTCTGCCATATACAGAACAAATAAAGTATAAGCAAAAGCAGGTGACGGATAATCTGACCCGTATCGGCAAGATCGAATTGCCGGAAATTTCACCTATCATGGGGTCGGAAAAAACGGAGTTTTACCGTAATAAGTTGGAATTTACGTTTTCTAACAAACGTTGGCTGACAGAGGAAGAGGTAAAGGAAGATGTGAAGTACGATCAGATGAACGCCGTAGGTTTCCACATTCCCGGTGCATTTGACAAGGTACTGGCTATAGAAAAGTGCTGGTTACAGGATGATATCAGCAACCAGATACGCAATGCGATTCGTGACTATGCATACGAACACAATTATTCTTTCTTTAATCTGCGTTCTCAAGAAGGAATGCTTCGCAACTTGATGATCCGTACTTCGAGTACGGGTGAGCTTATGGTGTTGCTGCAATGCAAGATTGTGGAAGAGAGCGAAATGGATCTGATGAAGCAACTGCTGGCTTTCGTGGCAGAACGTTTTCCGCAGATTACTTCCTTATTATATGTAGTCAATAACAAATGCAATGATACCATTAACGATCTGGAGGTAATGGTGTTCAAAGGCAACGATCATATTTTCGAGGAAATGGAGGGGTTGCGCTTCAAGATAGGAGCAAAATCATTTTATCAGACTAATTCCGGACAGGCGTATAATCTTTATAAGGTGGCCCGTAATTTTGCCGGATTGACCGGTAAAGAATTGGTGTATGATCTTTATACAGGGACTGGAACCATAGCCAACTTTGTTTCACGCCAGGCAAAGAAAGTGATTGGTATCGAATATGTGCCTGAAGCAATAGAAGATGCTAAAGTGAATTCGGCAATTAATGGCATTGACAATACCTTATTTTATGCCGGTGACATGAAGGATATCCTCACTCAGGAGTTTATCAACCAACATGGTCGTCCTGATGTTATTATCACTGATCCTCCGCGTGCCGGAATGCACGATGATGTGATTAATACAATTCTTTTTGCTGAACCTCAGCGGATTGTGTATGTTAGCTGTAATCCTGCCACCCAGGCACGTGATTTGTCTTTGTTAGATGCCAAATACAAGGTGATGGCCGTGCAACCCGTAGATATGTTCCCTCATACGCATCATGTGGAAAATGTGGTGTTGCTGGAAAAAAGAGGATAATCCGGATAGTTCAATTATAAATTGTTTAAACAGTAAATAGAATTATGTCAAGAGGTAAGAATAGTGATTCCGGCAGGCCAAAGGCGAGAAGTGTTGCCCGATATACTATATATAATGTGACGGAGCCCGCTGAGCTGATGGATTTTCTGATGCGGAAAATGGCGGGAATCAGTCGTAGCAAGGTAAAGGCGTTGCTTGCCAACCGCGTGATTTTGGTAGATAATGTGATTACTACCCAATATAATTTCGCATTGAAACCAGGTATGAAAGTGCAGATATCCAAGGTGAAGAATAATCGTGAGTTTAAACATCCGATGCTGAAACTGGTATACGAGGATGCTTATATCTTGGTGGTGGAAAAGAAGGAGGGACTGCTTTCTGTCAGCACAGAACATCAGAAGGAGCGTACTGCACAACATATTTTGAATGAGTATGTAAAACGTTCACATCGTTTCAACCGCGTATTTGTAGTACATCGTCTGGACCGTGAAACTTCGGGGTTGATGATGTATGCCAAAGATGAAAAAACCCAGAATACTTTACGTGATAATTGGCATGATATTGTGACGGACCGCCGTTATGTGTCTATCGTTTCTGGTGATATGGAGAAAGATTACGGTACTGTAGAGTCTTGGTTGACCGACCGGAAATTGTATGTCTATTCCAGTCCTGTAGATAATGGGGAAGGTAAGTTTGCGGTCACTCATTATAAAACAATAAAGCGGGCCAATGGATATTCATTGGTGGAGTTGGATTTGGAAACAGGACGTAAGAATCAGATTCGTGTGCATATGTTGGATTTAGGTCACCCTGTTGTTGGTGACCGGCGCTATGGCAGTGAGTGTGATCCTTTAGGACGATTGGCGTTACATGCCTTCAAGTTATGTTTCTATCATCCGGTAACAAAAGAGTTGATGGAGTTTGAAACTCCTTATCCTACGGCATTTAAAGGATTAATGCAGAAAAAATAGAAAGTTTCTTCTGTTAAAATTAAATATAAGGCTTCTTTGCATTTATTTTGGGCAGAGGTTAAGAATAAAAAAGCAATATCCATCCATTTACCAAACTGTAGACGGATGGATATTGTTGTTTTTAGAGATTTGGCAGTTTCATTATTAAATTGCCTTTCTTAATGCAAGAATGGTCATGTAGTCCGATTTCCCAATGTTGTATTGATGAATAAAAAGGCTGAAATTCAAGATAAATTTGATTCAGCCTCTTTATTATTGTATCGGCGAAGTGATATTGAATAAAGGAGTTTTTTCAATAGATGTGATCATATAAAATCTCTAACCCTATCACAGAGTAGGAAGATTGATTTACTTGTAAAAATATGGGGAGTGTTGCGTGATTGTGTTTTATACTATGCCAAGAAGTATGTTTATGCACGTATGTCTACATGAAGCTACGCATATGTATGTACGGGTTTGTGCGTATATATGTGAGTGTGAATCATATAAATCCCCCAAATATAAGGACGTTTTTAAAAAAGATCAAGAGCTTTTCAAATAACAACAGGAACTTTTTGGAAAAGATAACGAGCTTTTTTAAAAACGTTTTGATCTTTTTTATCGATATCGGAACTCTGTAAACTGCTATTTCGTGGAAGTACATCTCTTTCATATGCATTTTTGAAATGAAAAAGTCTGAAAGTACCCTGCTTTATATCAAACAGGAATACTTTATAAAAAAGAATATATAGTTGACAGCAAGCGTATTATGCGAAAATCTGCTTTAAAATATAGTGAGGGTATGAGGGCATAAGTGAGAGCAAATATTTTTACTATAATCATGTAAGCTATTTATAATTAGATTGTTATATGTAAAATGAGAGCATGAGGGCATAAGCATTCCAGAATAATAATGAGTATGATGTTGGTTTGCTGGAATAAAAAATGATACCGACTTATCACAAGCCGGTATCACGAAAAAATAATCACTTTATTATTTTGTAATCATCCAGCTTTGTGCGCTCACAAAGCACGGGGAATAAAAAGTTATTTATATACTAACACTGTAAACAACTACTTTCACAAGCTATTGTTTACTCACCTAATAAAAGGTAGCTTAACAAATATCACTTAATGTTCATTTTTTGTTTGACATTACAAAGGTAACACAAAAATTGAAAATTATACTATATAGTTCTAATAACGGATAATATTGCGGTAATTTAGGCGTTATTTGAGCCATTTATCTAACCAACTAAAGAAAGTGCGTTGCCATAACACCCCATTTTGCGGTTTCAATACCCAATGATTCTCATCCGGATATAATAAAAGTTCGGCCGGAACACCGCGCAATACAGCTGCATTGAACGCCGACATACCTTGTGAAGCAAGAATTCTATAATCCTTTTCACCGTGAATGCAGAGAATAGGAGTGTCCCATTTATCAACGAAACGATGAGGAGAGTTGGCAAAGGTACGTTGTGCCGTTGCATTGTTTTTGTCCCAATATGCACCACCCATATCCCAGTTGGCGAACCACATTTCTTCTGTTTCCAGATATTGCTGCTCCATATTGAATATACCATCGTGTGCGATAAATGCTTTAAAACGTTTGTCATGGTGTCCCGCCAGCCAATAGACGGAGAATCCGCCGAAGCTGGCACCTACGCATCCCAAACGATTAGTATCTATATATGGTTCTTTTGAAATATCATCTATGGCTGACAAATAGTCTTTCATGCATTGACCTCCATAGTCACCGCTAATTTGTTCCAACCATTCCATGCCGAATCCAGGTAGCCCACGACGATTCGGAGCGATGATAATATAATCGTTGGCTGCCATAATCTGGAAGTTCCAGCGGTAGCTCCAGAATTGGCTGACGGGACTTTGCGGGCCACCTTCACAGAATAATAAAGTAGGATACTTCTTGTTTGCGTCAAAATTGACGGGATAGATCACCCATGAAAGCATTTGCTTGCCATCAGTAGTTTTGGTCCATCTTTCCTCCACTTTGCCCAAATTCAGCTGTTTAAAGATGTGATCATTCTCGTGTGAGAGTTGCGCCACTTGCCCGTCGGCAGGAGTGAGGGTGTAGATTTCATCGGCGGCACTGATAGAGTGACGTTTGGTAATTATTTTATCGCCTGCCATGGCTACTGATCCGTAGTCATACATGCCATCAGTCAGTTTTTTTATATCACCATTCAGATTGGCACTGTATACCATGCTGGTTCCATGCCATACACCGACAAAGTACAGACTTTGCGAATCATTGTTCCAGCAATAGTCATCTACGCCTGATTCAAAACTTTCGGTAACAAATGTCTTTTGACCGTCATCTAAATTGTAGATGCACAGGCGGTTCCGGTCACTTTCGTAACCATCGCGCTCCATGCTTTGCCATGCAATGTATTTGCCGTTGGGGCTGAATTTAGGATTGGTGTCATATCCTTTCATTTCATCTGTTCCATTCGAATCTTTTCCATTCGGTTTGCACAGGTTCAGTGTTGTGCCTTTTTCTATATTATAAAGGTATATATCCGAGTCGGTAGATACTGCGTATGCCAATCCTTGCTTTTTCCGGCTGGTGTAAGCTATTTGTTTAGAGTCGTTGCTCCAAGCCAGCTGCTCGATACCTCCGAAAGGTTTCATTGGAGCTTCAAACGGCTCACCTTCCATGATATCGGTGGCTGCTCCCATCATGTTACCATCAAAATCAGCGATAAAAGGATGTGGAATACTTTCTACCCATTCATCCCAATGTTTATACATCAGGTCGTTTACAATGATACCGCTGGCTTTGGGTAGGTCAGGGTAGAGGTCTACAGTGCGTTGGCCGTATTTTATTTGTGAGATGAAAAGAATCTTTTTGCCATCCGGTGAAAAAGAGAATCCTTCTATGTTTCCTTTGAAATCGGAAATGATACGGCGTTCCGTACCGTCAGGATTCATCTCCCAAATTTGGCTGCCACCACTTTCATTGCATAAGAATGCGATTTTTGTTCCGCCTTTTATCCATTGAGGCTCGCTTTCATTCCATGCTGTTTGAGTAAGCAGGGTGTTGTTCTTTCCATCGGCATCCATTACGTAAATTACATGATGGCTTTTGTTTTCGGGAACACTATAATAGGCTACGGTGTAGGCTATCTGTTTGCCATCGGGGGAAATACTCAGACTGCCTATGCGTCCCATTGCCCACAGGGCTTCGGGGGTAAGACGACCGTCTTTGATGGTGATTTCTTGCTTGCCTATAATGGGCTCGTAGCCCTGTCCTTCCTGTTTCACTTCGGTACAGGAAGAAGCTAGCATAAGTGCTGCTGCCATGATGGTTGCGCTTGATTTATTCATATCTAAAAATTGTTTTTGATGATTAACTGATTGCAAAAATACGTATAAAAGCCGGTGATGTGAAATGTTCCTGCATATTTGTTTTGTTTCTTTGTGTGTCTGTGGAAGGGTGTCTTTGCAAAGAAGAGCAAATATAGAGGTAACCGGTATATATAAAAAAACAGCAAAGACCGCTGTTTTTTATATATGCCGGTCTTCGCTGTTTTTTTAAGGAAGTGTAAACTCGTTATTTTTTCCCTTTATTCATTCTTTCTTGTTGCAGTCGTTCCTGCTCCTTTTGTAAAGCTTCCAGTTTAGCCATCAGTCCGCCACCCGGTTTGCCGCCATTCTTTTGGCTCTTCTTTTCTTTTCGGGCTTCCAACATGGCAAGGAGTTTCTTTTCATCAGTTGTTTTGCGCAGAATCACCATGGTGAGGATACCAATCAGTCCGGAAATGAAGTAATAGTAGTTCAAGCCGGATGAATAACCGTTGAAGATGAAAATAAACATGACTGGCATGATATACATCATTAGTTTCATACCCGGCATTTGCTGTTGTCCCATATCCTGCTGCTTCATGGTGTACATGGTGTTCAGAATATTGGTGATACTGAACAGCAAACAGAAGAGGCTTAAATGATTGCCCAGCAGAGGAATGTTGGTTCCCCAGTTGATAATATCATCATAAGTGGACAAGTCCGGGGCCCATAAGAAACTTTGTTGGCGCAACTCAATAGCGTTAGGCACGAAGAAGAATAAAGCCATGAATACCGGCATTTGGATCAGCATAGGCAAGCAACCTCCCATAGGGCTTACTCCGTATTTGCTGTAAAGTGCCATCGTTTCCTGCTGCTTTTTCAAAGCATCTTCTTTCTTGGGATATTTTGCGTTGATCTCGTTGATGTAGGGTTTCAGGACGCGCATCTTGGCAGAGGACATATATGATTTGTAGGTAGCCGGATAAACTAACACTTTGACGATAATCGTCATCAGCAGCAATACAACACCCATGCTCAGTCCCCACCCTGAGAGCCAATCAAACAAATTAATAGTGAACCAGCGGTTTACCCAGCGGATAATGGGCCAGCCCAAATAAACCAGGTCTTCCAGTTCCAAATCTTTTTGGGAAAGGCTTAGATCATTGCTGTTCAGCAAAGTCTTGAAATGGTTCGGACCGAAGTAGAACTGCATATCGGTAGGCTGCTTTCCGGTAGGATCAAAGAAAGTTGTCATGTCCGCGGTATAGTTCTTCATATATCCGCTTCCTTCCTGTTGGGGGGTAGAGGTTAGGGAAGCTTTATCAAAATCTTGATCGGCAATAAGTACGCTTGAGAAGAACTGATTCTTGAAAGCAATCCAATCCAAACGGTCGGTAACATCTTCTTTTGCTTCTTTCATTTCGTTCAGATAGTCTGAACTTTTTTCTACCGGCTTGTAGGTGAGCGAAGTATAGCGCTGTTCGAAGCTGAAACCTTTTTCAAGCTGGCGTGCCCGTTGACGCCAGTTTATATTGACTGTGTTCAGGGCAGGAGGGAAGAAATTCTGCATGCCGTTTGCGCGAATAGTGAAATTCACCATGTAAGCATCCGGTAAAAGTTTGTAATCGAAATCTATATAGCCTCCATTGTTTGCTGCCAAACGCATAGTTACAGTGCTGTCTGTTACGTTGGTAGGCTGGAAATACATATCCTCGGTCAAAATATTTTCATTCTTTCCTTCGAAAGCGAAATTCATGCCCGAATCTTTTTCATCAAATAACATCAAAGGCTTGCCGTCCTGTCCGTTATAATCTTTTAATATGGCTGCGCACACCCGTCCACCTTTATTGGTGAAAGTCAGTTTTACTACATTATTTTCCAGTGTCGTTAGCTGTTCCGTACCTTGGTTTGCGCCATAGAACATAGAGGTAGAGTCTAAATGCAATGTTGCATTCTGACTCTGTGCCGTGGCAGCCTGTACCAGTCGTTCGGCCTCTTTTTGGGCTATCGCCTGAATGGAATCCTGATAATGTTTGGCACGTGCCATTTCTTCCTGGCTAGGACGGTTGTAGATGCTGAAGCCTATCACAACTGCACCAATCAGGGCGAATCCCACTAAAGTGTTTTTGTCCATTTTTACTTGTTTACCTTATTATATTATAATTCTCGTTTCTTATTTGTCTATTGCCGCTTTGATAAATGACAGGAATAAAGGATGTGGTTTCAATACTGTACTGCTGTACTCGGGATGGAACTGTACTCCGATGAACCATTTTAATGTCGGGATTTCAATTATTTCCACTAAATCGGATTCCGGATTGATACCCACGCATTTCATACCCGCCTTTTCGTACTCCTGCTTATAGTCATTATTGAATTCGTAGCGGTGACGGTGGCGTTCCTGTATGTGTTCGCTTTTATAGGCTTCAAAAGTCTTTGAGTGTTGGTCAAGGATACATTCATAGGCTCCCAGGCGCATAGTGCCGCCCATATTGGTGATAGCTTTCTGTTCTTCCATAATGTCTATCACGTTGTGTGGCGTTTTTTCATCCATTTCGCGGCTGTTGGCATCTGTATAACCTAGCACGTTACGGGCAAACTCAATAGCCATGCACTGCATACCTAGACAGATACCAAAAGTCGGTACATTGTGTGTACGTGCATATTTGATAGCAACGAACTTACCTTCTATGCCACGTTGTCCGAATCCCGGGCAGATGATGATACCATCCATATCCTTAATCTGCTCTTCTACATTAGCATCTGTCAGTTTCTCGCTGTTTATGAAGTGGATATCCGCTTTGCGGTCATTGTAAGTGGCGGCTTGTGACAAGGCTTCAAGGATAGATTTATAAGCGTCTTGCAAATCGTATTTACCAACCAATCCAATTTTTACTTTCTCAGTTGCCTTATGACGGCGATCTAGAAAATCTCTCCATGGACCGAGGGTTGGAGTTTCACCCACGGGCAATCCCATCTTTTGGAGAATGGTTACATCCAGTCCCTGTTCTTGCATACGCAAAGGTACTTCATAAATGGTGGGCATATCGATAGACTGCACCACAGCATTTTCATCTACGTTACAGAACAGAGCAACTTTCTTTTTCAAGTTTGTGCTCAATTCGTGCTCGGTACGCAATACCAATACATCTGGTTGAATACCAACAGATTGCAGCTCTTTTACGGAGTGCTGGGTAGGTTTGGTCTTCAATTCGCCTGCTGCTGCCAGATAAGGAACATAAGTAAGGTGTACGCACAACGCATTACGTCCCATTTCCCATTTCAATTGGCGGATACTTTCCAAATAAGGAAGTGATTCAATATCACCTACGGTACCACCGATTTCGGTAATGACAAAATCAAATTTATATTTGCTTCCCAATAATTTTACATTGCGTTTGATCTCATCGGTGATATGGGGGATAACCTGAATAGTCTTTCCCAAATAGTCACCACGGCGTTCTTTGTCAATAACACTTTTGTAAATACGTCCTGTTGTAATGTTATTGGCTTTAGTTGTCTGGATGCCCAAAAAACGTTCGTAATGTCCCAAATCGAGGTCGGCTTCGTGTCCGTCTACCGTTACATAACATTCACCATGTTCATAAGGATTCAAAGTTCCCGGATCAATATTGATATACGGATCGAACTTCTGAATTGTTACATTATAGCCTCTGGCTTGCAGTAATTTACCTATTGATGATGAAATAATACCTTTACCTAATGAGGAGGCAACACCACCAGTTACGAAGATATACTTAGTTTCTCCCACGACTTAATATTTTTAAATGTTATTTTCTTAATTATCAAAATCGCAATATTTATCAAAGTTGCAAAATTACAAAATCTTTTTCAATATTGTCGGATATGCTTTAAAAAATCATTTGATGAAACTGAATTTATCATTCGTCACTATATAAAGGAAACAGTTTTTGGGGAAAAGGAAAATTAAGTGTACTTTTGCACAAAACTAAAATTAGTATGAGAAAAAGTATATGTTTGGCTATAATACTTGCTGTATTCTGTATGGAAGAAGTGCCGGCACAGAAAATAGCCAAGACGAAAGAAAATTCGGCTGTGAAAGCCTACTCTGATTCATTGTCAGCATTGAGCGCATCTTATTTTGCTTATTTCAGGCTGTGGGATGATTTGAATATTCCGGCGCCCCGGCGGGTACGTCCTAATCCGGCTTTTTATAAGTTGTTTGTTCCGCCCACTTATTATGAAGCTCCTATAAAAGAAATTTTTGAAATAAAATGGAGTCCGGATACGAAAATAATGACAGCTGTCGATTCGCTGTATATGGGAAAGCGTGACTCTGTATCTGCAGCTATATATCAACTGCCCGATTTGGAAACCTTGGCCGCTGCCGACCGTTGGTCGAATAATATATTAAGGAATTATTATTTGCAATATCCGGGCAGATTGGTGAATAACGAACTTTATTTGGCTGATTTGAAACCACTGGAAAATAATCAGATAGTAAAAAGACCAAGGAAAGAGAAGATCAAAAGTTTCCTTCAACCGGAAACACCGGTGGAAAGCTTGACTACGGATAATGAATTGTTGGTGGTACGCCCTAACTTTTGGACGCATAAGGGGAATGGGTATGTTCAGTTCACACAACATTATATTTCAGATAACTGGTATAAAGGTGGTGAAAGTACTAATGCGCTGTTGTCCGGCTTAGTGCTGGAAGCTAATTTTGATGACCGCCAGCGTATAGAGTTTGAAAATAAGCTGGAAATAAAATTGGGTTTTGTTACAGCACCGTCAGATACAGTGCATAAGTATAAGACGAATGCCGACTTGCTTCGTTTAAGCAGTAAACTGGGTGTAAAAGCCTTCAAAAACTGGTATTATACTTTGGCGGGCGAGTTCAAGACTCAGTTCTTTGGAAATTATAAGACGAATACGAATGATATGATTTCTAATTTTCTGTCTCCCGCCCAATTGGATATAACCCTCGGTATGGACTTTAAGCAGAATAAGAAGAATTATTCATTGTCTTTGTTGGGATCTCCACTGGCGTATACTTTTATGTATATCAGCAATGATAAGATAACTGATCCGGGTGCTTTTAATGTGGATCCGGGGCATAAAACAGCGAATCTCTTCGGTTCGAAATTTACAGGTAATCTGACCTGGAAAATTATCCCCAGTATTGTGTGGGAGTCTAAATTGGAGTACTTTACAACTTATGACACCGTAATTGCCAGTTGGGAAAATACATTTAATTTTGTGTTGAACCGTTATTTGTCTACTAAGTTGTTTGTTCATGCGCGTTATGATGACGGTGTGACACTGACAGAAGATAACAAGAGTTATTTCCAGTTGCAGGAATTGCTTAGTTTTGGTTTGAATTATACTTGGTAAGAAAGGAGAGTGTAAGCGATATCGATGGAGCACCAATAAAAACACGGATGCCGCAGAATATCAAATTCTGCGGCATCCGTGTTTTTATTGGTGCTCTATTTTATTTATGTTCACCCAGCAATGTTTGCACAATTCTTTCTGCTGCGTGTCCGTCCCAGCGTTCCGGCAAATGTCCCTTCTGCCATTCTCCTTTATTCAGAATGTCAAGGGCGTCTGCCAGGATTTCAGAGTTTTCCCCCACCAGCCGGTTTGTGCCGATTGTCACTGTTTCGGGATGTTCTGCATACGTGCTTAATGTCATGCAGGGGATTCCTAAAAAAGTAGCTTCTTCCGCTACATTGCCCGAATCTGTAATGATACCCCAGGCATGGTTCACTAAATATCCGAATGACAAATAAGGTTGCGGTGGTAATATATATAACCTTTCGGAAGTAATTCCTAAAGCAGACAGCTTGTTTTTTACATATGTATGGAGCGGCGCCACGATCGGCTTGTCTGTTTTTTCCAGTATAGTGTGGAAGATGGCTTTCAGTGTTGTGTCCTTGTTTAGCAATGAATGCTTGTTCAATGTTAGCAAGAGGTATTCTTTTTCTTTCAGTCCCATAATGGAGAACGCTACCGGGCGCTGTAAACGGGTACGGTTATAACGCAGCGTATCAATCAGGATGTTTCCTACAAAATGTACATGTGCCTGTTCGGTTCCTGTTTGATTCAGATTGCGGTTGGCTACCATTCCGGCCGTGAACAGATAATCGGACAAGCCATCTGTTATCATGCTGTTCACTTCCTTTGGCATATCCATATCGAAAGAGCGGGTTCCGGCCACTAGATGAGCGACTTTTATCCCTTTCTTTTTAGCTACGATAGAGCACGCCATAGTAGGAGTCAGGTCATCCACTACAAGTACTACCTGTGCAGGATGCTGTTCCAGTTCGCGGGCGAAAGCTACCAATATACCTGCCATTTGCTGGAAAAAATCTGTATTATCTACATGCAGATATACATCAGGACGCGGCATATCCAGGTCTGTAAACAGAGAAGGTTCCAAACTTTTATCTTCGTCCGAACCTGTGTAGACCAGACGGGCAGTGATATTTTTTCCTGCTGCCTTTGCAGCCTTGATAGCACGCATTAATGGGGCAATTTTCATGAAATTGGGACGTGCACCTGCGATAATTGTTACTTTCATCTTATTTTAAGCTATTTTCTGAACACAAAAATACATTTTCTTATCGAATTTATTCGTTACTTTGCAGACAAATAACAACCATTATGCTAACATTTGTTCAAGTTTTAGATTTTATAGGCACGTTTGCCTTTGCCATCAGTGGTATCAGATTGGCGTCTGCCAAACAGTTTGACTGGTTTGGTGCATATGTAGTGGGTTTGGCAACGGCTATCGGAGGAGGTACTATCCGTGATGTGCTTCTAGATGTGACTCCGGGTTGGATGACCGACCCTATATATTTAATATGTACAGGACTTGCATTGTTTTGGGTAATTGCTTTCGGCAAGTATCTGATTCATATGCATAACACTTTTTTCCTGTTCGACAGCATCGGTCTGGCACTATTTACAGTAGTGGGAGTAGGCAAAAGTATTGCTCTCGGATATCCTTTTTGGGTAGCTATAATCATGGGTAGTATCACTGGGGCCGCAGGTGGTGTGCTCCGCGATGTTTTTATTAATGAAATTCCGCTTATTTTTCGTAAAGAAATTTATGCAATGGCCTGTGTGGTGGGGGGATTGGCCTATTGGATATGTGATCTGTTTGGTCTGGAAGCCTTTATTTGCCAGATAATAGGAGGTAGTACTGTGTTTTTGGCGCGTATTTTAGCTGTTAAATATAGTATCTGTTTACCAATTTTAAAGGGGGAACAACGCTAAATAGCACCTGAAAACTATCAAAACAGGGGGTAAAAACTGATAAATGACGGTTTTTACCCCCTATTTTGATAGTTTTTTCTTTGACACCTATTTAAAATGCGCTATCCTTGCATTACCGAGAGCATGGAAAAAGAATATGAACCTAAACTGAAAGACTTATGAATAGCGTTAGTTTTAAAAAGAACCTGCTGGGTGTGCAAGAAGAATTACTTCGGTTTGCATACAAACTCACAGCCGACCGTGAGGAGGCTAATGACCTGCTACAAGAAACTTCATTGAAAGCGCTGGATAATGAAGACAAGTATATCCCCGATACAAACTTTAAGGGATGGATGTATACCATTATGCGTAACATCTTTATAAACAATTATAGGAAAATAGTGCGTGACCAGACATTTGTGGACCATACAGACAATCTCTACCATTTAAGTATGCCTCAGGATTCCGGCTTTGATAGTACCGAGGGAGCTTATGACATGAAAGAAATACATCGTATAGTCGGTTTGCTTCCTAAAGAATACCGTATTCCATTCGCTATGCATGTGTCGGGATTTAAATATCGTGAGATTGCCGAAAAGCTGGGATTGCCGTTGGGTACTGTAAAAAGCAGAATTTTTTTTACCAGACAACGCTTGCAGGGACAGCTCCGTGATTTTGTATAATCCAAGGGGGAAAATTATCAAAAAGGTAGAGTGAAATTCTTTTGCTCTGCCTTTTTGTTTTTATTGGTTTACAATATGATATTAAACATGTTTTTGGAAGCTAAAAAACAGCTTCGAATATTAACTTTATTTTTATTCATTTGTTATATTTGCAAAAGGACAAGACACCTTTAAATCAAGTAATAATTATGAAAAAAGAAATCAAATTCAGTTTGGTCTACCGCGATATGTGGCAGTCATCAGGGAAGTACCAGCCCAGAGCTGATCAGTTAGCCAAAATTGCTCCTCTAATCGTTGAAATGGGGTGTTTTGCCCGAGTCGAAACTAATGGAGGTGCTTTTGAACAAGTGAACTTGCTATATGGTGAGAATCCTAACAAGGCAGTGCGTACATTTACCAAGCCTTTACGTGAGGCGGGTATTCAGACGCATATGTTGGACCGTGGTTTAAATGCATTGCGAATGTATCCTGTTCCAGCTGATGTACGTCGGTTGATGTATAGGGTAAAACATGCGCAAGGAGTGGATATTACTCGTATTTTTTGTGGTTTGAATGAAGTTCGTAATATTATTCCTTCCATAAAATATGCTAAAGAAGCGGGGATGATTCCTCAAGCCACTCTTTGCATCACTTATTCTCCTGTACATACGGTGGATTATTATTCTTATATTGCCGACCAGTTAATAGAAGCGGGGGCACCCGAAATCTGTTTGAAAGATATGGCAGGTATCGGCCGTCCTGAAATGTTGGGGCAGTTGGTGAGAAATATCAAAGATAAACATCCTGAAGTCATTGTACAATATCATGGACATTCCGGTCCTGGGTTATCTATGGCATCTATTTTGGAAGTTTGTGAGAATGGTGCGGATATCATTGATGTCGCTATGGAGCCGTTGTCATGGGGAAAAGTGCATCCTGACGTAATTTCTGTACAGGCTATGTTGAAAAATGCAGGTTTTCAGGTACCTGAAATCAATATGAAGGCTTATATGAAAGCACGTAGCATGACGCAGGAATTTATTGATGATTTTTTGGGATATTTTATTGATCCTACCAACAAACATATGTCTTCCTTGCTGCTGGGATGTGGACTTCCCGGTGGCATGATGGGTTCAATGATGGCCGATCTGAAAGGGGTGCATTCGGGCATCAATCTGATTCTGAAAGGACAGGGAAAGGAACCTATGAGTTTGGATGATTTGGTAGTGATGCTGTTTGAAGAAGTGGAATACGTATGGCCGAAATTGGGATATCCACCTTTAGTAACACCGTTTAGCCAATATGTGAAGAATGTGGCTTTGATGAATGTTATGCAATTGGTGAAGGGAGAGGAGAGATGGACGATGATTGATAACCATACATGGGATATGATTTTGGGAAAAAGTGGAAAATTGCCGGGTGCGTTGGCTCCTGAAATAATCGAACTGGCGAAAAGTAAAGGCTACGAATTCACTGATGAAGATCCTCAGGTGAACTATCCTGATGAGCTGGACAAGTACCGTAAGGAGATGGATGATAATGGATGGGAATATGGTGAGGATGAGGAAGAGTTGTTTGAGCTGGCTATGCATGACCGGCAATACCGTGATTATAAATCGGGTGTAGCCAAGAAACGTTTTATGGATGATTTACAACGTGCTCAGGATGCGGCTATGGTAAAAAGTGGCTTCGATGAGGAAACGATCCGAAAATATAAGCGTGCTAAGGCAGATCCTATTATTGCACCGGATAAGGGGCAGATTTTATGGGAAGTTTCCGTGGAAGGTCCTTCTATGGCACCGTTTGTCGGACGGAAATACCAGCATGATGAAGTGTTCTGTTATATTTCCACTCCGTGGGGAGAGTATGAAAAGATTTTTGCTAATTTTACAGGACGTATTGTAGAAGTTTGCGCCCAACAAGGAGCTGTAGTTAATAAAGGTGATGTTATAGCTTATTTGGAAAGAACAGAGTTTACTGCATGATTTAAAGGTGCTATATAGCTTTTTTTATCCGCTATGGCAAGTGTTGAATTTGTCATGGCGGATGTTTTTATCTTTTCATTCTTTTAAAATTTGCATTCATTCAGTTATGTGTTATCTTTGTTGCCATGCAGAAAAAACAGGTAGATAAGAAAAAATATATGAGAAAGCTGTATCCGTGGTTGCTGGGAATGATTTTAGGAATAATGCCTTGTATCGTTTCAGCATCAGAAAATGACAGTATAAAAGTCGAGAGTCTGCTTCAAAAAGCTGCCCGGTTGCCGGCCGATAGCTGTAGGATATTGTTTTTTGCCCAAAATCTATTAGGGGTTCCATACGTAGCGAATACATTGGATGGGACAGATGAAGAGAGATTAGTTGTTCATTTGGATAAGGTGGATTGTACCACATTAGTTGAAACAGTACTTGCATTGAGTCTCGCTGACAAGTATGGGAAAAGTGACTTTGAAAGTTACAAAAAAGCGTTGCTGTGTATCCGCTATCGGAATGGAAAACAAGCCGGTTATGTCTCGCGTTTACATTACTTCAGTGATTGGATTAAGGATAACGAACAGAAAGGAATTGTACATGAACGTACAGGGGAATTAGGGCTTGCTGTATCACAAATCTTGAATTTGGATTTTATGTCCACACACTCTGACAATTATCACCGGTTGAAAAATAATCCTTCCATGATATCCCAGATGATTGAAATAGAGAGAAAATGGAAAAATGTTCCTGTTTCTTATATTCCTAAAACAAGTCTGAACGTTTCTTCTGAGGAGTTGGATATAAAGAATGGGGATATCATAGCGATTACTACCAATATAAAAGGGCTGGATGTGGTGCATACAGGATTTGCCTGTTGGGTGGATGGTAAATTGCATTTGCTTCATGCTTCATCGGTCATGAAGAAAGTTATTCTAGATTCTCAGACTCTTTTTGAATACTCTAAAAATAAGAAAGCCCACACGGGGGTGCGGGTTATTTCTTTTTTGAAACCGTAGAGGACGTATCTTGTTTGGGCGGAAATGTAGGGACGCATTTCATAAGATAAAGTATCTTCTTTTGTCTTTTAAGCATGTAGTTGCCAGGTCTGCTTGAATTGAATTTGCGAGGATTGGGAAGGCTGGCTGCAATTAGTGCGCATTCTTCCGGTGTCAGTTTGCTGGCATTCTTGTGAAAGTGTTCACGAGCTACTGCTTCGGCACCATAGATGCCATTTCCCATTTCTATAGAGTTCAGATAGACTTCCATAATCCGTTCCTTGTTCCAAAATAGTTCTATCAAGGTGGTGAAATACACTTCAAGTCCTTTCCTGATCCAAGAAGAAGCAGGCCACAAGAAAATGTTTTTAGCTGTCTGTTGGCTGATAGTACTGGCACCTCGAGGGCGTTTTCGGTTCTTGTTTTCTTTTAAGGCTTTCTCTATTTCTTTGAAGTCAAAACCATTATGCTCGGCAAAGCGATTGTCTTCAGAGGCAATAACAGCCATAGGCAGATGCGGGGATATGTTTTCTTTAGGTATCCAAGAGTGTTTCCACTTTATATCTTCTCCATGAATGATTTGCTGGGTAGTACGGATAAACATCAACGGGGTAAAGTAAACCGGAATAAATCGTAAAACGATAACTGCGAGAATGGAAGAACCAAAGAAAAAAAGCAGCAGATTGCGGATGAATTTTAAAATCTTTTTTTTCATGCTTGTGTATTAAAAGCAATTTCGGGCAGAAATAACCTGTCCGAAATTGGTTTATTTTATATGTTATTCCAATGTTGTGACCGTTGGTTCGGGCGTATTGGATACGCTCTACAATAACGTCATTGATATCATTTCAGTGTTCCTGCTTCCGCTTGCTGAATCATCTGTTGGCTGGCATACATATATACTTCTACACGACGGTTCTGCTGGCGTCCCTCGGCTGTGTCATTATTACCTATCGGATCTGCTTGACCCAAGCCTTCTACGGACTTGATCTGGGAATTACTTACACCGCAACCCAACAGATAACTAGCCACACTTTGAGCGCGTTCTTGTGACAGATTGAGGTTTTTTTGGATACTTTGTTCAGCTGTACTGTTTCTCCAGCCCTGGTTGTCTGTATATCCATAAATGGATACATCCATATCTCTGTTCTGGTTCAATACGTTGTTTGCAAACTTGCTCAAGGCTGATTTCGCTTGTGCACTCAAGGCTGCATTTCCTGTATTGAAGAGAATACCGGAATCAAAAGTAACTTTTACAGCCTGAAGGCCATTGTTATCTGTTACTTGTTCTACCTGTGCTCCTTGGATTTGAGCAGCTTCTTCTGCTGCTTTATCCATTTTTTTCCCAATTAACACACCGGCACCTGTACCTACTGCCGCACCTACTGCCGCACCAATAGCCGCACCTTTACCATGTCCGGCTATTCCGCCGATAATTGCTCCCAATGCTGCACCGCCGCCGCCGCCGATCAGACCGCCTTTAGCGGTATTATTCATGTTACCACATCCACTGAATACTAATGTAGCACTCAGTAATAAAGCCATAATTTTAGTCTTTTTCATAATCATGTTCATTTTAATATATTAATGACTTAATGCAAAAATTGTTCATTAAACGGCCTGATAATTTAAAGCTTTCTTCTTGATAAGCATAAACCAGATCAGACAAATAATTCCTTTCATAGTGCTAGTGATGCTTATGCTCCACCAAATACCCGGCAAACCCCAGCCCCATGATACAAACAACAGTGCCATCGGGATGCGCAGATAGTTACAGGTGACGCTGATTACGGCAGGAGGCATGGTGCGCCCCATCCCATAAAATACGCCCTGTATGGTAATTTCCAGCATCATAAATAGTTGCGAGTATCCGTCAATACGTAGAAAGACACCGCCGGTTTCGTAAGCTGCTTTTTCAGGAACAAAGATAGAAAATATTTCGTTTCCATAACATATAAAAAGGAATGTGCAGAAAGATCCGAATATAAATGTCATCCATAAAGTGGTGCGATAGGCTTTCAGCACACGGGAGATTTGCCGCGCTGCATAATTCTGAGCTACAAAGGCACTGAGAGCTGTAGAAAAACCTTGGGAGGTGTTCCAGGTGATAGCTTCGATTTGTCCTCCGGTGGTGAGTGCCATCAGCCCTAAATGACCACCTTGTTCTGTGGCGGTTCTTCCGAGAAACATATTGACGAAAGCGAATAATGTATTGAGTGCCGCTACTGGTAATCCTATTTTCAAAATGTGGCGTGTATATTGTTTTTTCAGTTTAGTAAATAACCGAAAATCATCCCATAATATTTTCTTTTGTTTCAATTGATAGATAAACAGTATGCATACCGTAGCTTCGGCCAGCCAAGTGGCAATTGCTGCTCCCGTAGTTCCCCAGCTTAAACCAAAGATAAAGATAGGATCCAGTATTATATTTGTAATCAGTCCGATACCGTTAATGGAAAAAGGTATTTTGCTTCGTCCGGCGGCATTGAATATCCCTGTAAAGGCAGCTGATAAAAAGACGAATGGAAAGGCGGTTGCTATAATCCGTAGATATTCCACAGCCATCTTGGCTATATGAGGTTCTAGTTCATAGATACTGATAATAGGGGTGGCAAAGATAAATAACAATGCTCCCCAGCTCAATGATATAAGTAAGGACAAGGTAAGATTATGTGATGCGAATGCACGGGCAGCTTGCTCGTTTTGTGCCCCGATGGCTTGTCCTACGCTGACTTCCGAACCTACTTTGTTCAGAAGAGAGATAGATGTGGACATCCATGTAAGAATTCCTACCGAACCTACGGCGGCTATTGCCTCACTTCCTATTCTTCCTACCCAAGCCATGTCGGTCAGACTATATGCCATTTGTATGAATGAAGTAGCCATAATGGGCATTGCCAAAGTAAACAATTGCTTTAGGATAGGGCCTTGAGTCAGATTCTTAGTTCCTTTCATTCGTCATTAACGGATAAATTGTCTGCAAAGGTAGAAATTTATACTGATTTCTGTGGGGAATGCTGATAAAAATACTTTTCTATTACTCTTTTTAAATGGTCTGGATGTTTTATAAAAAACTTTGAAGTTCTTGAAGAAGGATAAAGCTTTTTCAAAAACTCCAAAGTCTTTTATGAGTATATTGATAGAAGTCGTTGATTAGTAAGCGAAAATAGGATATTTCTTCATTGTTTCGTTTACGCGTGCACGAACTTGTGCAATTACTTCTTCATTGTCTACGTTTGAAAGAACTGTCTCAATCATTTCGGCGATTTCCAACATCAAGTCTTCTTTTGCTCCGCGAGTTGTGATAGCGGGAGTTCCCAAACGGATACCTGAAGTTTGGAAAGCAGAACGGCTGTCAAATGGAACCATGTTCTTGTTTACAGTGATATCAGCAGCAACCAATGCTTTTTCTGCTACTTTGCCTGTCAGATCAGGGTATTTGGTACGCAGGTCTACCAGCATGGAGTGGTTGTCTGTACCACCGGAAACGATCGTAAAGCCACGGTCAATCAAAGCCTGTGCCAATACGGCTGCATTCTTTTTTACTTGTGTTTGATATTCTTTGTATTCCGGCTGTAAACATTCACCGAATGCAACAGCTTTGGCTGCGATGACATGTTCCAACGGGCCACCTTGTATACCAGGGAATACAGCAGAATCCAAAAGTTGTGACATCATCTTGATTTCACCTTTTGGAGTTTTCTTGCCCCATGGGTTAGGGAAGTCTTTACCCATCATGATGACACCGCCACGAGGGCCACGAAGGGTTTTATGGGTTGTTGAAGTGACGATATGAGCATATTTAACCGGGTTGTCCAACAGTCCGGCAGCAATCAGTCCGGCAGGGTGGGCCATATCAATCATCAGGATGGCTCCCACTTTATCTGCGATTTCACGCATACGTTTGTAGTCCCACTCGCGAGAATATGCAGAACCGCCACCGATAATCATTTTGGGTTTTTCACGTAATGCGATTTCTTCCATCTGATCGTAATCTACACGACCTGTTTCTTTGTTCAGGTTGTATTCACACGGAGTATAAATAATTCCGGATGTGTTAACCAATGAACCATGTGACAAGTGACCACCATGGGCCAAATTTAATCCCATAAATTTATCACCCGGATTCAAAACGGCCAAAAATACAGCAGCATTAGCCTGTGCTCCGGAGTGAGGTTGTACATTAGCCCATTCTGCTCCAAATATTTGTTTCAGTCTGTCGATAGCGATTTGTTCGCTCTGGTCTACCACTTCGCAACCGCCATAGTAGCGCTTGCCGGGATACCCTTCAGCATACTTGTTGGTAAGGCAAGAACCCATGGCTTGCATTACTTGGTCACTAACAAAGTTTTCGGATGCGATCAGCTCGATACCTTTGAGCTGGCGTTGATGCTCTTTTTCGATAATGTCGAAAATCAAATCGTCTCTTTTCATTTCTTTTTATAATAAGTTTATGTGCGATATTCGATTCTGAGTTCACAAAGTTAAGTAATTTTAGAATATAAGGAAATTATTTAGAGGAAAATATTTGGTGAGGTTACGGAAAAAAGATATATGACTTTCTTTTTGTCGTGTAGTAAGGTCTGAAGCTGCTGAAAGAGTTGAAGATAAGGGCGTTTTGAGGAAAGAAAAGGATATAAATGTGGCATTATGATATCTACTTAGAGGAAGCTTCCTACTTTAGAAAATAACTCCTAGCGAGAAGCTTAGCACATTGCGGTGTCGGTTAATGAAGATACCTTTTTCTTGGGACATTATTCCATCTGTGTCTTTTTCATAAATGATTGATTTAGAGATATTGGTGAGTCCGATTTCATACCGGAAATCAAAGAATATATTAGCAATATTTACTCCTAATCCGATAACAGAACTTATATTAATGGGGTGTAATTCTTCTTTTATACCAGAATATCCAAATCCTTCAAACTCTTCGGAAGTCTTATGTTTCCATACATATTCCAGTTTGGGACCGATAAAAAGTGCCATGCCGTAAGGCCTGCTTTTTACAAAACTATAACCATATAATATAGGTAGCTCCAAAGAGTGAATCGTGCTGTTCAGTTTAGCAAGCTCGGGAAGGGTGTTTTCTTTATTTTGATTTTTATTGAAAGCTATTTCACCTTTATAAATATTATACATAATTTCGGGTTGGATGAAATGCCTTTTCATATGCACCCGAAAAAACATGGCGGCAAAATAGCCTACTTTATAATTATTTTGTACATCTTCCATTCGTTCTCCATCTAGCTCTAACCGACTGGTAAAATACATGGAAGAGTTGAAACCTCCTTTTATTCCCACATTGATCTTAGGTTCCTCTTTCAGACCATTCTTTATTCCTTGTGCTGTAACGAACAGGGCAGGAAGTAATAAAGCGATTAATAAAAGGAGTTTCTTCATGAGATATTTTTAGGATTTTTCCTTGGTCTGTGATCTGTTCTTTTCTACAGACCAGCCAAACTTCCCGATTTTCGGTCCTAGTTCAAAATATCCGCCATGAACATAGACTAACGGGTTAGCTTCGGATAATTCGAATTTTCCTGTTTCCGCATTCAGGTATTTATCGTCGGCTTTTACATTTACCACATCGGCTATGAACATATCATGAGATCCTAGTGAGATGATTTCCTTTACTCTGCATTCTATACAGAGCGGGGATTCTTCGATGATGGGAGCACTGACTATTTTTGCTTTTCCCGGGGTCAGCTTCATTTCTTCAAATTTATTATAATCTTTGCCCGAACGCACTCCGCACCAGTCGGTAGCGAATGCCATGCTTTTGGTAGTAAGGTTGATGACGAATTCCATATTCCGTTTTAGAATGGGGTAGGAATGGCGTTCCGGACGCACGGATATATAACACATGGCGGGGTTGGTACAAATAGTACCTGCCCATGCCACTGTGATAATGTTATATTCTTCTTCCGTACTTCCGCAACTTACCAGTAGGGCCGGAAGAGGGTAAATCATAGTTCCCGGTTTCCAGTCTTGTTTCATATTCATTACAGTAGTTTGATACCTTCTTTACTTTGTTCCTTTTCGCAGTAATGACATTTCAAGATTCCATGTTCTTTGTCAATTACATGAAACAGGGTGGTCATTGGCTCATTGTTGGTGATACATTTGGGATTGGCGCACTTTACGATGCCACGTAATTCCTCAGGCATCAGGACTTGTTTCTTCTCTACCACCTCATAGTCACGGATAATGTTCAGTTTTACATTCGGGGCTACTACGGAAAGGCGGCTTATTTCCTCATCAGTAAAAAAGCGGTCGGCCACTTTTATAATTCCTTTTTTACCTAATTTTTTGCTCTCGAAGTTGTTTCCGATGGTTATGTTAGAGTCAGAATCCTGCAAGCCCAATAGGGCGACTACAGTAAACAATTTATCGGAAGGTATATGGTCTATAACAGTGCCGTTTTTCAAAGCGGCTACCTGCAATGCTTGTTTATTATCGCTCATCTTCATTTTTGTTTTTACTTTTTTGCATCTTCTATAACATCATTCAAGGTTATGCCCAATACATCACAAAGGATGGCCTGGCGCGCATAAAGTCCGTTTTGTGCCTGCTGGAAATAGTAAGCTTTCGGATTCTCATCCACATCGTAAGCTATTTCGTTGACGCGGGGCAGAGGGTGCAGGATACGCAGATTGGGGCGGGTATGCTCCAGCATCTTATTCCTTAATATATATACATCTTTCACACGTTCATATTCCATCAGGTCGGTGAAACGTTCGCGTTGTACACGGGTCATGTAAAGAATGTCGGCGTCAGCAATGGTTTCTTCGTTAAAGTCTGTGTACTCTTTGTATTTAATATGGTGCTCCTTGCAGTAGATTTTATATTCTTCAGGCATTTTCAACTCTTCCGGAGCGATGAAATGGAAAGTGGGGTTGAAATGACGCATAGCCATCAGCAAAGAATGAACAGTTCGTCCGTATTTCAAGTCGCCTACTAGATAGATGTTTAAATTTTCAAGCGTTCCCTGTGTTTTGTATATGGAGTAGAGGTCTAGCATGGTTTGTGACGGATGTTGGTTGGCTCCGTCTCCGGCATTGACAATGGGCACCGGGGCGACTTCGCTGGCATATCTTGCGGCACCTTCCAGAAAATGGCGCATTACGATGATGTCAGCGTAATTGCTTACCATCATGATGGTATCTTTCAATGTTTCTCCTTTTGAAGAACTGGTTACTTTGGGATCGGTAAATCCGATAACGCGGGCTCCCAGTCTGTTTGCTGCGGTTTCAAAACTGAGTCGTGTACGGGTGGAGGGCTCAAAGAAAAGGGTGGCAACAACTTTGCCGTCCAAGATTTTACGGTTAGGCTTCTTTTCAAACTCTTTTGCCATCTCCAAAAGGTAGAGGATTTTCTCTTTCGAGTGTTCGGCAATAGTAACTAAACTTCTATTTTCCATATTGGCTTGTATTTATAATTACAATTTATACGGAGTGTAAAGGTATGAAAAAAAAATAAATGAGCGAAGAATTAAAAGATATTTCGTTGAACTTTGTTAGAAACACATTCTATCTCAAAGTTTTTCCTTACTTTTGTACCGTTAATTACTAGAAAATGTCATGAGGAAGAAATTTATATACGTGCTTTGGGCTCTTGTAGTCGGCGTACTGTTAGTTATAGCGCTTATATTCACCGCAATAGCGAAAGGATGGATTGGATATGTACCGCCTATTGAGGAATTGGAAAATCCGAATTTAAAGTTTGCAACCGAGATTATATCCGATGACGGCAAGATGCTGGGTACTTGGTCACTTAGTAAGGAGAATCGTGTTTTTGTAGGTTATGACCAGCTTTCATCGAATCTGATTCGTGCGCTGATTGCTACCGAAGATGAACGTTTTGCAGAACATTCCGGCATTGATGCCCGTGCGTTTGTCCGTGCTTTGGTGAAACGGGGAGTGATGATGCAGAAGAATGCCGGTGGGGGTAGTACCATAACCCAGCAGTTGGCAAAACAATTCTATTCACCTACGGCAGATAATGTGATGGAACGTCTGTTGCAGAAGCCCATTGAATGGGTAATAGCTGTTCAGTTGGAACGCTATTATACAAAGGAAGAGATTCTGACTATGTATCTTAATAAGTTCGATTTCTTGAATAATGCAGTAGGTATCAAAACAGCTGCCAATACTTACTTCTCGAAAGAACCGAAAGATTTGAGCATTGAGGAAGCGGCTACTTTGGTTGGTATGTGTAAGAATCCGTCTCTTTATAATCCGAAACGTTTTAATGAACGTTCACGTGGACGGCGTAATGTGGTGCTTGGCCAGATGCGGAAGGCGGGATACCTGACTGATGCGGAAACTGATTCATTAAAGGCGTTGCCTCTCGTCTTAAAATATCGTCGTGTGGATCATAAAGAAGGTTTGGCAACTTACTTCCGTGAATATCTGCGTGGAGTAATGACAGCCAAGGAGCCGAAGAAAAGTGATTATCGCGGATGGCAGATGCAGAAATATTATGAAGATTCATTGGCATGGAAAACGAATCCGCTTTTCGGGTGGTGTGCTAAAAACAAGAAGAAAGACGGTACCAACTACAATATTTATACAGACGGTCTTAAGATCTATACCACTATTGATTCACGCATGCAGAAATATGCGGAAGAGGCTGTTTATGAACATGTGGCGCAATACTTGCAACCTCGTTTCTTCAAGGAAAAACGGAAAAAGAAAACAGCTCCGTTTACTAATCAGTTGACAGAGGAGGAGGTGAATACCATCATGACCAGGGCTATGAAACAGACTGATCGTTATCGTATTATGAAAGAAGCCGGATGCTCGGAAGCGGAAATAAAGAAAGCGTTTAATACTAAATACGAAATGTCTGTATTTTCTTACGAGGGAGAGAAGGATACCATTATGACTCCGATGGATTCTTTGAAATATTATAAATTCTTCCTTAGGGCGGGATTTATGTCTATGGATCCCTTGACAGGTCATGTGAAGGCATATGTGGGTGGTCCTAACTATAATTATTTCCAATATGATATGGCGATGGTGGGGCGTCGCCAAGTAGGTTCTACTATTAAACCTTACGTGTATACTTTGGCTATGGAGAACGGTTTCTCTCCCTGTGATCAGGTGCGTCACGTAGAGCAGACATTGATAGATGAGAACGGGCGTCCATGGTCACCACGTAATGCCAGCAAAAAGCGTTATGGAGAAATGGTAACTATCAAATGGGGATTGGCTAATTCGGATAATTGGGTAACGGCTTATTTGATGGGGAAACTTAATCCTTATCAGTTGGTTCGTCTGATTCATTCATTCGGTGTGCAGAACAAACAGATAGATCCCGTAGTATCACTCTGTCTGGGACCTTGTGAAATTTCTGTAGGGGAGATGGTCAGCGCTTATTCAGCATTCGCAAACCGAGGTATCCGTACAGCACCAGTATTTGTAACCCGTATTGAGGATAATGAAGGTAATGTATTAGCGAATTTCACTCCGCAAATGGATGAGGTGATTAGTGAGACCAGTGCTTACAAAATGCTGGTTATGTTGCGTGCGGTCGTTAATGAGGGTACTGGTGGACGTGTACGCCGTCTGTATGGCATTACTGCTGATATGGGGGGGAAGACAGGTACAACCAACCGTAACTCTGACGGTTGGTTTATGGGATTCACTCCCTCATTGGTGTCCGGTGTATGGGTAGGCGGTGAAGAACGTGATATTCATTTTGATACGATGGTAGACGGGCAGGGGGCTGCTATGGCGCTTCCTATTTGGGGACTTTATATGCAGAAAGTCTATAAAGACAAGAGCTTGGGATATTCTCAGGATGAGAAATTCAATATTCCTGATGACTTTGACCCTTGCAAAGATACCTTAATAGATGAAACTTCGGTAGAAGAAACCGGAGGTTTGGATAATATATTTGAATAATTGAAAGATTTATCTATAAAAAAGTCTGTTTGCTTTTCCTTGCAAACAGACTTTTTTTATTGATATACCTTTTATAAAAGGTGCTTTCTCTACTTGGTGTTGTGGAAAATAATTTATGTAAAAATAGTGAAAACCCTTGCTGTTTCGTAAGAAAATACTATATTTACAAAAAGAAAATCTTTACCTTATGAAGATAGGAGGTAATTATGGATAGAGATGTAACTCTGTATCAGATAACTAATGTTATGGCCGAGAGAGTTTTCCAAAAAATAGATAACTTCAATAAAGGCCGTAGAGAAGATGCGGGATATTATGCAATCAGTGTTTCTACCCCTTACCGATCATATTATGCATTATGGCGTATATTTCCGGACAATATTTATTCCCCTTTGTTTATTCAATCGCTGGCTGTCACTTTTAATGATGCGGCAGAACGTGCTTTTCAGTATTTGCAGAACTGTAACGTCCTGCTGAAAGTAAAAGACAATACTTTTTTTGAACCTTATTATGGAATATCCGAGGATATAGTCGCATTTGGAAAATATCGTGGAAAAAGATTAGCGGAGGTTTATTACATTGATCCTAACTATGTACTTTGGCTGGCACACAAATTTGAGGCCCGAAATCCTAGGGATAAGAAGCTGGCAATGTTAGCGAAGGCTTTTGCTACTGTGCATTATGAAACGGTTATCAGAAAACATCATTTGCCGGCTGGCAGTCGTTTTATCGGTCAGCCGGGAGAAAAACTATCCGACTTGCGTTTAGAAGTCTTAGGGATAAGGTTACAACTGGACATATACAAAACAACCGGATATTATGTGGACCAGAGTGTGCTTGCCGCTGATGCTGATGGCAACCGTTATACTTTTATTATAAAGGCGGCGGCTTCCAGTATGTCACCGGATATGTTGAGCTGTTATACAAAAAAAATCAATGTCCATGAAAGTTTGTATTTAAAATCGGCTAAAGTTCTTTCTCATTATGAGAACAAAGGAATAAAATATACTCGCATAGGATATTTGAAGTTCAAATAGAGACCGGGCGAGGTGGGAAAAGTACTTGTCTTCATTCATGAAGATAAGGGCAGGTGGCAAGATATTATATGTTTTTATTCTATTAAGTTGGGAAAAACTTTTAGTGTTCTGAATTTTCTTGGTGACATGCCGGTTATTCGTTTAAAGAAACGGGTGAATGAGGACGGAGTAGAAAAATTCAGTTTATAGCAAATCTCCTGAATGGTAAGGTTGGAAGAAATCAGTAGGGCTTTTGCTTCAATAATTACATAATTGTCAATCCAGTTTCCTGCCAGTTCTCCGCTAACATCCCGGATTATGGAAGATAAATACTTAGGGGTTAGACAAAGTTTCTCAGCATAAAAAGAAATGTCTCTTTCTTTATAATGATGGGTTTCTACCAGTTTTAAAAACTGTTTGAATATGTCTTCTTTATGCGGCAGTTTTTTCTTTTTTATTTCCAGATGCTTTAGTAGGAGCTGGCATACTTCGTAGAAAGTAGCTTGTATCAGATATTGTATGGTAAAATCACGAAACAGATTATTTTCTTCACTGATTTTTTTGTAAAGCAATACATGATATGTTTTCAATAAATCTGTTTCCGCGATATTCAAATTGACACATGGATGATTTTTTAGAGGAATTAAAAGAGACATCATTTTATAAAAATTATCTCGGGTATCAAAATATTTATTAGATATCATGATGAGATGTGCTTTGTAATCCTCGCTTATTTCATTATATTTAATTATTTGATTAGGCACCATCATTAGTAATGTATTCTCTTTAGTAGAATAGTTGATGGAGTCTATTTCTATTTCAGAAGTTCCGGAAAGGCACAGTATAAATGAAGTATAGGTCGTTTTATATGAATTGTTGTGAAAGAAAGGATGGGCAAGAGTCTTGCGGGTAAGATCTTTTCCCGTATTATTATAAATAATGAAATCATCGGAAAAATAATCTGCGTTAATGAAAAAGCCGGTATTCCAGATGTCTATGTCGGTATGTCCTTTTATCATTCTTGATGTTATTTAAAGTAAAAGAATAAATTTAATTGGAATGAAACAACACCATTCGACTATTTGCTAATAATAAGCGACATTCAGAAAATTATTAGTTCTGTGTTATGGTTGTAAAAAGCCTTCCCTCATGGCGAGAGAAGGCTTTTTATTATCCGTTAACCTTTTTGTAATCGGCCAGGAACTTTTCTAATCCTATATCTGTCAATGGATGGTTTAGAAGGCCTTTAATGGCGGATAACGGGCAGGTTACTACATCTGCTCCCACTTCCGCACATTGTAATATATGTAAGGTGTTTCGGATGGAGGCGGCAAGAACTTGTGTCTTGTAGTCATAAGTTTGGTACAATTCTACAATTTGTGCAACCAGTCCTACACCGTCATTGCAAATATCATCCAGTCTGCCGACAAACGGAGATACATAGGTAGCCCCCGCCTTTGCCGCAAGTAATGCCTGTCCGGCAGAGAAAACCAGTGTACAATTGGTACGGATTCCTTTATTGCTGAAATATTTGATAGCTTTGATGCCGTCCTCAATACAAGGAACTTTTACTACAATGTGTGGATTAAGGGCTGCCAGTTCTTCACCCTCTTTGATCATTCCTTCGTAATTGGTGGCAATGACTTCGGCGCTGACATCTCCATCCACAATATTACATATCTCGATGTAATGCTTATGTTGGTTCTCAACTCCCTTAATACCTTCTTTAGCCATTAAAGAGGGATTAGTAGTTACACCGTCCAGTACGCCCAATGCGTTTGCTTCGCGAATTTGTTCCAGATTAGCTGTGTCAATAAAGAATTTCATAACTTTTTCTTTTAGATAATTAAAATCAGGTTAGCAATAGGCTGCTAAGCTACTGATATTAACAATGATAAACAAGCAAATGTTCCGATTTATCTGTTATGAGTTCTTTTTATAACTGAACACGGCCCAACCGTTCAACATGATAGCCATAAAAAGCAAGGCAATAAATTGCATGATCAAGTCATCGAATCCGCTTCCTTTCAAATAGACCATACGTGTCACTTGTATAAAATATTTCAAGGGATTGGCTATGGTGATGGCTTGAGCCCACTCAGGCATACTGTTGATGGGGGTGAATAATCCGCTCATCAGCATGATGATAATCACAAAGAAAAACATGACAAACATGGCCTGCTGCATGGTTCGGGAATAGTTGGAAACTACCAGTCCCATACCCGAAATGACGATAATGAACAGCAATGCGAAGAAATGAAGCAGCCATAAATGACCGGCCGGAACCAGACCATAGACTAACCATGCCAGAATGATACTGATTGTGAGGATCAGCATGCCGGCTACCCAGTAAGGAATCAGCTTGGCCAGAATGAAAGTGAACTTGCTTACAGGAGTCACATTGATTTGTTCGATGGTTCCGAATTCTTTTTCACTCACAATATTAAGAGCTGGCAGAAATCCGCATAACATCATCAACAATTGCGCCATCAGTGCCGGAACCATAAATACCTTATAATCCAGATAGAGGTTGAAACGTCCTTGGGTATCTATTTTTATCACCGGGGAGGGAGAAATAGAGCCGGAATGGGAAATCCGGATTTCAGTGGCATAGGCATTCACTATATTACTGAGGTAGGAACTTCCCAACGTTCCTTTCGTTCCGTTTACGGTGTTGGCTGAAACCAGTACTTTTGCTACGCCGGTTTTCAGCAAATCGCGTTCAAAGTGTGGCGGGATTTCCAAAATGAGGTCGGCATCTCCTTTTTCAATGCATTGCATCGCTTCCTGATAGTTGTTTGATACATCTATCAGATGAAAATATTCGGAAGCTTCCACTTTCTGTACTAATCGGGTAGAATAGGGGCTGCGGTCATTATCCACTATGCTGAGATTCATATTTTTGATTTCGAAGTTTGCGGCCCAAGACTCAACATCTTGCCGTAAGCACGATAGGTAGCTTCTAGAGTATGACGTTGCTGTATGTTGTTCAATTGTTCCACTTTTACAGCATCCAAATCGGCTTGATTGGCAATGCCATTCTTTACATACGCTGCAACATTGTCATAATTCCTTTGTAATTCTTCCTGCATAAGCTGGTTTTGCTTCAATTGCTCTTTCAATAACAGGATGCCAAAAAAAAGTTGGGGTTACCCGTTCGTTGATGGCATACATGTCCACTTCCAGTTTCTGTTTGTCTACTTCGGATGTGGCACGGGTTACCTCTTTCCGTGCCCGGATGTTACCACCGTCCCATACCACTTGGTCCAGTTGCAACGTAGCTTGGTATTGATCCTTGCTTCTTTTCCGCATTCATTGGTCAGAATCTCCCTGTATATAAATAAAGGTAGTTCGGGATTAGCAGTCTTGTTTAACAGGATTGTTAGTAAACGCAAATGTATAAGGAATCATTGGAAACAACAAACAGATGAGATAAAAAATGTGCTTTCTGTTCTTATGAAATGTTTTTTTCAAGGAAAGCTAATCTCTTTTTTGAGGCAGGTTAAGGCTTTTCTTTCTGTTGTGTTCTATCTCCATAGGCTTTGGAGTTAACTCCAAAGGCTGCGGAGATAACTCCAAAGGTTATGGAGATAACTCCAAAGCCTATGGAGATAGAAATAGAACGGCCGGAAAGCCTTAGCCTTCTTGGTAGAAAGCCTTAGGTCTGCCAATGAAAATACTTAGCTGTTTTCCCACCTGTCAGGTTGGGCCTCTCAGTAACACTATCGTTTGCCATAGGGGGGGATGGAGGCGGGGTATCACAAGGTGATAATGATTAATATATAATAAGGTATAAGCTCTAAAAGAGCACAGACATTCCACGGCGGATATATTCTCTTTCCATATCTTCCGGTTTCAATATCTTATTGTCAAAGACCAGCAGGTCAATATCCAGTTTTACCACCCCTTGAGCCTTGTCTTCGGGAATCCGTCCGCTGCGTCGTTCCAATTCTTTAAACAAATCACGAACGGAATCGGGTGAAAGCGTAGTGCTGAATTTTGCCAGTTGATTGCTGAAAGGGGAGTGAAAGCCGCTGCCAACAGCTTCCGTTTCCATCATCTCGCCGAAATGAATGTCGGGAAACGTGGTGCGCAATGCTTCCCGTGCAACCGAGAGTTGCGCGTAACGGTTGGTATTAGAGCCCATACAAAGCAAACAATGGTGTTCGTCCATAACATTTATTGCATTAATGGTGCAAATGTATGAAATGTTTTTGTTACTTTTGCATGAATATATAAAAGAAATGCTACCATGAAATTTATTGGAATTATTCCTGCAAGATATGCCTCTACACGTTTTCCTGCCAAACCTCTGGCCGTCTTGGGAGGCAAGCCTGTGATTCAGAGAGTCTATGAACAAGTGTCCGGCATATTGGATGAAGCATATGTAGCGACGGACGATGAACGCATTGAATCCGCCGTAAAAGCTTTTGGCGGAAAAGTGGTCATGACCTCCGTTCACCATAAAAGCGGCACAGACCGTTGCTATGAAGCGTATACCAAAGTAGGACGAGGATATGATGTGGTTGTAAATATCCAGGGTGATGAACCTTTTATTCAAAAATCACAGCTTGAAGCCGTGAAAGCTTGCTTTGAAGATCCTGCCACACAGATTGCGACTTTGGTGAAACCTTTCATCCCGGATGACGGGCTTGAAGCCTTGGAAAATGTAAACTCTCCCAAAGTAGTAGTCGGTAAGAATATGAATGCTTTGTATTTCAGCCGTTCCATCATTCCTTTCCAGCGTAATGTGGAGAAGGAAGGCTGGCTGAAAGGGCATACTTACTATAAACATATCGGTCTGTATGCTTATCGGGCCGATGTACTGAAAGAAATAACTTCGCTTCCACAATCTTCGCTGGAGCTGGCTGAATCGTTGGAGCAGCTTCGTTGGCTGGAAAATGGTTATACTATTAAGGTGGGAATCAGTGAAGTGGAGACAATAGGCATTGATACGCCTCAGGATCTGGCACGTGCCGAAGCATTTTTAAAACAAAGGGAGGGGGAGTAAATGCTGGACAGAACCACCCCACCGCCAATCCGCCAACTAAGCGAATTCAGTATAACCCGTCCCGACAGGAGGACGATGAAGAACGGGATGCCTTTGAATATCATTCATGCGGGAACCGAGGATGTTGTACGTTTCGATCTTCTGATAGGAGGCGGACAATGGAATCAGGAACAGCCGTTGCAGGCTATGTTTGCCAACAGGATGCTGCGTGAGGGAGCTGGGAATTTAACGTCTTCACAGATTGCGGAGCGATTGGATTATTATGGAGCCTGGCTGGAGTTATCTTCTTCCGTGAACTATGGATTCATAACACTTTACTCTCTGAATAAATATTTTGCCCGCACGCTGGCCGTCATATCCGAGATGATAAAGGCTCCTACGTTTCCGGCAAAGGAACTTTCCGTGGTGGCCGATACGAACAAACAGCAATTCCTGGTGAACAGCACCCGGGTGGAAATGATCGCCCGAAAGCAGCTGAATACAGCCTTGTTCGGTCCGGAGCATCCCTTCGGGCGCTATGCGGTAGCGGAGGATTATGACCGGATTACCCCGGAGGTGCTCCGTTCGTTTTATCGGAAATATTATCATTCGGGCAATTGTTCGGTATATATTTCGGGAAAGGTCACATCGGAAATTATCCGTTGTATAGAAGATAACTTGGGAAGTGGACAATGGGGGGAAGTGACGGAAAAAGCAAAGACAACGCTTGTTCCTCCGGTTACCACCAAAGAAAAGCGTATCTTTATAGAACGTGAGGATGCACTTCAAAGTTCCTTGAAAATGGGATGTTTCGTAATGGACCGTCATCATCCGGACTTTTTGAAGGCACGTGTCATGGTCACTTTGTTCGGAGGGTATTTCGGGAGCCGTCTGATGTCCAATATCCGTGAAGACAAGGGATATACATACGGTATCGGCGCAGGCATTGTGTCCTATCCGGGAACGGGAATACTGACTGTCAGTACCGAGGCGGCCAATGAATATGTGGATTCTATCATAACAGAAGTTTATCGGGAGATGGACAAATTGTGTAATGATCTCGTTCCTCAAGAAGAATTGGAAATGGTGAAGAACTATATGCTGGGCGATTTATGCCGGTCGTACGAGGGACCTTTTTCTTTGTCTGATGCCTGGATTTATATAGAAACGGCAGGGCTGGACGAACGCTTCTTTATCCGTTCGCTGGATGCCATCCGGGGAATCACCAGAGAAGAAATACGCATATTGGCTCAAAAGTATTTCTGCAAAGAAAACTTAATAGAGGTCATTGCGGGTAAAAAAGTGTAATAACCTATCATGTCCAAAGATAGAAAATCGTATCTTTGGCATAATCTTATCTATTATAAGTAACGAACCAATGAAGAAATACGTATATATATTATTGCTTTTGGCATCGGTCTGTACATTGGCCACCGCCCAGATAAAAATCGGGAATTATACTTTTAAAGACGGGGGCGAATATACCGGAGAACTGAAAGGCAGAAAACCAAACGGTAAAGGAAAAACAATCTACAAGAACGGAAATACCTACGAAGGGGAATATATAAAAGGTAAACGCGAGGGGAACGGGACATATACGTTTCACGATGGAGAAAAGTATGTGGGGCAATGGTTCCAGGACCAGCAACACGGCAGCGGAACCTATTATTTTATGAATAACAACCGGTATGAGGGTATGTGGTTTGCCGACTATCAGCAGGGTGAAGGCACTATGTATTATTATAACGGAGATGTTTATATAGGTAACTGGTTTCAGGACAAACGTAGCGGAAAGGGTACTTATACCTGGAAAGCAGGAGCCAAATATGAGGGCGAATGGAAAGAAGACAAGAAAAACGGACAGGGTGTTATGGTATGGCCCGACCAGTCAAAATATGAAGGCGAGTGGAAAGATGACGCACGTGACGGAAAGGGGACGTTTTACTATGTCAACGGTGACAAGTATGTGGGTGACTGGAAGGATGACGTGCAGCACGGTAAAGGCATTTATTACTTTCATAGCGGTGACCGTTACGAAGGTGACTACGTGAACGGTGAACGTACCGGGCAGGGTATTTATATACATAAGAATGGCGACAAGTATGTAGGGCAGTTCAAGAACGGCGAGCAGCATGGGACCGGAACCTTTACATGGGCCAACGGTGCTGTGTATGAAGGGCAGTGGGTGAATAACCAGCGCAGCGGTAAAGGACACTATATCTGGGCGAACGGCGATGACTATGAAGGTGAATGGAAAAACAACATGGCCGATGGTGAAGGCACTTTGCGCACGGCTGACGGAACCAAATACAAGGGGCATTTCGTAAAAGGAAAGGAAGACGGCAAAGGTGTGCTTGAAGATAAGAACGGAGTACGCTATGACGGATTTTTCAAACAAGGGAAGAAACACGGCGCTTTTGTGGAGACTGACAAGAATGGAAATGTAATCCGTAAAGGTGTCTATAAGTTTGGAACGCTGGATGCGGAACAAAAATAAGAATATAATGTTGGATTTAGAGAAGATAACGTTGAATGTACGTGAAATAGCACTCCGGGCGGGTGCTTTTCTTCGTAATGAGCGTAGCGGTTTTGACCGTAGCAAGGTAGAGAAGAAAAATGCTCACGACTATGTGTCGTATGTAGATAAGGAATCGGAACGCCGTATTGTGGCCCAACTTCGGGAATTGCTTCCCGAAGCAGGATTCATTGCCGAAGAAGGTTCGGGCAGCCTGACTACGGAAAACTATTGCTGGCTGGTAGACCCGCTGGACGGAACCACCAATTTTATCCATAATAATGCTCCTTATTGTGTGAGTATCGCCCTTCGCAATAAAGAAGAACTGCTGGTTGGGGTGGTGTATGAGGTATGCCGCGATGAACTTTACTGGACTTATAAAGGAGCGCCTTCTTATCTGAACAACAAAGAAATACATGTGTCAGATGTTTCTGATATGGACGAAGCGTTTGTGGCGTTAGGCTTTCCATACGATTCGCAAAAGTATAAGCCTTTGGCGGAGCATATCGTGCACGAGTTATATGGAAATGTGGGAGGCATGCGCCTGCAAGGAGCTGCTGCGGCAGAACTTTGCTATGTAGCTGCCGGTCGCTTTGAAGCCCGTATAGAAGGGCTGCTGGGACCGTGGGATATTGCTGCCGGTTCGATAATCTTGATGAATGCCGGTGGAAAAGTGACAGATTACAGCGGAGGGGGAGACTTTTATTCCGGTCGTGAAGTGTTGGCTACTAATGGAAAGTTGCATGATGAGTTTCTCAAGGTCTTGGGAAAAAAATAAATACTTCGCTTTTTTCTAGTTCGTTACAAATATATTTTGTAAGTTTGTCAAGTGAACACATGAACATAATGTAACATGGATGTATCTGCTATCTTTCAATTTTTAAAAGACCTGGCCGCAAACAATAACCGGGAGTGGTTTCAGGGGCATAAGGATGAATATCTGAAAGCTCAAAAAGAGTTTGAGGAATTACTGACAGCAATCATCGCCCGCATTTCGTTGTTTGACGAAAGTATTGTCGGTATTCAAGCCAAGGACTGTACATACCGAATTTATCGCGACACGCGTTTTTCCAGTGATAAGACTCCTTATAAGATACACTTGGGCGGCTATATCAACGCTCGTGGAAAGAAATCGGAACATTGTGGATATTATGTTCATATAGAGCCTGATAACTGTATGCTTGCTGGTGGAAGCTGGTGCCTGGAACCTAAAGTGCTGAAAGCTGTCCGCCAGTCCGTTTATGACAACATAGACGAATACAGGGAAATTGTGGAAGATCCTGCGTTCAAGCAATACTTTCCTGTTATCGGAGAAAATCACTTAAAAACGGCTCCCAAAGGATTTCCGAAAGATTTTGAATATATTGATTATTTAAAATGTAAGGATTATACCTGTGCTTATATGGTGCCTGATGCGTTTTTCCTTGCCCCTGACCTGTTGGACAAAGTAGAAGATGTTTTCAAGCAACTGAAGCGTTTTGCTGATTTTACAAATTTCACAATAGACGACTTTGAATGATAAAAGCAATATTTTAACCATTAAAATGAAATAATTATGGTAGTAGACAGATTAGAAAACTTAGAAAAGTACGCTTCATTGAATCCTTTGTTCGCTAAAGCAATGGAATATCTGAAGACTACAGACTTGAACGCTCAGGAATTAGGAAAAGTAAAATTACAGGGTGATGAGCTGGTAGTAAACTTTTCTCAGACCAAGCCTAAAACTAAAGAAGAAGCAAAATTAGAAACTCATAATCAGTTTATTGATATACAGATTCCTCTGTCAGGGGTGGAAGTGATGGGTTATACGGCCCGTGAAGATCTTCCCGAAGCAGACTATGATGCAGATAAGGATATCTCGTTCTATCCGGGACTTGCCGAAAGCTATATTCCTGTAAAGCCGGGAATGTTTGCCATCTTTTTTCCACAGGATGCTCACGCTCCGGGAGTGTCTCCTGACGGTGTGAAAAAAGTGATCGTTAAAGTTTTGGTTTGAAAGAGAATAACTAACAAGTAATCATATTATGGAAAATACCACTCCTAAATTAGGCATAATAGAAAGTGATCCTTGGCTGGAACCGTATTCGGCAGCGATTGAAGGACGCCATCAGCATGCACTAGACAAAGAATTGGAACTGACCGGAGGCAAAGGAACTTTATCGGACTTTGCCACCGGATATTTATATTTCGGCTTGCATCGTACCAGAAGAGGGTGGGTGTTCCGTGAATGGGCTCCGAATGCGAAGGAAATTTATCTTATCGGAGATTTCAACGACTGGAAAGAACATGGCGATTATAGGATGTACCATGTAAAGAACTCTCCTGGTGTATGGGAGGTGGAATTACAAAGCGGTGCTATAAAGCATGGTGATTTGTATAAACTGAAAGTCCGTTGGAATGGCGGTGAAGGAGAACGCATACCGGCATGGGCCAACCGTGTGGTACAGGATGAGCAGACAAAGATATTCAGTGCACAGGTCTGGGAACCGGAGAATCCTTACCGGTTCAGAAAGAAGGTGTTCCGTGCAAAGACTGATCCTTTGATGATTTATGAATGTCATATCGGTATGGCTCAGGAAGAAGAAAGGGTAGGGACTTATAATGAGTTCCGTGAGAAAATATTGCCGCGTATAGCGGAAGCCGGATATAACTGTATTCAGATTATGGCTATTCAGGAGCATCCTTATTATGGGAGTTTCGGGTATCATGTTTCCAGTTTCTTTGCTCCGTCATCCCGTTTCGGTACACCGGATGAATTGAAGGAATTGATTGATACGGCACATAGAATGGGAATTGCCGTCATTATGGATATTGTTCACTCTCATGCCGTGAAGAATGAAGTGGAGGGACTTGGCAATTTTGCCGGTGATCCTAATCAATACTTCTATCCGGGCGGGCGGCGTGAACATCCGGCATGGGATTCCTTATGCTTTGATTATGGTAAGAATGAGGTGATTCATTTCTTGCTGTCCAATTGTAAGTATTGGATGGATGAGTTCCGTTTTGACGGTTTTCGTTTTGACGGTGTGACATCGATGTTGTATTATAGCCACGGCTTGGGAGAGGCGTTCTGTAATTATGGGGATTACTTTAACGGGAATCAGGATGATAATGCGATTTGTTATTTGACATTGGCCAACAAGTTGATTCATCAGGTAAATTCCAAAGCGATTACCATTGCGGAAGAAGTTTCGGGTATGCCCGGGTTGGCAGCACCGATTCAAGATGGTGGATATGGGTTTGATTACCGTATGGCCATGAATATTCCGGATTATTGGATTAAAACAATCAAGGAGAAGATTGATGAAGACTGGAAACCGAGCAGCATGTTCTGGGAAGTGACCAACAGACGCAAGGACGAGAAGACTATTTCGTATGCCGAAAGCCATGACCAGGCATTGGTGGGCGATAAGACTATAATTTTCCGTCTGATAGATGCTGACATGTATTGGCATTTCCAGAAAGGGGATGAAAATTATACAGTGCATCGCGGCATCGCATTGCATAAGATGATTCGTTTGCTTACTGCCTCTACCATCAATGGAGGATATTTGAACTTTATGGGTAATGAATTCGGGCATCCCGAATGGATTGATTTCCCGCGTGAAGGTAACGGATGGTCGCATAAATATGCCCGTCGTCAGTGGGGGCTTTTTGATAATAAGAACCTGTGTTACCATTACTTGGGCGATTTTGATTCAGCTATGGTCCACCTCATTGAGAGTGTGAAAAATATTCAGGAAACTCCAGTGATTGAAGTATGGCATAACGACGGTGACCAAGTGTTGGCTTACCGGCGTAAGAATTTGATTTTTGTATTTAATTTCAATCCTACCAAGTCATTTACAGACTATGGTTTCCTAGTGCCTGTCGGGGCGTATGATGTGGTACTGAATACGGATGCGACAGCTTTCGGAGGCAATGGTCTGGCTGATGACAGTATACGTCATTTCACTAATTTCGACCCTCTTTATAAGAAGGATAAAAAGGAATGGCTGAAACTGTATCTGCCTGCCCGTTCGGCTGTGGTATTGAAAAAAGTGAAAGAGTAATTTATGAGCAGCAACAACAGCTTATCCTATAAAAGAGCCGCCCGCATCCTCACGGTTGCGTGCGGTCTTCTTTTCTCTATTTTTAGTATTGTCTATCTTTTTGTGCTTCAGAAAGATGTAGTAGGTGCATTGCATTATTCATTGTCACAAGGAAAGACACATTATTCTCCGTTGGTGGGAGCTATTATCATTACAGTGGTTTTATTGGTATTCCGTTGGGGAATCAATGGATTGATGGGATTAAAGGGGCCTGTACGGACACTTTCTTATTTCCCGTCTTGTCTGTTGCTGGGAGTGCTGACGGATGTGGACCGGACTATTTTCCACGGAGGAAACATAGGAGATAAATGGTTTTGGCTGCTGCCGTTGCTTTTGCTTATATATATAGGTGTGGTCTATACTTTACGGCGTGTGTTTCGTTCCTGGCTGAATCAAGAGGGGTCCATATTGGGCTTAATAAACTCTAACTTAGCTATTTTGACACTTTTATGCCTGATGACGGTAGGTATAGGAAATACGAATGTGAATTTTCATCATGAACTGGCTGTGGAGCAGGCTATCCGTAATCATCATTATGAAGCTGCACGGATGGTAGGAGCAAAGTCTTTGGAAACAACCCGTACATTGGCAGTGCTTAGAGCCTATGCTATGTCTTTGGAAGGTACCATGGGGGAGCATTTGTTTGAATATCCTCAATATTATGGTGCGGAAGGGCTTTTGTTTGCGCCTCATTCTCAGGAAACTTTGCGCTTGAATGCCGATAGCTTGTATGCTTATCTTGGTGCAAGACCACATGTTGCAGAAAAGACAGTAGACTTTTTGGCTCGTATCTGTCGTGATGAAATAGGTAGACATACCGCTTTGAATTATTATATGAGTGCATTGCTGCTGGATAAGAAATTGGACAAATTTGTATCGGCGGTTGATATGTATTGTTTCGAGCAAGATACATTGCCGCGTTATTATCGTGAGGCATTGGTGCTTTACAAACGGACTCATCCTGGATATGGAAGAGAAGTCAAAGACACGCTGATGGTGCGGCGTTTGGATGAGTTTCTTAACCGTCAGAAGGAATTTTCATCACCGGTGGAAGAGAAAAACCATATGCGGCGGGAATATGGTGATACCTATTGGTGGTATTATCGTTATCAATAAGTTATTTTTATACTTTTTGATCCTATATTTTTGCTAAATCATTGGTACTTTCCCATGCTTTTTTACTAATTTTGCAAACTCTTAAAAAGGAAAAACAAAAATAACGATATAGCAATGGCAGTAGAATTGAAAGAACTTACCAAAAGAAGCGAGAATTATTCTCAGTGGTATAATGACTTGGTGGTGAAGGCCGATTTGGCTGAACAATCACCTGTGCGTGGATGTATGGTTATCAAGCCTTACGGATACGCCATTTGGGAGAAAATGCAGCGTCAGTTGGACGATATGTTTAAGGAAACCGGCCACGTGAACGCTTATTTCCCGTTGCTTATCCCGAAATCTTACCTTAGCCGTGAAGCTGAGCACGTAGAAGGATTTGCCAAAGAGTGTGCTGTAGTTACTCACTACCGTCTGAAGAATGCAGAGGACGGTTCGGGTGTTATCGTAGATCCGGCTGCCAAACTGGAAGAAGAATTGATTATCCGCCCTACATCTGAGACAATCATTTGGAGTACATATAAGAACTGGATTAATTCCTATCGTGACTTGCCTATCTTGTGTAACCAATGGGCAAATGTTATGCGGTGGGAGATGCGTACCCGTTTGTTCCTGCGTACTGCGGAGTTCTTGTGGCAGGAAGGACATACGGCTCATGCGACCCGCGAGGAAGCAGAAGCGGAAGCACAGAAAATGTTGCATGTGTATGGTGACTTCGCTGAGAAGTATATGGCTGTTCCGGTAATCAAAGGGGTAAAATCGGCTAATGAACGTTTCGCCGGTGCATTGGATACTTACACCATCGAAGGCTTGATGCAGGATGGAAAGGCATTGCAATGTGGTACTTCTCACTTCTTGGGACAGAATTTCGCAAAAGCGTTCAATGTACAGTTTGTTGACAAAAACAATAAACTGGATTATGTTTGGGCTACTTCCTGGGGAGTATCTACCCGCCTGATGGGTGCTTTGATAATGACTCACTCTGATGATAACGGATTGGTGTTGCCACCGCGTTTGGCTCCTATTCAGGTAGTTATCGTTCCTATTTATAAGAATGATGAAATGCTGAAGAAGATTGATGCAAAAGTAGAAGGCATTGTCAATAAGTTGAAAGCAATGGGTATCTCTGTGAAATATGATAATGCAGACAATAAGCGTCCGGGATTCAAGTTTGCAGATTACGAACTGAAAGGTGTGCCTGTTCGCTTGGTAATGGGTGGCCGTGATCTTGAAAACAATACAATGGAAGTGATGCGTCGTGATACATTGGAGAAAGAAACTCGTTCTTGCGACGGAATCGAAGAATATGTACAACAATTGTTGGAGGATATCCAGAACAATATTTATCAGAAGGCATTGAACTATCGTAACGAACATATCGTGAAAGTGGATTCATACGATGATTTCAAGGAACAAATAGAGAAAGGCGGCTTTATTCTGGCTCATTGGGATGGAACCCCGGAAACGGAAGACCGGATTAAAGAGGAAACCAAGGCAACAATTCGTTGTCTTCCTTTTGATGCTGATGAAGAGAGCCTGACTCCGGGCAAGTGTATGGTAACCGGAAAACCATCTGCTCGCCGTGTTCTCTTTGCGAGAGCATATTAAACTTCGACACATTTATTTTATTTTAATACATTATGTGGAGTCGGCAGCAGTGAATGCTCCCGACTCTTTTTGTTTTTATGTGATGATTAATATAGAAAATATATCTATCAGTTTTGGCAACCTGACTCTTTTCAGAGGACTCGACCTGCAAGTTCATTACGGAGAAAGCGTATGTATTTGTGGTGGTTCCGGCAGTGGAAAATCTTCATTGCTGAAAGCTGTTTTGGGCTTTGTACCTTTAAGTGAAGGGACAATAAAGGTGGACGGCACACTGCTGGCACCTAGAACGGCGGATCATATCCGAAAGAAAATAGCATGGATTCCCCAGGAGTTGGCTCTTCCTTCGGAATGGGTCAGTGAAATGGTGCGGATGCCTTTTGAACTGAAGGTAAACCGTGAGGCGGGATTCAGCAAAGAGCGGCTGATGGATTATTTCGTATCATTAGGATTGGAAGAGAAACTTTATGATAAACGGGTAAATGAAGTGTCGGGTGGTCAGCGTCAGCGTATCATGTTGGCAGTGACAGCCTTGCTTGACAAACCTTTACTGGTAGTGGACGAACCGACTTCGGCACTTGATCCGGAATCGTGCTTACGGGTGATTAACTTCTTTAAATCCTTGTGCAGTAAAGGAATGACTATCTTGTCTGTTTCGCATGACAAACAGTTTGCCGCCGGATGCGACAAGGTATTTACTTTATAATCTGACTGATGGGAACAATTGATATAGACTATGGCAGTTTGGGAATAGGATTGCTGCTGATGCTTATTCCGGTTTATTTTTTATGGCATTTCAAGACGGGCTTGCTTAAACCGGTTCTGATAGGCACGGTACGTATGATTATACAGTTGTTTTTGATTGGGGCTTATCTTCGTTTTCTGTTTGAATGGAACAATCCGTTTATCAATTTTCTATGGGTGATCATCATGGTTGGGGTGGCTGCTGAAACGGCTTTGACGCGTACGCGGTTAAAACGTGGAATTTTGATGATTCCAATCTCTATCGCTTTTTTTGTAACAGTGGTGCTCGTCGGACTTTATTTTCTTGGTTTTGTATTAAAGTTGGATAACATCTTCAGTGCCCAGTATTTTATTCCGGTTTTTGGTATAATCATGGGGAATATGTTGGGAGTGAATGTGATAGGATTAAATACTTACTATGCCGGATTGCGTAGGGAACAGCAACTTTATTATTTTCTGTTGGGGAATGGCGCTACCCGTAATGAGGCGATAGCTCCATTTGTGCGTCAGGCTCTTATTAAAGCGTTCAGCCCGGGCATTGCCAATATGGCAGTAACAGGGCTTGTTGCATTGCCGGGAACTATGATTGGGCAGATATTGGGAGGAAGTTCGCCACATGTGGCTATCAAATATCAGATTATGATTGTAGTTATCACTGTGGTGGCATCCATGCTTTCACTAATGATGACCATTTTTCTGGCCTCACGGAAATCATTCGACAGTTATGGTCGGTTGTTACGGGTTCATAAGGATACCAAACGGAAGTAGGGGCCTTATTCTTGCTTTGTATACATTTTATATATTTCTTTCAATAAAATAGAAAAACATGAATGAGCAAATTTGGAAATATATAGCAGAATTATCAACTCCCGGTTTCTTTGTCACTGCGGATATAATGTATGAAGGAGAGGAATTTCCCGTAGATATTAAAGCATTTATCATTGATAAACTAGCTCTGATAGAAACAGGAATATCAGCCCGCAAATTTACGTTTCATTCGGGCGGATGGCGTATTCATCTTACTTTTTTCCCGACAGACCGTATTGTTGACGAGCGTTATGCTTTGAAAAATAAAATGATAAAGTGGGGAAAGTATAAAAAATAGCTTGGTTGCTTTTTAAATTCAAATGGATTGATTATCTTTGCAATCAAATTTTCGCGAACGAATGAAAATTAAGGAAATAGTAAGTGCCCTTGAAAGGTTCGCGCCTCTGCCTTTGCAAGACGGATTTGATAATGCCGGATTGCAAGTTGGACTGACAGAAGCGGAAGCAACAGGGGCTTTGTTGTGTCTGGACGTTACTGAAGCTGTTGTGGATGAAGCTGTCATGTTGGGATACAACCTGATTATATCGCATCATCCACTTATATTTAAAGGTTATAAATCTATTATTGGTCGGGATTACATTGAACGGTGTGTGTTGAAAGCCATTAAAAATGATATTGTCATTTATTCGGCACATACCAATCTGGATAATGCTCCCGGAGGTGTCAATTATAAAATAGCTGAAAAGATAGGCCTCAAGAATGTACGCATATTAGACCCGAAAGAAGAATATTTATTGAAGTTTGTAACTTTTGTGCCGGATGCACAGGCTGACAGAGTAAGAAAAGCTTTATTTGAAGCCGGTTGTGGTTGCATAGGTAATTATGATTCATGTAGCTATAATTTGGAAGGTGAGGGGACTTTCCGTGCGCAGAGAGGAGCCAGTCCGTTCTGTGGAGAAATAGGCGAATTGCATAAGGAATCCGAGGTGCGTATAGAAACGATTCTTCCGGCTTTTAAAAAGGCTGCGGTGATAAAAGCATTATTGGCAACACATCCTTATGAAGAACCGGCTTTTGATTTTTATCCGTTGAAAAATACCTGGACACAGGTAGGTTCGGGAGTGGTCGGAGAATTGGAAGAGCCTGAAGCCGAACTGGATTTCTTGAAACGCATCAAGAAAACGTTCGAAGTGGGCTGTCTGCGACATACTCGTTTATCCGGTCGTCTGATACAGAAAGTAGCGTTGTGTGGCGGAGCTGGAGCATTTTTATTGCCTAAAGCGGTAAGTGCCGATGCTGATGTATTTATCACAGGTGAAGTGAAATATCATGATTATTTCAATTATGAGAATGATATCCTGGTAGCTGAAATGGGGCATTATGAGAGTGAACAGTATACAAAAGAAATATTTTATTCAATCATACAGGAGATGTTTCCGGAGCTGGAAGTCCAGATAACCCGGGTAAATACAAATCCTATTAAATATTTGTAAGAAAAACTATGGCTAGAGAAGCAAAGAAAGACCCGAGCGAATTAACAGTGGAAGAAAAGCTGAAGGCTTTGTACCAGTTGCAAACCATGTTGTCTGAAATCGATAAAATTAAGACTCTGAGAGGGGAACTTCCTCTTGAAGTTCAAGACCTTGAAGATGAGGTTGCCGGTTTGAGCACTCGTATCGAGAAAATTAAAGCTGATATCGAGGAATTGAAATCAAACATTGCAACTAAGAAAATTGAAATCGAGACAGCTAAGACTTCTGTTGAAAAATATAAAGCTCAGCAGGATAATGTGCGTAATAATCGTGAATATGATGTGTTGACAAAGGAGATTGAATTCCAGTCATTGGAAATCGAACTTTGCGAGAAACGCATAAAGGAATATATTGCAGCAGAAAAAGCAAAGAGCGAGGAGATAGAGCACAGTAATCAAGACTTGGATGAAAGAAAGAAGGACTTGGAAGCGAAGAAATCCGAATTGGAAGAAATTGTTTCTGAAACCAAGCAGGAAGAAGAAAAGCTGAGAGAGAAAGCAAAAGTATTGGAGACAACAATCGAACCGCGTCTGTTGCAGGCATTTAAACGTATCCGTAAGAATTCTCGAAATGGATTGGGAATTGTATATGTTCAGCGTGATGCATGTGGTGGTTGTTTTAACAAGATTCCGCCCCAGAAACAGCTTGATATCCGTATGCGTAAGAAAATTATCGTATGTGAATATTGTGGTCGCATCATGATTGACCCTGAATTGGCGGGTGTGATTGCTGAACAGCATTTGGAAACTGTCAAGAGATAATATATCTCCTGAAGCAGTATCTTTTTCTTTGTGGAAAAAGAATTTCATCACATTCTAAGCAAGATCTTGTAAGAAGATGTTGCTTAGAATGTTTTTATATCTACAGTTCTGAATAATGGGGAATCTCCGGTAGAAAAAGGTATGTTTTTGTATTGTAATCAATATGGCAGCAGTAATGGTTCAATCCGTTGCTGACAATCAGATAATCAACTTTCAGGACCATGTTATACCTGGTTATCTGATCAAATACTGTTTGCGTGATTTCTATATGTGGAGCTTTGTATTCCACAATCAGTTTGGCACTTAGATCTTTGTTGTAGAGCACAGTATCACAACGTTTTTTTGTTCCGTTTAAGTCCAGTTGTATTTCGTTGGCCAGTAATCCCTTCGGATATCCTTTATAATCCGTCAGGTAATGAACAAAATGTTGTCTTACCCATTCTTCCGGAGTAAGGGCGACATATCTCTTGCGAAGCATATCGAAAATAACATTTTTTCCATTTCGCTCCGCGATTTTAATTTCGTAGGATGGTAAGTTTAATGATAACATTTAGTAAATTTGCATAAGTGTAACTCGGTAATAACCGATACAAAAATACAAAAGATTATGAAAACAAAAGAGGAAATTGTAGCAAACTGGCTTCCCCGCTACACAAAAAGAAGCTTGAATGATTTCGGAGAATACATCCTTCTGACCAATTTCAATAAATATGTGGAACTTTTTGCCGACAAATTCAATGTGCCGGTATTAGGACGTGATGCCAATATGACTTCGGCACATGCGGAAGGAATCACTATTATTAATTTTGGCATGGGAAGTCCTAATGCTGCCATCATTATGGATTTGCTAGGGGCCATCCAGCCTAAAGCATGTTTGTTTTTAGGCAAATGTGGGGGCATAGATAGGAAAAATAAGTTGGGAGATCTGATTCTACCCATTGCAGCCATTCGTGGAGAAGGAACATCCAATGATTATTATCCGCCTGAGGTACCTGCGTTACCTGCATTTATGTTGCAGCGTGCCGTTTCGTCGGCTATTCGCGACCATGCCCGCGATTATTGGACTGGAACGGTATATACTACCAACCGCCGTATATGGGAGCATGATGAAGAGTTTAAAAAGTATCTCCTTAAAACGCGTGCCATGTGTGTGGATATGGAAACGGCTACGCTGTTTACTACTGGTTTTTACAATCATATTCCTACTGGAGCATTACTTTTGGTATCCGACCAGCCGATGATTCCTGAAGGGGTGAAGACGGAGAAAAGCGACAGTATTGTAACGCAGCAATATGTAGAGGAGCATGTGGAGATTGGTATTGCTTCATTACAGATGATTATTGAGGAAAAGAAAACGGTCAAGCACTTAAAATTTGACTGGTAATTTTACTGTGTATGGCAAAAGAAACAACATACGAAGAGATAGCCCGTGAGCTGAAAAACCGTATCTATAAGCCTGTTTATTATCTAATGGGTGAAGAGTCTTATTATATAGACCGGATATCTGAGTATATAGCACAAACGGTGTTAAATGAAAATGAAAAAGAATTCAATCAGACTATTGTTTATGGGGCTGATACAGATATCGCGACTGTTATCAATGCAGCCAAGCGTTATCCCATGATGTCCAAATATCAAGTTGTAATAGTAAAAGAGGCTCAAAATATAAAGAATATTGAAGAGCTTGTTTATTATCTCCAAAAACCTTTGGATTCTACAATTCTGGTGTTATGCCATAAACATGGTACATTGGATAGAAGAAAAAAATTGGCAGCTGAAATAGAGAAAGTAGGTGTCCTTTTCGAATCGAAAAAGATTAAGGATGCCCAGCTTCCTGGGTTTATATCTTCTTACTTGAAACGTAGATCAGTAGAAATAGAACCTAAGGCTTCAGAAATGATGGCGGAATTTGTTGGAGCAGATTTAAGCCGTATGGCTGGAGAGTTGGAAAAATTAATTATCACACTTCCAAGAGGACAAAAGCGGATTACTCCAGAACAGATAGAACGTAACATTGGCATAAGCAAGGATTATAATAATTTTGAGCTTAGGAATGCTTTGGTGGCAAAGGATGTTTTCAAGGCTAATCAGATAATAAAATATTTTGAGGAGAATCCCAAAACAAATCCTTTGCAGATGACCTTGTCTGTGTTATTTAATTTCTTCTCTAATTTAATGCTTGCATATTATGCTCCTGATAAGTCAGAGCAGGGTATAGCCAATCAGCTGGGGCTTAAATCATCATGGCAGTCTAAAGACTATATGGTTGCTATGAGGAAATATAGCGGAGTAAAGGTAATGCAAATTATTGGTGAGATTCGTTACTGTGATGCAAAATCAAAAGGAGTGGGTAATCCATCTTTGGGAGATGGAGATTTGCTGCGCGAACTTGTATATAAAATTCTTCATTAATTAACAGGGTCAAGTAAGATTCCGATGTCCCGATGCTTTTATTTTTTAAGTGTCGGGATTCTTTTTATCCTTTCTCTCAGCAGAAATTCTGTTGATGGCTCAATTGAGAATAATATTTTACATTCATGCTTCTGTTATTATCTCATTTAATGCTATAAGTTATGCTTTTGTTCTCTATTTTTCTAGATGATGAGAGATGGATGATGAGAAAAATAGTATTAACTCGCTTATTCCTAGATTGATAGAGCATTTTTCGCCTTCTTAGAATCGTGTATTTTAAAGAGAATGTCCGTTAGTACATGAATATGGTAGTATTTTGCCTTTTCGGAGTAAAATGAATAGAAGAATGGGGATGTGAAAGAATGCAGATGAAGTGAGCAAATAGCTACCATTTATTTTTGTAAGTTCCATACGCTATTTTAAAATTTTGAATCTATACTTTGTTCTCTTATCGTGCCTTCCATGATTCTCACTATCCATGAATTCCATAAAGCGAAGATGGGTTAAAACTTGGATGGGTTTTACCATGAAAAATACATTGACTTGTAAAATAGGAAAACAAAATATTCATAGGATCAAGTTGGATCATAAAACAGATGAAATTTACTGTTGGAAATAATTATAATTTAATTTTGTAACATTACACCTGTAAACCCTCTTAATATAGAAGGTTTTATAAGTTTTACAGATTTAGTAATGTGAATGTTACAAATATAAACAGGATGGTGGTCAAGAGTGAATATTACATATATAAATGTGTATGAATAATTATTTATCCCTTATTTTATTACAATAATATATTATAAACCAAAGTTTTACATCTTATTGATAAAGCTATTGATAACTTGTATGCATTTTATTTGCTTATATAGTCATGTTTGTTTGTAAATATATTGTTTTTTCTGTGAGTATATTATAGATAATCAGTATTTTATATACTTATAGTTAAAGTGGTAATTATGATGTTTTTAGGAGTGGTTTACGTGTGTAAATCTTAATTTATTTCCAACGATACACCGTCTATTTACTTTTGTAATATATACATTTCTATATTGTAAATTTGCATTTATGAATTATATTAATTACTTTTGTATCTGTAAATTTTGCCTTATACTTTTGTAAATGAAGGAAAGAATCGCTCAAATAATCCAGAAAGAAGATATGACTGCAGCTCAATTTGCAGAGAAGATTGGAATTTCACCTTCCTCTCTTTCCCATATTCTTAGTGGCAGGAACAATCCTAGCCTAGAAGTCGTCATGAAAATACACAAGGCGTGTGACTATATCAGCTTAGACTGGTTACTCTATGGTGAAGGACAAATGGAAACGGATGTTGATTCAGACAATAACATTCATTATACGCCTTCTTTGTTTGACGAGAATTCATTATTTACGCCCGAACGTCCGGCTTCTCCGGAATATCGCAAGGAAAATGAGGTTAAAACACCGCTTTATTCTCCTAAAGAGATTGTGCGTGAGGAAATTAAGTATGTGGAAGTACCTGCCAAAAAAATCACTGAAATAAGAATATTCTTTGATAATGGGACTTATGAAACGTTCAAACCTGAAAATTAGGGTGGGAATCCACTAAAATGCCGGTTGGCAGAATAAGATTTGGGTAAATTCGTGTATCTTTGCATAGAAAACGAATTTACCCAATTTTATTTCATGAAAAAATATATTTTAGACCTTGTGGTTACACAGAACATCAAATTGCATGCCAATTATGTTCTGATAAAATTGACTCATGCCAACCCATTGCCCGAGATGCTGCCGGGCCAGTTTGCTGAGATACGTATAGACGGTTCCAATACTACTTTTCTCCGCCGTCCTATTTCTATTAATTATGTGGATAAAACAACCAATGAAGTTTGGTTCCTGGTGCAATTAGTTGGCGATGGCACTCGCAAACTAGCCACTGTGAAACAAGGAGATATTGTTAATGTGGTGATGCCTCTCGGCAATGGATTTACAATGCCTCGGAACGTGACAAAGGTAAAGCCGTTACTGGTTGGCGGTGGTGTGGGTACCGCCCCGATGTTGATGCTTGGTGCAGAGTTGGTAAAAATGGGATGTACGCCTGCTTTCCTGCTAGGCGCACGTTCATCCAAAGACCTGTTACAGTTGGAAAATTTTGAGAAATTAGGTGAGGTGTATACAACGACTGAAGATGGAAGTATGGGCGAGAAAGGTTATGTGACACAGCATAGCGTCTTGCATACAGACCGGTTTGATATGATATACACCTGTGGTCCAAAACCCATGATGGTTTCGGTAGCTAAATACGCCAAAGCTCATGGAATAGAATGTGAGGTTTCACTGGAAAATAGGATGGCTTGTGGTGTCGGTGCATGCTTATGCTGTGTGGAGAACACGGACGAAGGGCATTTGTGTGTTTGTAAAGAGGGTCCTGTATTTAATATAAAGAAACTATTATGGCAGATTTAAGCGTAAATATCGGCGATTTAAAGCTTTGTAACCCGGTTATGACAGCATCGGGTACCTTTGGATACGGAAAAGAGTTTGAGGATTTTGTAGACCTCGAAAAGATTGGTGGTATCATTGTAAAAGGGACTACCCTTCATCATCGTGAGGGTAATCCTTACCCACGCATGGCAGAAACCCCTATGGGGATGCTTAATGCGGTAGGGTTACAGAATAAAGGGGTGGATTATTTTGTTGAACATATTTATCCGCAGATAAGGGATATTCATACTAATATGATCGTTAATGTATCCGGATCTGCTGTAGAGGATTATGTGAAGACTGCCGAGATCATCAATGATCTGGATCATATTCCCGCTATAGAATTGAATATTTCATGCCCTAATGTAAAGCAGGGTGGTATGGCCTTCGGGGTCTCCGCATGCGGATGTTCCGAGGTTGTAAAAGCTGTACGTAATGTATATAAAAAGACGCTGATCGTAAAATTATCTCCCAATGTGACAGACATCACAGAAATAGCACGTGCAGCCGAGGCCTCCGGTGCGGACAGTGTATCTCTGATCAATACCCTGCTGGGGATGGCTGTCGATGCTGAAAAGCGTAGGCCTGTACTTTCCACTATTACCGGCGGCATGAGTGGTGCAGCGGTAAAACCAATTGCATTGCGTATGGTATGGCAAGTCGCTAAAGCAGTAAATATTCCTGTCATTGGACTAGGGGGTATCATGGGATGGAAGGATGCTGTGGAGTTTATGCTAGCAGGTGCCACCGCAATACAGATAGGTACTGCCAACTTCATAGATCCAGCTATTACTGTCAAAGTTTCAGAAGGAATAAATGACTATTTGGAACGTCATGGATATACATCTGTAAAAGATATAATAGGTGCTTTGGAAGTCTGAAAATTTTATCTTTTAAATTATAGCCCTGCGAGAGTGTAGATGAATAAATTGAAGCATCTCTTGCAGGGCTTTTTTTATAACCTTCTCTAGATGGAATGAGTATAAAAATGGTTGCCGTTGCAACTTGTTACATGGGTATAAAATGATAACTTCAATTATTTTTTTTCGATGAAATGGCTTGTTTTTGAAAAAACGGAGTAGAAAAACACTTGAAAAAGCTTTATTAATATATAAGGGAAAGGAAGATGAACTTAGATTACACTTAAGGAGAGAACATCTTTTCGGATATGATATAAGCAAAAGAAAAGAGGTAAAAGCCCTATGACGAACATGGCTTTTACCTCTTTATTATTTATATATATTTTTTATTTCAACAAATCGGGTCTTAGCCGCTGTGTCCTTTCTAATGACTGCTGAAGTTCCCATTCTTTAATCTTTGCCTCGTGTCCGGATAACAACACATCGGGAACTTGCCATCCTTTGTATTCTGCAGGACGAGTGTATACAGGAGCAGCTAACAGATTGTCTTGAAAAGAATCGGACAATGCCGATTGTTCGTCAGAAATGACCCCGGGAATAATACGAACTACGGCATCGGCAATAACGGCGGCAGCCAACTCCCCACCTGTCAAAACATAATCACCGATACTGATTTCTTTCGTAATGAAATGTTCACGTATTCTATAGTCTATACCCTTAAAATGGCCACATAGAATAATTAAATTCTTTGCGAGTGAAAGTGAGTTGGCCATCGGCTGGTTAAACTGCTCTCCATCTGGAGATGTAAATATTATTTCGTCATACTCGCGTTCTGCTTTCAAAGCTGAGATGCATCGGTCTATCGGTTCAATCTTCATCACCATACCGGCAAATCCACCGAAGGGATAATCGTCTACTTTGCGATAACGGTCGTATGCATAATCACGCAGATTATGTATATGTATTTCTGCAATTCCTTTTTTCTGCGCACGGCTCATGATAGAGCAGTTAAAGAAGCCTTCCAGCATCTCGGGTAAAACGGTAATGATGTCTATTCTCATATTCGGTTATTTTTTGCAAAAGTAGCAAATTCCTCTTTGTCGGAAGGTGTTTTTCATTCAAAAAATAGCTATTTTTGCGGGAAAACTACCTTTTATATATGACAGAAATAGAAAGAATAGACCAATTGCGCGAGGAGCTTCATCGACATAACTATAATTATTATGTATTGAATGAGCCTGAGATTACAGACCAGGAGTTTGACAAGCTGATGCGTGAACTTCAGGATCTGGAAGAAAAACATCCGGAACATAGAGATGAGAACTCGCCCAGTATGCGTGTGGGAAGTGATATAAACAAAAATTTCACGCAGGTGGTACATAAATATCCTATGCTTTCATTGGCTAACACCTATTCGGAAACGGAAGTAACCGAGTTTTATGACAGGGTAAAGAAGTCTCTGAACGAGGATTTTGAAATTTGTTGTGAAATGAAGTACGATGGAACTTCCATCTCTCTGACTTATGAGAACGGAAAACTGGTGCGCGCCGTGACGCGTGGCGATGGTGTGCAGGGAGATGATGTGACAGGCAATGTAAAGACCATCCGCAGTATCCCTTTGGTGCTGCATGGAAAGGGGTATCCTGAAACATTTGAAATTCGTGGGGAGATTTTGATGCCGTGGGTGGTGTTTGAGGAATTGAATAAAGAACGGGAAGCCCGCGAAGAACCGTTGTTCGCCAATCCCCGCAACGCGGCTTCGGGAACATTGAAGTTGCAGAATTCTGCTATTGTGGCATCTCGCAAGCTGGATGCCTACCTTTATTATTTACTTGGAGATAATTTGCCGTGCGACGGTCATTATGAAAATCTGAAAGAAGCTGAGAAATGGGGATTTAAAATTTCCGATCTCACTCGCAAATGCAAAACATTGCAGGAAGTTTTTGATTTTATCAAATACTGGGATGTGGAGCGTAAGAATCTGCCTGTAGCTACGGATGGAATAGTATTGAAAGTGAATTCTTTGCGACAGCAGCGTAATTTGGGTTTTACGGCAAAATCACCCCGATGGGCCATTGCATACAAGTTTCAAGCCGAACAGGCACTTACCCGCTTGAACAAGGTGACCTATCAAGTGGGGAGAACAGGTGCTGTGACTCCGGTGGCCAATCTGGATCCTATACAGTTGTCCGGAACCGTGGTAAAGCGTGCTTCGCTCCATAATGCCGACATCATAGAAGGGTTGGATTTGCATATTGGTGATATGGTATATGTAGAAAAAGGCGGTGAGATTATTCCAAAGATTGTAGGTGTGGACAAAGACGCCCGTATTATGATAGGTGACAAAGTAAAGTTTATTACTCATTGTCCCGAGTGTGGCAGTAAATTGGTACGCTATGAAGGTGAAGCTGCTTATTATTGTACCAATGATGCCGCTTGCCCCCCACAGATCAAGGGAAAAATAGAACATTTTATCAGCCGTAGAGCTATGAATATTGATGGTCTCGGTCCGGAAACGGTAGATCAGTTTTACCAGGAAGGATTGATACGTGATGTTGCCGATCTGTATACTTTAAAAACATCGGATATCATCAACCTAGAACGTATGGGAGAAAAATCTGCCGAGAATATAATAAAAGGTATAGAGCAGTCCAAAGAAGTGCCGTTCGAAAGGGTACTCTTTGCATTGGGCATCCGTTTTGTGGGTGAAACTGTGGCGAAGAAGGTGGCAAAATCCTTTAAGTCGATGGATGCTTTGGCAGACGCGAGTTTGGATAATTTGATTCATGTCGATGAAATCGGAGAAAAAATAGCGCAGAGTATCTTGTTGTATTTTGCTAATCCGAAGAATCGTGACGTTATAGAGCGTCTTCGTGTGGCGGGTGTGAGACTGGAAGCCGATGAGGAGGATACTTCGGAACACACTGACAAACTGGCAGGGAAATCTATCGTGATCAGTGGGGTTTTCGCCCATCATTCGCGTGACGAATATAAGGAGTTAATTGAAAAGCATGGCGGTAAGAATGTGGGAAGTATTTCGTCCAAGACCAGCTTTATTCTGGCAGGTGACAATATGGGGCCCAGTAAACTGGAGAAAGCGCAGAAACTGGGTGTGACCATTGTGAGCGAAGAGGAGTTTCTGCAAATGATAGAGTGACTTTTTAGCGAGTATAAAGTAAAAATAGTGTGATTTTTATCGCTAAAATAGAAAATATTCGTACTTTTGTAGGCTATTAAATAAGAATTTATAATTCATTTATGATACAGACAAGATTAAAAGGCATGGGAGTAGCGTTGATTACTCCTTTCAAGGAAGATGATAGCGTTGATTATGATGCGTTACTTCGTCTGGTTGATTACCAGCTTCAAAATGGAACAGACTTTTTATGCGTGTTGGGAACCACGGCTGAAACCCCAACTTTAACTAAAGAAGAAAAAGACAAGATAAAACGTTTGATAATCGAAAGAGTGAATGGACGTATTCCTATTCTGCTGGGGGTTAGCAGTAACTGTACCCGTGCTGTTGTGGAAACGCTGAAAAATGATGATATGACAGGAGTTGATGCCGTGCTTGTTGCTGTACCTTATTATAACAAACCTTCTCAGGAAGGTATTTACCAACACTATAAAGCGATTGCTGAAGCAACGGATCTTCCTGTGGTTCTTTATAATGTGCCGGGACGTACTGGTGTGAACATGACTGCTGAGACCACCTTGCGTTTGGCACGTGATTTCAAGAATATTATCGCTATCAAGGAGGCATCGGGTAATATTACTCAGATGGATGATATCATCAAGAATAAACCGGCTAATTTTGATGTGATTTCGGGTGATGATGGTATTACATTTCCTTTGATTACTTTGGGTGCTGTAGGGGTTATTTCGGTTATCGGTAATGCATTTCCGCGTGAATTCAGCCGTATGACCCGTTTGGCATTACAGGGTGATTTTGCAAATGCATTGACTATTCATCATAAGTTTACGGAATTATTCAGCCTGTTGTTCGTAGATGGTAACCCTGCTGGGGTGAAGGCTATGTTGAATGTAATGGGGCTGATTGAAAACAAATTGCGTTTGCCGCTTGTACCGACTCGTATCACAACATTTGAAAAGATGCGTGCTATTTTGAATGAATTGAAAATAAAATGCTGATAAAGGAATCTTTTTAATTAGATAAGACTGGTGCTTCTCATATAAAAAACACCAGTCTTTTTTTATGCCTGCCTGTTCATTCTTTGATATATATGTTATACCTGTAAGATTCTATATCTTTCACGCATAACATTACTAATCTTTCACCTGATACATTAGTAACATGTTACCCGACACGTTACTAACCTGTCGGTCTGTATGTTAGTAACCTTTGAAACGTCTTGTCTTTAAAAAACAAGTGCTTGTTTTAACTAACTAATTCGGGTCAGCGGATTTTCCGGGTTGGCAAGCTTTCTTTTAAGCGTATAGCCTAGCCAGTCTGAACATGAAGAACTTCAGATCAGCCACCCCTCTTAACTGGCTTCGAAAAGCTTTGATTTTAGCATTGAACGACTCCGCTGAAGCATTTGTCAATCGTTCTTCAAAATAATTTATGATGGTCGTACTATGGTTTGAAAAGGTATCAAGTACCTTGTTGAACTCCATAT
>OAWI01000021.1_pt1 | contig 119737 bp, 147 predicted proteins | sample 1476631 | NCBI WGS metagenome assembly OAWI01 (sample SAMEA2580171, study PRJEB22360) | human gut metagenome | biome: human gut; feature: human-associated habitat; material: faeces | place: Denmark | collected 2008/2010
GTCCTCGTCCGGGGGGGCGCCCCCCCGCCGCGGCCCCCCCCCCGCCATCAACGACGCGGAGAACGGGATAGGCCATCTGTCCTGCGACGATCCGAAGATCATGGAACAGGTTCGCGCCCATTGGCGACGCCTGTACGACACGTACATGAACGCGGACGCGCTCCTCTCGGATCTGGAATCCTGCGCACGTCATCTCACGGATGGCGACAAGTGGGAGCCGAACCCGATCGCCGACGGCATGAAACCCATGGAGATGGCCAAAGGATGCGCCTGCTTCATCGCGGAGACCCCGGATGGGGGCCTCATCATCCCGTCGGAGCCGACGCCGGGCGAGAACACGGCGAAACGTCTCGCGAACACGCTGAACGCCCTGACAGGCGATGTTCTCCTGGATGCGACCGGCATCCGCCTGCTCGGCACCCAATTCCTGTTCGCCTACCATAGCCGGCTCGACAGGCCCGTCGATTATGGCGTGAACCTGACCGGCATGCGGTTCCCCGACCGGCTCGGCCTGCTCGACCGGGCGGACCGGCATCCGGGGTTCCTCCCGTTGCGCCCCGTCGTCGCCAACGGGACCGGCGCATTGGAACGGTCGGGACGCGAACTGTGGGCGATCACCGCGCGTACGCTCGGCCGGCTGCCGCACGGACGGTTCTTCGTGGATCTGACCATGTTCGCGGACCATCCGAAGATACTCGAACGGTTCGCCGTCCGTTACGGGAAATACCTGAAAGACAACCGGACCGCCCTGGACGCGGCCATCATCGACCCGACCGGCCTCGTCGCCCGCCACGTCGCCACCATCAAACCGAAATGGGATTAAGCAATGGGCTATGTTCGAATCATGTGGGTCGGAGCCAATCTTCTCGCACTCATTCCTCTGGCGCCGCTGCTCAGATCGAAAGACCTGAGGTTGGGACGATTGCATGCGGCCATCGCGTTCACGATCATGTTCTCGGAGCTGGTCTCGTGGCTGTTGTTCCTCGGCCTATCCGTTTTGGAAGGATTTTTCTGATGGACTTATCGAATCGCGCCGTAAGACCACCGGCTTCAGCCGTGGGGAGGAAGTCAATTGCCTGAATCGGGGATTGTCGGACCGGCCGAACCTTGCGACGGCCGCGACGGGGAACGGCCGGTGGAATGGGACGGCGGGCACGGCCTGCTCGTCGTCCGCAGGTTGAAGGCCGAACTCAAGGAGATTCGCTGATGCACAGAGGATTCTGCACGGATTGCGGCGCGTACGCGGCCTTGGGTGAAAACGACAGATGCGCCGCCTGCGACGCATGGCGCCACAGGGAGGAGGAAAGGCAGGATCATGTCTGAATGGTGGGACCGTTACCTGTTCGACGATCTGATTGGGTTGGAGGCCGCGGCCGTGACCTCGGACGGCAGCCGGCATATCGGCCCGTTCGTCCGTTTTGGGGATTATCTGACGGTAGACGATACATGCGTCTTCACACGGAAGGACAAGGGCGATGGCGTGCGGCTCATGGAAGAAGTCGACCATGTGCGTCTGCGTCCCGAGGAGCCGTTCTGGCAGGGTCGTTTTCTGGACGAGCTGGAAGGAGTCCGGGTGCGCGTCGAATTCGGGGGACGGCGTGGGGCGTTCGAGGGGCCGCTGGAACCGTTTGACGGCGTATTGGGCATCCGGGCCGGCGGCCGTGGCCTGGAATACGTGTTCGGCGATTCCGGCTACCGGTTCGCCCAACCGGGCTTCGTCAGGGTCAGACCTGTGGAAGACCAGCCGGACGAACCGGTGCCGGCCATCAACGCCTCCCGTCTCATCGAATCCCGGACCCTGCTGCGCGTGGCCCGCCGTCAGCTCGCCGAAACGGAGAATCTACTAACCCAATCATTTTCTCGGCTACCGCGTTTCAGCAAAGAGGATGCCAGCCGAATGGAAGCCCGCCGGCATGATATCGAAAACAAGATGTTTGAGCTGCGCGAACTGATTGGCGAACAATCGTACGATCTGAACTCAATCGAATCGAAAGGACAAACAAGATGAACGATGGAAAAAGGCAAGTCATGGGCGAGTCGAAACCAGACGAGAATCCTATTGCCACCATCTATTACGAGAACGGCACGGAGCTGACCGGAAAGGCCGTCACCCTACAAGATGGAACAGTTGGAGTCAGGATTCCCGGCGAATTCTTCAAGACGGCGCTCCTGCCTGACGGTTCGATGCCTGATGGCGTCCTATCGGTGGATATCGGCCCCAAGCATGTGGAGGGCGGTCTCCCGCTGACCGACGACATGGTCTGCATGGCGGTCACGGCCATGCTGCGCGACGCGGTCGGATTGACGTTGGGCGAGGCGTCGGATGCGTATGAGGCATGGCTGAACCGGGCGAAAAGGGCCACAATCGAGCATTGGGTGGACTCCCTGCCCATACGCGAATCCACGCGACTGCATTGCAAGTATCTCGACCGTGACGGAGCCGACTATCCGAAGGAAGAGGGGGACGCATGGCGCTGATCGAGCATGAGGCGCGAGTCGGACTGCCGCGCATGTGGGAGCATCCGAAACGCACCCGCACCCGGCAGGGAGGCGTCGTGGCGAGCATGGTCGGCGGATATACGGCGATACTGCTCGTCCGCCAGCCGAACGGCGTGGAGAACAGCATCCGGAGACAATGCTCGACCCTGAACGAGGCCGAAAAATGGCTGGACGAGCAGATGGGAGAGGACGAATGAGCGGCCGCGAGAAACCGGATGCGCCCGGACTGTGGCGGGATGCGAACGAGAAAACGGTCGTGGCCTGCATGGAATCCGGCGAGCTCGCGATACGGGATGCGGACACCGGCGAGATCCTGTCCGCGGGACAGCTGGAACAGGCCGCACCGTTCCAGCGAACCGAATGGAAGGGGATAGACCTGACCAGGGCCGGGTTCTCCGCCATGCCCGACACGGCGGGATGCTGGAGCGACGCGAACGGCACGCTCTGGCTCATCACAGGCGGCGACGGGATCGACGGGCACATCTTCCGGCTGAAGGAAGAGGGCCGCGAATGGGAATGCGCGCCGTGTTCCGGCATCACCGTGAGGATGCTCCACGAATGGGGCCCGTGGGCACGCTGCGACTTCGAGCCGATGGATGATGAAGGCACTCACTTTGACTGGTGCAAGCCGTGGATCGCCGATCGCGGATGGACGGCCGAAGAGCTTGACGACGATTCCGGGGAACCGGCCGCGCACGGCCCATATACCCGGTATTCGCTCCAAACCGTCGAAGAGGTCCCGTGGAAGCCGGTCTCCGACGATTCCACTCCGATTCATGAGGGGAGCCGCACCGTGCATCTCTCGGATGTCCGATCGTTCGGTCGTCTGGAACAGGACAAGTGGCTTGCCGTCAAGAATCTGGAGGAGAGCGCCGAACTGGTGGAGGCCTGCAAGCAGTGGCTGAAGGCCTGTGATCCGGCCGATCCGAGCGGCATCGACGGCCAGTTCATCGGCGTCGTGAACTGTCTGAACATTCATGGCGCGGCCGTGGGCGACGAACCCGATATCGACCTGGACAAGGCGCAGGCCGACTGGCATGACCACGTGCGCGACCAGCGTCGTCAGGCCATGCTCGACGAGCTGGCCGACGTGTTGCAGACGGTCGGCAACCTGATCACCGCGTTCGGCATCACGGATGAGGAGGTCGAACGGGCGATGGACGACTGTCTGGAACGAAACAGGCGGAAGGGCAGACTCTGATGGAAACCACGAGAATATGGGATTCCCGCAACAACAGGCATGCGACGGTCGAACACGAGACGTTGAGACCATGCCCGTTCTGCGGCGGCACTCCACGAATCGACGATGATGTGGACGATACGACGGAACGGTACACGGTGCGATGCGACTGCGGCGGGAACATGCCCGGCCGGCACGTTCCGATCGACCCGTCGTTCCAGACCCGCGTCACCTGCCTGCATTCGGCGGTCGAGAAATGGAACAGGAGAGGACTGGATACCCGAACTGGAAGGAAATAACGGACTCTGAAACATTCGCAGCATACGAATCCGGTTGCACCTGTTGGCGGCTGGTCGACCAGTATGTGGGCTGGGTTGAACAACCAACGGAAATGCTCGGCATCACCATCTTCACAGGGGCGATGCCGGATGGGGAAAGACTGCCCGGCCTGCCCTCCCGATATGAGGCGTTCCGACTGGTCATGAAGGCGTTGGACCGGTACATACTGGGTGATTCCGACCCGTTGCACCTCGATCTGGGTTCTCCCGACAGCATGTATTCGCTCGAATATGCGGGATGCGGCGCGGAAGCCGCGCGCGGCCTACGCGAACGGCATCCGCACGGCGACATGCTGATGCTCAACCAGAACGGGCATCTGCTGACCGATAAGGATTTCGAATGACCGACTGGCTCATCGACATCATCCCCCAGGCGTGCCCGCCCGACGTGATGGACGCGCCGGAAGCGTATCGCGCCGCATGGGGACGATACGTCGGCGAGGCCGTGCCGGGCGACGGGGATCCGGAGGATTGGCGCGAACAGGCGGCGCGCCTGGAGGCCGCGACACGTATCCTCCCGGACCCGCATGTAAGGGTGGCAGGCCGGCCGTACGAGGGGCCGGATCCGATGACGCTAGCCCATTACGGCGTGGTGAGAATCAGGCCGTATATGGATCAGCTGACGTTGCCCGCCTCGAACGTCGACCGGTGGGATCTCATGCCCGCGTTGCGCCCGTTTCTGGGGCGCGACGCGCGATCCGTCGCCTGCGACGGGGACATGATCGATGCGGCGGTGCGGGGCATGCTCGACCGTCATCCCGGTTCGGGCGTGGTCGCCAAGTTCATGCTCAGGGAGAAACGCCTGCCGCTCGCGTTCATCGACCCGGACGGCACGTTCATGCAGACGGACGAGTATGGCGGGAAGCCGGAGCGTATCCCGTTCGCCGCCTGGCGTTGGGCCGGCTACGATCTCGCACTGTTCGAGGGCGAGCCGGACGCGGTGCTCGTCCAGCAAAAGGCGCGCATGCGCTACGAATACCGGATGCAGGTGATAGGCGGGGAACCGGTGTGCGGCGCCGGCTGCATCGAACGGTTCACGCCCGCCGACAATCGTGGGAACCGGTATGATCCGCGGATGGAGGAGACGCGCAACAGCGGGCGCATCGAATCGCATCCCGACATCGCACGGTTGTATGAGCAGTTCGCGCACGAGGCGGCGCATGCGATACGCGGCGAAGTCGAAGGCCCATACGTGATGGACCTGTATCTGGATGATGCCGGGCGGCCGCATGTGATCGAGCTGAACCCGCAGTCGAACAGCGGCCTGTACGCGCTCGACATGGATGCGTTGCTGACGGCGATCGGGAATAATCCGGCTCAGTTCATGCCCGACCCGAAACGGACGGCGACGCCCGGCTGCCTGGGAGTCAGGGGGGGGGAGGCGATCTGACGGTTTCCGGGTATCGACGGTCTCCATTCAGTGATAGCCTATGTATACAGAAAAAACGTTTACAAGGGAGAAAGCATGAGGTTGTTGAGCTACGCCATCAGCGGCCTGCGCCTATACGAAAACCATGAATGCAGGATGGATCTGTACGCCATCGACGCCGTAAGGGAACCCGGATACACGCACATGCTCGACGGCGCCGCACGCAACATCAGCATCAACACGGCCATCGGCGTCGCCGGCATCAACGCCTCCGGCAAGACCACCGCGTTGAGGGTCACCGAACTCGCCCTCGCCGTCGCCGGCGGCATGTCGCTGGGATCGTTGAACCCCGACCTGTTCCCTTTGTACGACACCATGGACGACCGGATCGGGGTGCGCGCGCTGTTCGAACAGGACGGTCGCTTCCATCTCATCGACAGCCTGCTCGAGCGGACAGGCGAGGGTCGCACGCCGTTGAGGTTCATCCGTGAGACCCTGAGCATCCACCATGGCAAGCTCAGCAAGAAAATGCTTGCCTCCGCCATGAACGGCACGTTGGATCCGGAACGGTGGACCGTGCTCTCATCCCGCAACGTGGGCAGGCCCGGCGTCCGGGGCGAACTGTCCGCCGACGCGAAACGGTATCTGCCGCCCGACCGGAGTATTTGCGGGGCCTTCGTCAAGGACACCGACATCGCGACCGAACTGCTGCCGGTGTCCCCGACGCTCACCGTCAGCCCGGCCCGCCCCGTCGTGACGCTGTTCGATGCCAGCATCGAACGTCTCGACTACGACAAGGACGGAATCCATCTGAAATTCCGCAATGAGGGCAAGGAGCGGGAGGTCACCCCGAACTCGCTGGTCAACATGGTCTCATCCGGTACCCTGAGAGGCGGCGCACTGGTCGGCCGAGCATTGGAGACACTGCGCGCGGGTGGCTATCTGATTGTGGACGAACTGGAGAACAGCATCAACAAGCAGCTCGTATTCGCCATCATGGACCTGTTCGCCTCCCCGGTCACGAACCCGCATGGGGCCACGCTCCTGTTCTCCACCCACTATCCGGAGCTGCTGGATCATTTCACCCGCAAGGATTCGATATGGTTCGCCGTCCGCGATGGAAAAGGCTTCGCCCTCCGGAATCTGGGCGCATACCTGGGCCGCACCGATTTGAAGAAGAGCGTTTCCTTCTTCGCCAACCGGGTACCCGGTACCGCGCCCTCATACGCGGCCGTCCGCGCCCTCCAGGATTATGCGGAAAGGTACGTGCATGCTTAATGCGAAAGGCCAGTATGTGCTGTTCGTCTGCGAGGGCGTGGCCGAACAGTACATACTCACGACCCTTATCGAACGCGGCGAACTGACCGTGCCGAACGAGCTTATCGTGCCTAATCAGCTGCGAGGCACATGGTATTTCACCCGCAAGGAATCGAAGCGGATGCTCGACCGGTTCCTCAACATGTCATACGGCAAACACCCGCTGCTGATCATACGTATAGTCGACTCGGACTCGGATGTACTGCGCATACCTCGAGGCTACGAACATGCGGCCGAGGTCGTGAACCTGCGAACCCATCCCGAAATCGAAATGCTGGTCATCATCAACGAGGGCATGTACGGCAAATACACGAACGGCTCCAAACGGCTGAAGCCCTCCGACTATTGCAAAAGAGAACTGGGCATGAAGCAGGTGAAAAGCCGCGCATGGCTGGAACGATACTGGGCCGCGTCCGGCTTCCGCGAGCCTGCGTCTTGCGGTGCTCCTGCCGATTGCCAACACGGAGCACATCTCGTCGAGGATGCGTCCCTTGTCCTTCTTCGATGCCTTCATGTACTCATCCCTGAATCTCAGGGTGACCTGTCGCTTCGTCGCCATGCTGATCCTGTCTTCCATAAGACAAGCCAAACAGGACCGGTACCGTTCGCGCTCATTCCCGATGAGGCACCACTATGCACTACGCGCTCAAAAAACGTGAGGCACGTCGCCCACGCCGTGAAGAGCCGTGTCCGCACTATAATGTTAGATAGACGGGTTTACCGTGTTGCGATGCAGGCGAAAGGAGGCCGATGATGTGCGGAGCGTTGGATGTGGCGGACTACATCCTTCAGGAGAAAGGACGTCTGACAGCCTTCCAATTGCAGAAACTTCTCTATTACTGCAAGGCATGGAGTCTGGTATGGGGCAACGCCCCGGTGTTCGGCGAGCCGATCGCCGCCTGGGGCGACGGTCCGGTCGTGTACGACGTGTACAAGCGGCACGCGCACCAGTACAGCGTCATCGCCGACGACATCCACGGCGACCGTGACAAGGTGCCGGCCGATTACATGCCCCTGCTCGATGGGGTGCTCTCGTCATACGGGAGAATGGGCGGGGACGATCTTCGGGATCTCACCCACGCCGAGGAACCTTGGAAGGATGCCTACAACGGGAACAACGGGCTCAAGGCGGCGACGATCAGCGACGAAAGCATGCACGACTACTATTCGCGGTTGATGAACTCGGACGAAACGACGCGTCGTAACCATCATGTGCCTCATTTCACGGTCCGCCCGGTCGTGGACATTAACGAAAAGGACTTCGAGTGGCTGACCTCCCAGCTCTGATGCGTCCCGGCAGCATGCGCGTGGCATGGGATCGCATCATCCCCCAGACGAATCTGACCCAGGACGCCATCGAGGGATTCGCCAGCGGCAACCCAGAATTGGATCACTTCTGGCTGGACAAGAGCCTGACCTATTCGAAGATAGGCATGTGCGCCGTGCATGTCGCCATGAAAGGTGAGGACATCGCCGGATTCTACACGATTTCGCCGTCCGTAATCCGAGGCGTCGGTCTGCCGAAAAGCCGTCAGGCGGGCAAACCCACCATGGCGCATCCCTCATGGCTGATAGGCGAGCTCGCCGTCCGCAAGGACCTCAGAGGAAAAAAGGAAAACGGGAGTGTCGGCGCGGCCTTGCTGTGTCATGCGGTCCACATGGCATGCGATCTGAGCGTGATGGCCGGAGGCAGACTGGTCATGCTCGACCCTCTGAACGACACGTTGGGCAAATGGTATGAAGACCATGGGTTCCTGCGGCTACCCGACGCGAAGACCATGTTCATGCCGTTGAGGAACGCCAGAAGCTATATGGAACAAATCGGCGAACCGTTCTTCGTGTTCTGATCGTCGAATCCGGTGACGCCGGAACAGCCGGTTTGTTGACGGAAGCCGCAACAAAGGTCCATGCGGCCCGAATTCCCGCCCGTCCGGGCCGCATGGACCTACCATGGGAATCAGCTTGATTCCATCCGTCAACGGCTGTACGCCGTCGAATCCGAACCGTCCGGCACGGTGAAAGGAGGGACACGAATGGGTCGGCCGTTGCTGTTCATCGATTTCGATGGGGTGATCAACCAGTTCCCCGACGACAAGGTCATGCGCCGGCAGGGGAGAACCGGTTGGATGAGACCCGACGATCCGCACCGCGCCGCGTACGCGCCGGACAACTGGTTCAGGCCGGACCGTAGGGAGCGGCTCCTGGTCCGCGACCTGGGACGCCGGTTCGTCATCCGGTGGAACGCGGAGCTCGTGGCCCGATTGGACGCCCTGGATGCGGACAAATGGTGGCTGACCACCTGGCAGCCGGAAACCGGGCGATTGAACCGGGCGTTGGGCGTCGACTGGCCGACCATCCGCTGGTACGATCCCATCACCCGCGACGGGATCCCGACCGGCAAACGCCGCACCATCCTCGACGCGCTGAAACAGGACCGGCCGATCGTGTGGCTGGACGACGAGGAGACCACCTACAATGCGGGGCTCGCCATCCAGACCACGCCGCACGAGGCTCCCGTGCTTGGCGTCGGTCCGGATTCCGCGATCGGGGTCAGCCGTCCCCAGATGGACCTCATCGAGGATTTCATCCACGACCCGCCCGCCGGCCCCGTCGTACGGTTCGAGACGGCCGGCGACGGGCACGAGGGCCATTGGGGGTTCTGACGCATGATCGACCTGTATTCGTTCCAACGGTGGCCTGACATCGTGAAGTCGTTCGGGCATTCCGGCTCGTACACGCCCTCATGGTCGGCCGCACGCCGGCAGGCCATCGCCGACGACGGGGATGAGGACTGGTGGAACACGATTTCACCCGCCTATGAGTGGATGATGGGCGAAATGGAGCATGCCGGCATGCCGCGTCCGGACCCGGACGCGGCCCCGTTATGGGCGTGGGCGCGCTGGGTCGATTCGAAAGGCAGGGCGCATACGCGTCCCGACCGACGGTATCCGGGCTTCCGCAACCAGTACGACGGGTTGGAGCTCCTGCATCTGCGGGTCGATGAGAACCGGGTGCTTTGCACGGATTTCGACCAATACCATTGCGTCATCAACCGGTGTCCGTGCGCCCCGCTGGATGCCGGCGCATGGCCGCCTGAGGAGTACGACCGGTGGCTGGACGAGCATTGGGACGATCTGGCCGAAAAGAAACGGCTCCAGTACAGGGCGAACGCGATCGCGGATCCGAAACGGCTGCCGGACCGGTGGATCCAGGCCTGCCTATGGACGATCACGCCGCATGATGTGGTCGATATCCGACCGGCATGCGGGAAACCGGATACCATTGGGAATCATGGATGATCTGAAGAGCAGGGCGGCCAAGTTCGCCGAATCATGGGCGGGACGCGGCGACGAGAAATCCGAGACCCAACAGTACTGGCGTGACCTGTTGGACAAGGTGCTGCTCATCCCGAACACGAGCGACAGGCAGACGCTCTGGTTCGAACGGCGCACCGCATTGGACGGGTTCATCGACGCGCTCATGATCCAGGCCCGTGTGCTCGTCGAACAGAAGAGCCTCGGCGTGGATTTGGACAAGCCGGAACCACGTCAGGGAACCATGGTCACCCCGGTGGAACAGGCGAAACGGTATTCCGACAGCCTGCCGCCATCGGAACGCCCGTCCGTGCTCATCACCTGCAATTTCGGATTGTTCCGCCTCTACGATCTGGAAGCCGACCCGTTGGCCCGCACCCCGCAATCGGAGTTCACGCTTGCCGACCTGCCGGAGCACATCAACGAGATTGGCCGCCTGTTCGCGCACGAGAACTCCCGCGTCGTCCAACAGGAGAAACTGTCCGTCAAAGCCGGCCGACGAGTCGCCAGACTGCATGATTCCCTGGCGAAATGCTTCGAACATCCCGATGACCCGTCTGAACATGATGCGCTGGCGATGCTGACCGTGCGCCTCGTGTTCTGTCTGTATGCGGAGGACGCGAACCTGTTCAAACCGGACGCGCTCCGCGACTATGTGGCGGCATCCACGCCCGAACGTCTGGGCGAAGACCTGTACGACCTGTTCGAAGCGTTGGACACACCAATCGAGAAGCGGCGTCGTTACCTGCCGGAACCGTTGAAAGCGTTCCCCTACGTGGATGGTGGCCTGTTCGCCGACCAAATCGACGTACCACCTTTAACCGAGGAACTGCGTGACGCTCTGCTGGAAATCAGCGAAGGCTTCGACTGGAGCGGCGTCAGCCCCGTCATCTTCGGTTCCCTCATGGAGGAAACCCTCAGCCATGACGAACGGCGCAAGGGAGGCATGCATTACACGTCCGTCAAGAACATCCACAGGCTCATCGACCCGTTGTTCCTCGACGGTTTGAAAGCCGAACTCGAGGGGGCGGAGGCCAGGCCGGTCGCAGGCGGTTCCCGCACCAACGCGCTCAACAAACTCCACGACAAGATAGCCGGCCTCCGGTTCCTCGACCCCGCCTGCGGTTCCGGCAACTTCCTGACCGAAACGTATCTGGAATTGCGTCGCATCGAGAATCGGATCCTCGCCGATTTGGACAAGGACGGACAACTCGCCCTCGACCTCGGCGACGACATCAACCCGGTCAAAGTCAGCATCAGCCACTTCCATGGCATCGAAATCAACGGATTCGCATGCGCCGTAGCAAGAACCGCGCTCTGGATCGCGGAACAGCAGGCGTTGGACGACACCGAGTCGACCATCAGCGGCCTGCCCCGACTCCCGTTCACCGATACGGCACACATCCGGCAAGGCAACGCGCTGCGCCTCGACTGGAACGAACTATTACCCGGCGACCACTGCGACTATGTGATGGGCAACCCGCCGTTCATCGGACAATACCTCATGAGCGACAGTCAAAAAGAGGACATGAGGCTTATATGGGACAAAGGCTATGACGGGTATCTCGACTACGCGACAGGCTGGCATCGCAAGGCCAGTGAATACCTGGCCAAACCGGGGGCGGCGTTCGCGTTCGTGTCCACGAACAGCATCAGTCAGGGCCAGCCCGTGCCCAGCCTGTTCCGACCCCTGTTCGACGAGGGATGGCGCATCCGGTTCGCGCACCGCACGTTCGCCTGGGACGCCCAGTCCACCGACAACGCGCACGTGCATGTCGTCATCGTCGGCATGGACAAAACGTCGGAACCGGCGCCGATCCTGTTCGAATACACGGACATTGACGGGGAACCAGCCGCCCGCACCGTGGACAACATCAACGGATACCTGCTCGACGATCCGAACGTGTTCGTGGAGAAAAGAATGAAACCGCTCAGTTCGGAACTGTCTCCGGCCGGACGCGGATCCCAGCCCACGGACGGCGGCAACCTCATCCTCGACAATCGGGAGGAGTACGACCAAGCGATATCCGACCCAATCGCGGCAAAATACGTGAGGCCGTTCCGAGGGTCGCGCGAACTCATCAACGGGATCGAACGCTGGTGCCTGTGGCTTGTCGATGTGGAGCCCGCCGAAATCAGGAACTCCGCATTCCTTCGTCGACGCGTGGATGCCGTCAGGGAGATGAGACTCGCCTCGAAGAAGGCCCCTACCCGTGCGAAGGCCACGACCTCATGGCTGTTCGACGAGAACCACCAGCCTACCGGTCGCTTTCTCTGCCTTCCCAAAGTATTCAGCGGCCGTCGTGAGTACGCCACCTGCCTGTCGTTGGAACCCAATGTAATCGTGAGCGACCTTTGCTATACCAGCCCCGATCCGGACGGACTGGCGTTCGCGGTCATCGAATCGCGTATGTTCATTGTCTGGCAGGCGGCGGTCGGCGGACGACTGAAATCAGACTACCGTTTCAGCAACACGGTCGTGTGGAACAACCTGCCTCTGCCCGCCCCCGACGACGACACCCGCGCCGCATTGATCGAGGCCGGCAAGAACGTGCTGGCGGCGCGCGCGAACCATCCCGGCCAGTCCCTGGCAGACCTGTACGACCCCGACTACATGCCGACCGACCTACGCGCCGCCCACCGGGAATTGGACAAGATCGCGGACGTGGCGTTCGGCGCGAGGAAATGGCTGAAGGACGATGACGATACGCGCCTGCAAGTGTTGTTTAAGTCATACACTCGTATGACAGGTAGCAGTGAGGTGTGACAGTGGTAGACAAAAATCTAATCGTAGACACCATTAGTCAAATAGGTTCAGTCGCATTAGATGCGGCCCAGGATAATGCAATAGACAATGTCAATGAGGAAGTCAATCAGGCGTTAGCTTTCGAACGGAAACAGGAAAGGAAGCATATTGCTCGTGTATTCGCTGAATTAGGTATTGACAGGCAGAAGGCAATCAATCTTCTCGTCTTTGAATGGGATACAGATAGAAGAGACGCTGAAGAGCTGATGTTGGAGGCTCATCGCATTTACTGGCCTTTGGAACGATTGAAACGCCATTTGAGAAACGAGGATTGGACCATGTCCGAAATCAGCGATTTTCTTCACGACTATGAAGTTGCGCGACAATTGAGAACCAATAGAAGGCTGTCTGATCTGACCGCTGCTGGTCTAGTCGATTGGCTCCAAAAGAATCAGGACTGATTGCATTGCAATGTGGCCTATCTGTCTTGTACGGGATCAAGGAAGACTGGCCACATTGTTCTATTCTTCTGGCTTGCTGAGGCCGACTCCCGTCTGTACGCCGGATTCGAATTGTTCCAGCTTGTCCGCGAATGTATCCAATTCGATTGCCGATACACGGCCGGTTATGCTTGCACCGTGGTTTGATACCCTGATGCCATAACGATTTCCTCCATCGTCCCAAACATCGAATCGCAGGTCTTCTATTCTCTCTAGTTTGTTCGCGGATGGTTCCTTAAGCACGCTGTCGATAAGCGTAAGCAGCGTATGTGCAGCATTCGGAGACAGATTCAAACGGTAATGCAGCAGACCATCATCAAACTCGATTTCGATTACGTTCGAATCGAGTCTCGTGCAGTTCAAGGAAATATCAGGCATATTCCCCAAGATATTGGCAAAGGCAGACCGGGTTCTTGGCGTGGACTTCTTTCGGAAGAAATACGGGCCAAGAACCCATGAATGTCAGTGCTTCTTCTTTTTGTTTCCGCCGTTGACCCAGTCGAAAGCGGTCTTGAATGCTTCTCGTGCGGTGTTGGTCTGATCGTAGTAGTCACTGCCCATGTCGCTTTTCTTATAGTCGATGACGGTGTTGTTCACGTCTCCGCGACCGTCTGAGAAGGTGACTCGCCATCCTTTGCTGCCACCTAGGTAGAAGAGTTTCGCGCGACGATGGTTGTTATCGGCGTCGGTTGGCCACACCTGCGGGTACGTGTTGCCGGTCAATTCCAAATCGGGGTGGCCTTGGAGAGCCATGTTCGCGCCTTCCTCAGCCGACTGCGGGTCACAACCCTTGGACTCCAAATACTCGCCGAAGGAATAATCCATGTCATCCGTGTAGGTGAGTTCCGGATTGGTGAGATACACTTCGGCATCACCATCTTCGGCGGCTTCACTGGCAAGTTCGGACATTTGCTGCGGGTCGTTCCAAGCATCCTCGGTGCCATCCATGTAATCGTTGCCCCATGCGATATACCGGTCGCGATCCAATTCCGGCAGCTTCTCGAACTCCTCACGGCTGACGTACAGGCCGGATTCCACGCGATAGCCTTCATCATCGGGGCCGAACTTACGTTCCGAGTACTCCCTGTTGGCGATGTCGATAAGCTTCTGATCCAGTTCCTGCATTCGCTTCACACCGGTCTCATAGGTTTCAACCGGCGCGCCGCCGGTATTCGATTGCTGATTCTGTTCGAATCGTTCGAGTACGTCACCGGTCGGCATGCTGCTGGTTTTGCCTTCATCCGCATAAGTGCCGTCACGGTTTCGACGTTGCTGTTTTGCCTGTGCTGATTTTCTGGAGTCGACCATTGTTTCTCCTTGCTATTTTGGGTTGAAGTTTTCGAGCTGTCTGCCGTAACTCTTACCTTTTGTTGTTTGTCAGAACGTTGAAGAATGACCGCTGCCGTTCATCCAACCATGTGGGGGAATGGCCGGCGTCAATATTCGATTGCTTGATCAGGTACGCCACTCGGTTTGGGGTTGAGCTTTTCGCGTCGCGAAACTCGTACACTGTGTTTCCTGTCGGAGTGTTCCTTCGGTGTATGCGCCATCCGTCGATTGATGCGTCATCCTGTTCGTCGAATCCTCCGGAGAAACCTACATAGGGGGAGTTGTCTTGGAGTGCGTCCATCCCTTCGGCCCACAGTTCACGATTCTCTTCGCTCATGGTCCCGTCGTAATAGGATGCGGGCGGAGACACGACGGATGTTTGCCGCTCATATTTTTCCAAGGCGTCAGCATTCGGGAACCCGGCTTTTTTGTGTTCGTCCTTGAACCGGCCGCTCTCGGGTTCCCTCAGTTGGCGTCTCGCCTGCGCTGATCTGACCGTATCTACCATTTCTGCTCTTTTCTGCTAATTGTGTATGTAGTCGAATCCATTCGAGGCCAGGGACTCTCGCTCCCTCGCTTTTTGCCATGCTTTCCATTTCCATGGCTGCCAAGGTCTACGGGGAGGCGTCCCGAATACCGGAGATACCGTCAGCCGGTTCAATCCGGTTCCGGATGCCTCCATCCGCGCGATCGGCGCATCGTATTCGCCACGTTTCTCATTGGAACGGGTTCGCCATGTCTCCAGATCGTCGGCGACCTTTTCCATCTTCGGGAGGTTGATATTTTTCGATATCGGCGTTTCCAATCTGATGGAGGTGGTGGGGGATTGGAATTGCGTGTGACGTTTCATGCCGTGTGTCTGGTCCGGCACGTCTTGCACGGTGAGCGTGGAGCCTGGTCTTCCGTCCACCGGAATGGTTCTGGAGCTCGCTTGTCTTGCTTTCGCTGGGGGTAGGGGTACTTCGGTGGTGGGGGGGCAATGGCGGCCGGGGTTGCTGTTCGTATTTTCGTATGGATTCGTCGGTTGGCATACCGGATTGACGGTGCTCGTCTCGGAATCGTCCGGTGTTGGGGTCTCGCAGCTGTTGGCGGGCTTGGATTGATTTGTTGGCTGGCATGTTGTTTTTTTTTCGTTGGAAGGGGCTGTCGTGTTTTTCTGGTTCCACGTTATCTATTGTTTTCTGGTTTTCTCCTGTTTCTTCGTTATCTCACCACCAAGATATCTGTTATACTGAGTATGTCCACATAAAGATAATGAAAGAGGAAACCAATGGCACTCACCATCGAAGAACAACACGAAACCAACGACCTCGACCACGACATCCTCGCCACCCGCGAAGTCACCTTCATCTGCGGGCACAAGCGCGTCTACGAGGACATCAGCGCCTGCCAGAAAAGCTGGATGGAACGCTGCCAACGGTGCCCCAACTGCCAGTACAAGCGCGACAAGGCATACGTCGAAAAGCTGTCTGCCGAAATCAACTCACCAGAACTCCTCGAGATGTGGCTCAAAGAAGCCCCTCCTACTAAGACCAGCAGGAAAGGAGCCATCAGACTATTTAGGCAAGGAACCTCAATAAACACTGACGACTAATAGAAGAAACAGGTAAACAAGAAAAATGGAACGCGACTACATGCACCTCGGAGACATCACAAAGAGGGATATCGCGAACGAAATCCGTGATATCAAAACCTCTCATCAATATCCCGAGGAAGGATGGAAGATCAATGGCGACCCCACAACGCTCCAGTACTTGGCGGAGCTGTGGGCGGAGCAGGAAAACGAGGAGCAGCCCGAAGACCGTGGCACATTCCCGTTCTGGCTTGAGACGCATGTCGACGATGGCAGAGTGGAGGAACCCGAGAACCGCATATACGAGGTCACGGTTCTGGTCGCCACCAGACAGTACGTGCAGTTCTCTGCTCCGGAAGGCATGGATTCCGAAGAGGCCAAAGCGTGGTTTGACGAGCATCGTGACGATGAAGGCGCGATCGTGTTCGAGAGAAGCGAGGAGGTCGCGGACGAGGAATTGTATGTCAACGACCGCAATGACGAGCATTGCGGCTTGTCCCTGTCCGGTAGTGCCAGTGAACGGCTGTAACCGTTCTCCTACCTTTAATTGACGGAACATCATAGGGTGGTTGACTGCACCCTTACGCCGTTAGTCATGCTGGCGGCGTACTGCGAGTTCAAAAGGTCGTAGCCTTTGTGTCGCAGGTTCATAGCGGCTATCCGGTCGTCGTTGGACCGGTATCCGCAGTTGCGGCAGACATACAGGTGGCGTTTCTTGTCGCGGTTGGCTTTGCGGATTTTCCCGCATTTCGGGCAGGTCTGGCTTGTGTAGGCCGGGTCAACGAACACGACTTTCTGACCGTTGCGTTTCGCCTTGTATTCGACCATCTGCCGGAATTGGTGGAAACTCCAACTGACCTGAACATACCTGTCCTTGACCCTGACCTGTTCGGTCGCATTGCGGATTCCCGTAAGGTCTTCGAGAACGAACATCGTATCCCTGTCGTAATGGTTGACGAGTGCCTTAGACGCCTGATGGTTCACATCAGTCATCCAACGGTTTTCTCTGTCGCCTATGGTCTTGAGTCGTCTGCGGGCGCTTCGGGTGCCGCGTTTCTGCAACTGTTGACGGAGCCGCTTGTATTTGCCGCGCTTGCTTTTCACCTCCCCTCCATGTTGGAAGACGGTGGTTTCGCCGTCATAACTGGTGGCGAGCATTCGGATGCCCAAGTCCACGCCCACTATGTTTTTGGGGCTTGGGGTTGGGTCGGGAACCTGTAGGATGATGGGAATATGCAGGTACCATTTGCCTCGTTTCGATATCAGTCGGGCGGTACCGAAACGTGCCGTACGGTATTCGTCCGGGATTCCCTTCCATTGGGCTTTCACTTTGATTCTCCCGCCCATGACGGGAAGGCTGAACATTCCTGTCATGGGCGAATAGGAGTAGTCGCGGTTCCACAGCAGGTCAACACCGGCGGACGAGTACTTTGGTCTGGTGGAATAGTATGCCGTCCTCTTCCTCTTGAGGTTTTCTCCGTTCCGGCGTTCCATGCGCGAGCGAATTGCCTTGTAGGACGCGATGACCCGCCGTATCGAAGATTGGGTCATCTGGGCCAACAGTCCGTATTTGTCGCGTAGCGGGTGATAGACAGCCTCGTTGATTTTCCTCTGGCTGAGGGTGTGGTGTTCTCCAATCCAATCGGATACTTCGTTGCAACAGGAGGTGTAATTGTCACATAGGCAGTTAAGGGCTTCAGACTCGTGTTTGTTGGTCGTGAGCTTGACTTTCATGGTCAATGCGAGTTCTACCATATGCTTCACCTCCAATAAAAAAACATTATATCATAATGTTAGTGGAAAAAGAAAGGCATTCACCCACGACCACAAGGGTCGTGGTACCCTGCCTAAAAAAATCATGGACGGTGAGTGATTTTTTGCGCTGTAGCATCTTGTGTGGTTGTGTCCAGTAGTTCACCTACTTTGGGTCTTGCAGCTTTTGCTGTCGTAGGATCATTGGTTTCTATGAAACGTCATTCTATGTGGACAAATAATCCTCCGGTGCCGTATGGCATCGGGGGATTATTTATTTCAAACCTTGCATGTTTTTTTCATTTACATGTTATACTGAATATGTCCACATAGAATGAAAGAAACCACAATGAACACGTACGAGAACTTCGAAAAAAACGCCAACATCATACTCGCCATAACATGCGTCCTCTGCGCATGCTTCATGTGGAGAGTCACAGGGCTCGCAATGGTCATCGCATCAATCGGATTCGCAACCTCAGGAACACTGATGATTACCCACTTCGTGACGCGATGAGCATGTTCTGGATTGGATATGCCGCCGGATTCGTCACTTTTCCCGTCGTATTCGGCCTTCTGGCGTTGGGCTTCCTTCTCCTCGTCCCGCATTGGCCGAACCCGACATGCGGCCTGTCCTGCATTCCCTGCGATGAGACCCTCATCGAGGATGACAGTACGCGTACGGTATCCGGCTTCATCGCCGAACTGAAATACGTCATCCACGGTCTGACCCGCCGGCATCGCATCAACTACAAGGCGTGGATGAAGGCGGGGAAACCGAATCTGGGGTGGAAGCCGGTGGCATGACGGGTTACCTGATCTCAGACCAGTTGCAGGGTGCGCCCGTCCGGCATGATCGCGTTGACCTGAAGCCTGCCGCCGATGGCGTCGAGATAGCGGCGCAGCGTACGGATTTCGGTCTTGTCGACGTCGCCGGATTCGAGGCTGCTGACCCGCTTCTGGCTGACGCCCATGCGTTCGGCGAGCTGCTTCTGGGTCACGTCCTGCTGTTTGCGCGCTTCTTTCAGCTCATACAGGCGCATCTCCTCAAGAAGCTGTTCCTTGCGCTCGTCGATGGTCTTCTGGTCAAGGTCGTGATCGGCCTTGAAGTCCTCCAACGTGTAGCTCATTTCGTGTCCTTCCCATGTTGTTCTTCCAGCCACCGGATGTACCGTCGTTCGGCTTCGCGGATGGCTGTCTTATACCATTTGTTCCATTTGTTCTGTTTGTCTCCGCCGACCAATAGGACCGCTTTGCGTTCCGGGTCGAAGACGAACAGGATTCGGACTTCGCTTCGACCTGTCGAACCGGGTCTCAGTTCCTTCATGGAGCCGATGATGGAGCCCTCGATTTTCCCCACCAGGGGGCGTTTGAGGTTCGGTCCGCGTTCCCGAAGGAGGTCAAGGGCCGCGTAGACTTGGTAGGCGGTCTGTTTGTCAAGTCCGTCAAGCCAGTCCTTGATGGGTTCCATCTCTATCTGCCACATGCCCATAAATATACCATATAAGGTATATAAAGTAAAGTCGGAAACGAGAAAAAGCAATGACCAAATGCAAGAAACCAACGCCGTACGATCCGAAGCTCATCGCCGAACGATGCAACCCGTTGGCCCTGCGGCTCGGCTGCGCGGCCGGCTGCTGGAAGGGCGAGAATTTCAAACAGTGCGGCAGGCCGCCGGTCGCCATCCAAGTCTACTCAAACGGGGGGGCGGCCCGCCGGTCGCCATCCGCCGTTGGACACGCGACGACGGGTACGACGATAGCGAATTTTTACCCAAGGAGGGCGTCTACGGACCCGCGTGCAAGCTGCATGCCAACCATGATGTCGTCCCGCTATCGGAGGTGTTGAAGGCCGTGGCCGATGCCGGCTGCTGGAAGCATGATCCGTCGCTCATGCCACCGCTATCGGGCGTATGGCCATACGACCCGATGCGCGTCTTCGCCTTATGCGACCCGTCCTGGCTGCGTCTAGGATGCACGGCCGGCGTATCCCGCGACGGGGACTACGAATCCTGCGGCAAACCCGTGGTCGCGATCCGCCGTTGGATGCGGACGGACGGCCCCGACTGTGAGGATATGCCCGAAACCGGCTGGTACGGGCCCGTATGCAAGACGCACGCCAACCATGATGTCGTGCCATTAGCCGTCATATTGGACGTGATGACGGGAGGCAGGCGATGATAAGCACATACGACTGGTTCATCGCCCGATGCAAGGCGGTCATCAACCATTCCAGGCCGCCCGAACCGCCGATGCGCGTCCGCCTGCACGAGGCGGGTCATGCGGTCGCCGGCCACCGGTTCGGATACGTGCAGCAGGGCATCATGCTGCACGAGGACGATACCGGAGAGACCAGCCAGCAGTACGCCACCGGTATGGACGATGACATGTCCGTCCGATTGCAGACGGAGATAATCATCTCCATGACCGGATTCGCCGTGACCCTGGAATATCCGGAATACAAAACCGACGCGCTCCGCATCGGCGGCGACGTGCAAATGGAGCTGGTGAACGCGGCGATCATCCACCGAATCGACCCGGCGATGGGCTCCGCCGACGAGATCATGGACACGCTATGGGTCAGGGCGCGCCTCGTCGCAAGGAACAACAAGCCCCTGATTCAGGCGGTCGCCGCAAGGCTTGACCATTACGGTTTCTGGACCGGTGAGGAAATCCAGCGAATCATCGACGACTGCGAAAAGGAGCTGGACCGATGAGCGTCCTGGAATGGCCCGCCGACCTGACCGACCTCCGGCTGCCGCCCGCATGGGACGGGCGACCCGTCGACTGGCATGGCTGACATCCACCCATCGAAGCCCGCGCCCTGTTCCTCTGCGAGGACAACGGCTTACAACGCGATCCGCAACCATGTTCCGGCTGCGGGCACCCGTTCCAACCCTGGTGAAACCAAGGATTGACGGCCGACGGGCGCGCCTCCATCACCATCGAACGCTGCGGGTTCTGCAACACGACCATCGCACTCGAGACCGGGCCGGACGGGACAAGCGAATGGACGTTGGATGATAGCGACTACGGGCCGGAAGGCAGTTCCGACAATCAGAAAGGAAACCGATGATGTTCGGATTATTTGGAAAAAAGAAGGAAAAGCAACCTCCGGTGATTCTCGATCTGAGTGTCAAGGAAAAACCGGACGGTTGGGATGAACTGATCCGGCTGGGCTTCGAGCCAGTGTTCGTCAACCATAGGCCACGGCCGAACGGCATTTCAGACGACTACGTGCAGACCCGCTGGCGGTTGAAGGCGAACCCGGATGTGACATGCACGGTATACGACTCGTGGGAGGGCGGAGGCGGTGCCACGTTCCTCGACTTCGACGCCCCATGGAATCCGCGGCGGATTCACGGCGGATACAATCTCAGCTGGCCCAATTACACGCTCGACCGGCTCCACTCCCTCGGAAAGGTGCTGTTCGAGGGTGACAGGAGCGAATTCAAGGAGCCGGATTCCGGCAATCTCGACTTGAGAGGGATCACGCCGGACCCGGTTAGGGAGAAAATGCGGGAACTCGGATTCCGTATGGAATGGGATGACAGCCATGACTTGAATGGGGATGATTCCGATGAAGAATATTGGTGCAAATACGATCAGGGAGAACTTCGTGACTTGCACCGATCGTGCCTTGCCCTGTACGCCCATGTCGACAGGACAGCCGGAATAGTCGCCATCGTGGATGTCGAGACCGGGAAGCAAGCCACGTTGGGATTTGATAAGCTCCTGAAACTGGATCGCATCGAATACGGAAAGAAGTCCTCCATGACCGGACCCGATGCCGAGGAATTGGAATCCATACGGAAGGAATACCGGCGTCAAACGGAACGCGACGAACGAATATCGCGCCGGGCCGCGGAACTGCGGCATGATCGGCTGAATCGGACAGGAAGGCAGCAGGGGGAGGAATCATGAGTCTGGAAGCCGTGCGCCGTCTCGCGTGGACGGCGATCGTCCTATTTATTATGGCGATCGTGTTCGCATTCAACCACGGGCCGATCCTCGCCTGGCTGGCCGCGAACCATACGCCGCTGCTCGTCGGACTTCTCCAATCGCCGTTGTGGCTTGTCGCGTTCCTGCTCATCGTCCTTGGATTGCAATGCTGGCTGGACATCGTGGATGATGACGAGACCCCGTTCGCGATCGGCATGCACGCGCTTGGCATCATGCTGTGCATCGGCTGGTGGGCCGTCGGCGTTGCATTGTCCCCCCGCCAGCGGGCCGACATCGACGTGTACGGCCTGATGGGCGGCTTTATTCTCACCTGCGTGTTCGCATGGATCATGGACCGGCGTCAAACGGCTGGCAAGGAGACTTTCCCGAAGCTACGCGACCAGATAGCCGACTTCGCGGTCGAGTATATCGCCAGCAAATCCTATCGGAAGAACAAGGATAAGGAAGACGAGTGATGGATGAGATTGGACGACCGGCCTATGTGAGCGGCGAGGCCGCATGCAACACGGTCGACATCGCCACCGCATTGGGCGGCGGATTCCATGTCAGCTTCCCGCCCGGCCGTGGCACCATGACGTTGACCAAGTATTTCCCGGACGGCTCCGATGTGAGCATTGAGGTTGGCGACGATCGGGCCGCCGCCTCGAACAGCCGGTTCGAAACCGTTGAATGGGATATCGAGGACGGAATACCACAGAAACTAGTGGACATGTTGCACCCTAAAGCGGGTTAATGCCACGGTTTTCAGATTTTCTTCAAGAATCGTTCTTTGAACGAATGATAATCGTAGTATCCGTCCGGTTTTCCTCCACCCAACTTCGGAACAGGAAAAGCCGGTCAATCTTCCAGAACGTTGTCTTAAAAAAAGGATGCTGCGCCGATGCGAAGAATTAAAATATTCATCGATAACACCATTATTCCCGCAGACATATACGCCGGGCAGAAAATCGCTTTCATCTTCCTGCCAGCAGGCCGTCAAACAGCTCAAGGTCGTGAACAAGTCGTGCATCAAGCCTCAGTGGAGAATGAGAACGGGCGTGTAATCAACGTGACCTGGCAGGCTAAAGGCTGGTTCAACCGGCTTGTCACCCGGCATTCGCCTCTTCTTCGACGTATGCTCGGACAACCCGACACCTACCGGTTCGACGATAACATCGCCTCTCCGGAATTCATTCAGGAGCGTGCAGATTGAGCAGGGCAGCACATAAGACCGTTCAACCAGTAAGCCGATCAGCCGTAAGAAGGAAGAACCGGTTCCAACGACGTGTCGCCCTCTGCCTGATGTCGGCAATGATTTTGTCAGGAGGAATGGCATGTCTTTTTCTGCCGCATAATGAAACCGCATACGCAGGTGAACGTTTCAACCAGTCCACCGCATTAACCACGGAACAGTTGACGGCATCAAGCATCGATGATGCGGCTAGCAGGAGCAGCCAAAGGGAAGACCTCACAGTGGACGGCACATGGGATATAGGTGACCAGCCGGACCGCAAGCTCACCATCATTCACGCGGATAATCCAGTGGTCCGTGATCTGATCAACGGGCGCGACGAGGATCAGACTCCGACCGGATTCAATCCGGACCATGCGACCGGCGACACGGGCAACGCGTACGCGTACGGGCAATGCACATGGTGGGCGTACGTGCGGCGCACACAACTGGGATTGCCGGTCGGCAGCCATCTGGGGGATGGCGGCATGTGGGCCGATTCCGCCAAGGCGCTCGGCTATTGGGTGGATGATACTCCCCGACAAGGGGATGTGATTGTGTTCAGCCCGGCGCAGGTCAACAACGCATGGGGGCACGTCGCCATCGTGGAGAAGGTCAACGGCGACGGTTCCATCGAGATTAGCGAAGCCAATGTGAACGGGCAGGTCGGCCCGTTCCGACGCACCATCGAGGCGAAACAGACGCATGCATACCAGTACATCCACTATTAGAAGAGCTCCCATTGTCCTGACGGTTCTCCTGCCAATCGTCATGCTCGCCATGCCGACGATCCCGGCATGGGCGGACGCCGCCGATCCGGCTCCAATCCACATGGCGAGCAGTGTCAGATCGTTCCCGAAACACTTGGTTCCGCATCGTTCGTTCAGTGAGGCCGTATCGACCGACGTGGACGGCTCATGGGGAGGCATCGAAACCTTGGACGTGCCGCATACGGAAAGCCCCGAGGAACAGGCCACGCGCATCCAAGCCGAACAGGCGCGACAGTCGGAGGCTGCGTCACGCGCCGAACCACGCACACCGGTCATATCGGCGCCGACGACAGGTGACAAGGAGAAACCCGCCTCGGATACGGCCGCCGCCCTGGTCTCCTACGCGCTCCAATACCAGGGCGCGCCATACGTGTACGGGGGCAATACGCCTGCCGGCTGGGATTGCAGTGGTTTCACCCAATACGTGTACGCGCGGTTTGGCATCCAATTGCCGCACCCGTCCGGCATGCAGGCCACGGTCGGCACGCCCGTTACTGACCCGCAGCCGGGTGATCTTATGGCAAACGCGGGGCATGCGGGCATTTACATCGGCAACGGTCTGATGATCCATGCGATGAACCCGGTCGATGGCACGAAGGTCACGGCCGTCATGCCCGGCATGGGATATTATCGTCTGCTCGGCTAGGGCACGCTATACTGTGTGGAAAGGGTCGGTGCGCGTTTTCCGGTTCTCTGTCCGAACGACGCGCGTCGACCCTTCTTTGTCACCGGTTGTTGTTGGCGTACGGGTTTTGCGTATTGCCTGATGTTTTTAGTTTAGGGTGGCGGTGCCGGTGGATAGTGGGATTAGTTGGGAAAGTAGTGGGCTGATCCATGCCCATTCGGCGAATAGTAGCGTTACCCAGAAGAATAGGCAGGTGGTTGCGCGTAGGATGATTGGGCCTGATTGGATGCGCCAGATTAGTGTCATGAGGTTCCATGATGTTGTTTTCTTCTGGCGGTCTTTGTGCCAGATGAGCCATGACAGGCCTGTGAGGATGCACCAGATTGTTAGTGTTGCGGTGAACAGGAGTTGGCTGACTGGAGCGTATTTGCTGGCTTTTTGGATACTGCGTGCGATGGTGGCTTTTGCCTGTTGTATGGGAGTTGATTGTTTGGGGGCAAGTTCTTGCGGTATTCCGTCAGCAGTGTTGGCCCAATATTTGAACCGTCCGCGGACGATGAGTCTAGCACTCAGACTGTCCTGTTCATCTAGCGAGTATTTACAGGTGGTGAGCGTGATGAGGCGCGCGTCTTTTTGGTCTGTCTGGTCGGCGATGACGGCGGCATCATCGGGGGTCGTCATCCAAGATGATTGCATTTCATACACGTACCAGTGGTCGGCTGTCTGAATGATGATCGGATCCCCGGGTTTCAACGTGTCCGCCGGCCCTAGGTCGCCGGGGGTGCGGTGTCCGGCGTAGGAGCTGTTGCCGATGCTTCCGGGCATGACGGTTCCTTGATAGTGTCCGATACCGTAGTTGTCAAGGACTTGCAGATCGGCGCCTTCTTGGATGGCTCGTTGCCATTCGGTGCCGAACCGGGGGATTCGCATCCAGCCGATCACTGTCGAGTATTCGGGTTCCGGTTCGGTGGGTGGTTCTCCGGTTTGGGGTTTGGCGATGCGGGTTGAACCGTCGGTTTTAGTGGGTTGGGCTGTTTTGAATCCTTGGTTGGTGACGATGGTTTGTTGGGTGTGGATCTGGTCCATTCCGTTGCCGATGTATACCCATCCGACGTGCATTACTAGGATGATGGCGAGGAAAATCGACATGCCTGCGAACAATTGCAACAGCTGGTAACCCACTCCTTGTGATTGTCTGTCTTCTCTCTTAGGAACGGTGTTCTCTTCAATATTCCGGAGCGAAATGTCGTCAGTATTGTGCTGAGGACGGAGTCGGCCGGGTCTTGAGGCGGCATGTCTTCCCATTAGTCTTTTTCCTTTCTTCCCGGATACGGTTTAGTTGACGAATTGAAGCGGGATAGCAGTGACGTTCGATGCCTCCAAGAGGAAACGAAACCTTTTACTGACTTCCGTTTTACCGTTTTACCGGAACGAATGCTATCGTCGTTATCTCGTGCGTTATTCGTCTTGTTGGAAACTGCCTGATCCGCCTGTGAATCGGACCGGGATGTCCGCGCATTTCGCGGTTTCCAGCAGGAGCCGGAACAGTCGGACGGTGTCCTCCCTGCCCTCCATAGGGTCGAAACGGATGCCGTCGCCTTTCGACATGGCGGTCTCCAGCATGTACGCCACCTGACCGTCCGCCCCGATGAACGCGAGACCGGAACCGTTCTCCACCCACGCCTCGCGGATCGTGTCCCATCGGAAGTTCAGGTATCGGCCGAACGCGCGATACACGTCCGCGCCGACCCACATGGACCGGCAGCAGGCCAGGAATTCGGGTGATGTGATATTGATGTTGAAGCCGTTTGACGTATCGCCCATCATGAATCCCACCCGGTCGCCGTCCTTCCCCTCCACGAACGGGATAAGGGTGGCGAGGGTGACGGCAAGCAGGGTGAACCAGGCGCGGTCGCCGTCCTTCAACGGTGTCCGCTCCCCGTTCACGATGCTCATGTTGACATGGTTGAACGCGTCGACGATGGCGGCGGACTCCTCGAAGGCGGCGGGAATTTCCCCGTCCCCGCTCATGTGGAACGTGCCGTCTGGGTCGAATTCCCAATCATATTCGACCGGATTGTTGCCGGTCTCGTCGTTGGTTTCTACGATGATGCGTTCGACGCTCATTGCTTCTCCTTGTCCAATACGGTTCTGGATACTTTCAGATATCGTGTGCCGCCCGACTGGCGTAGCTGGCGGTTGTTGATGCTGTCGATGACCGGGGCTGGGGGATCCGTATACGATTCATGCGCCCGGACGATCACATGATGATTCGGGTTGAACCCGGAGTACAGGTGCGTGATCGCGAAGGTCGCCGATAGTACGTCCAGATCCTTGAAATCGTAGATGGTGTCCGTTCGGAACCCGTCGATGCCGGTCGGCGGTTCGACCGGTTCGAGACCATGGACGCCGAACATCGCCACCCTGACCCTCATGTCCGGATCATGCTCGAACAGGTGCGCATATTCGTCGCGCAGCACATCATATTCGGCTATCGCCCGTTTCGCGGTCATCGGCATGCTCTCCGGGTCGGCAAGCATACGTTTCACGAACGCAATGCCCTCGTCGGTGATGATCCGGTCATGCTGCCCGAAATCGACCAAGCCGCGTTCCTTCAACGCGTCGAAACCATAGGGGCCGGTATACCACGAGTCTTCCTTGAGCCTGTCGACGGCGAAAAACAGCATGGCGTACTGGGCTTTCGTGATGCTCTTCATCGATTGTCCCCCGTCCATTGGCTCAGGTATCCGCGCACGTCGGCCGCCGTGCCCTCCCTGTCGGAGTCGAAGCCGTCCGGCTGCCAGGTGCCGTCTGACATGATCAGCAGGTCCAGACTGATGGGATGGTCTTCCGCACCTTGGCTTTGGAATATGACGGCGCCGGTTTCGACCGGGTCGCCGTTCGAGAACAGGTCATCCCAGTACACGTCATCCGCCTCCAATGCCTCGACCCTGCCAAGACCGGCGACGGTCTTCCGGTAGCCATCGAGAATCTTCCCGCGATTTCTGACCGCTTCGATCAGCCGACTTGCCGCATGCGTCGGATCGGCGGGCAATAGCGCACGGAACACGCTTTCGCCGACCTCGAACACCAGATAGTCCGGATCCGAAGAGCGCGTGGCGGGGATACCTGAATCGTTCAACCGTTTCACGGCCTTGTCGGCCTCGTCCATGATGCCGCGGTCCTTGCGCCACTGGTCGTATCCGACGTCGAACAGGACCGTCATGGTCGTCTCATAGTCGGTGTCGAAGGTCGTTGTTTTCGGATGCCACCAGCCGTCGGAAACCGTCCAGTGGATCAGGTTCCCGTCGAATTCAAGGCGAATGCGCCAGTAGTCGAACGGTCCGCTTCGTGTTTCGAATGTGGATTTGCAGTCGAACAGTCTTCTCAGGTTCGACCATTCGTACGGTAACATCGGCGTGATTCTGAGCAGAATGATGTTGTCGGCCATCAACCAGTGACAGTCTGCGAAGAAACGAATCTCGGGCGTGACGACGCTCATTCCCTGCACCATCCCCTCTGTTTCGTCTCCACATACATGGCGTCGCGCACCTCGGTGTCGTTCCAACCCCATTCGCGGGCGAGATGCAGGTAGTGTTCGCCTATCACATCGATGACGGATTGCAGGCCCGCACGGTCGGGCACCCCGTAATCGTTGGCCTCCGTATTGAATTCCAGCCAGTCCGCTTCGGATACCGAACGCGGTCCGTCATGGTCGGTGATATCCGGTGTGGCCGGTTTGGGTTCCGGCTTCCATTCTGGTTGTGGCGGTGTGTAGTCGGTCCAGCTGAAACGGGTACGGCAGTTCGGGTTGGAGCAGCGCACGGTCTCGTATTCGATGCTCATGGTCTGTTCCTTCCGAAATACATCGCATTGTTTCGTGTCTCTTCATCCTCGTCGTCAAGGAACCGTTCGGGCCACAGGGTCGCGGCCGCACGGCGTATCTTGACCTTGGGTATGTTGCGCCAATCCTGTTCGGTCAGACGATTCACCTGTTCAATCAGCTCCCGGCCTTTGGCGGTCAGCGTTTCCGTGTCCTTGTCGGCCAGTCCCTTCTCGGCGAGCGTGGATGGCGTCTGCGGGTAGATGAATGCGGGATGCTGGGTGTGTCCGGCCATGCGGAACAGTGTCCACCATTCGCCGGTCGTCAGATTCGGGAGATCGTTCTCTTCGGTCATGACCTGTCGTTCTTCCGTCTGTTCGCGGCGGGCGTCATGGGCTTGCAGTTCGGGCCCATCATCCGTCCACGCGTTCCCGTAGTTGCTCGTGTGCTCGCCGTGCAGGGCGAGCAGGATGCCCGCGTGATAGTCGCACAAATCGATGCTCCGGTTGATGATCCGGGTGCGCGTGCCGCCGAAATAGGAACCGTCGTCGTAATTGTCCCGTGCGATGATCGGGAAGCTCACTCCCCAGTACATGGGATTTTCGGCCATGCTCGCACAGCCGGCGATGTCGCAGGAATGCCGTTCGACGGCGGGCTTGGTGATGTTTGCCATTGATTAGTCCTTCTTGTTTTCCGGGATGTCGCTGCCGTGGCGTTCCAATGACTCATTGATATCGTGCACCAGTTCGCGTAGATATTCGACCTGCTCCTTGTCCTTCTGCTTGACGTTCATCGCCATCCTTGTTTCCTTTCTGCCTTACTGCGGAACGTTTTCTAACGGCACGAGTTCGGCACCGGCCTGTTTGGCGTGCCGCTGGCAGACGCCGCCGAAGCTTTCCCCGTCGCCCTCATCCGGCCATCGACGGATTGCCACAATGGGTTTGCCGCACGGGTACATCCAACCGTCCGAATCGGTCACGGTATGGGCGCAACCAATGTCCATGAGTTCTGTGAGGTTCAACATGATTCATCCTTTCCAAAGTTGAATGCTCTGCCATAGTTTGAATCGCTCGGCTATTGCCTTCGGAGATTGCCTAAACGCATTCTCATTGCACTGACTGGCACATCGAACAGTTGCGCCATTATTGCCGGGTCCTTGCCGACGAATCGGAATTCCTCGACCTTTGATTCTGGCATGAGAATCGCGCCGGCGAACTCGTCAGCGACGCGTTTGCTCGCCCAATACTGGGCATAGCGGACACGCCTATGCTCACGCTCCTCGTCGGTGAGCGGTGGTGTCGGCTCGTTTTCGTTCGGGTTCATCGTCCTCTCTACCTTTCCCCGCAATCCCAACGGTCGTAGCATGCGGGGCATTCGTATTGCGCGTATTCGGGATTCCACTTGGCGTGCTCACGGCATACCAGACGCCAGCATGCCTCACATATCTCGCCGCAGTTCGTGCAGTTGACGCGCCCGCAACAGGGGCATTTCCTCGCATGCTCCTCACATAACGGTATGCCGCAACCGCCGCAGTGGTCAGCCACGTCATCCGGCTCGTACGGGCCGTGGATTGAATCTTCGCAGGTTTCGTTCGCGTTCATGATGGTTCCTTTTCATTCCTTGCCTAACAGGTCAAGTCCGGCGCATACCGTCTCCCATACGGTCTTGTCGTCGAATGCGATGAGCATGCCGGATATGCTGTATTCGCTCGCATGAGGTAATTCCCCACCGCAATCCACGTACGCACGCCAGGTGCCGTCGAACATGCCGTAGTCGTCCAGATCGCCCGCATACGACACGTCCGACGTTTTCGCATGGCCGAGCCGTCGGAATTCCTCGTCGGTAAGAAAGCGCCATTCGCGCGTATCGTGCACGCGCAGGTCGTCGCGGTTGGCTTGCAGTGTAGCGAGTATCGCCTTGCGGGCGGTCGTGTGGAAAGATGCTGTTTTCATGATGTTCGTCTCCTTTTCGTCCGTTCTACGTGCGACGCGAATTCCAATGCCTTCTCGCCCTTGTCGGTCAGCGCGTCGAACACTTGGTCGATGTAGTATCTGCGTTCCAGCACGCCCAGCTCCCGTAGTCGTTGCGATTCCTCCGCCGGTTTGACCACGCCATACGGTTTAAGCTCTTTCAGGATTGCGATGTCCCGCCCGTCCAACAAGGGCGGATCGTCGGGTTCCAGCAACGCTTTCAGACGGTTGGCCTTGTTCTCCATGTCGGATACGACTGCGGCCAGCGAATCGGGCATTGGCGTATCCGTACCGTCGCACAGGCTCGCCCACTGTTTGCGCTTGTCTTTCGCCTTGTCGAGGTATTTGTTCGCTGTGAGGGTGATTATCCGCACGCGGAATTCGTCGAAGTCGCAGACTCCTTTATGATGGTCGTAATCCCGCCAGACGAAGGTGCCGTTCGGACGAATCGAGCAGTCGAGGAACACGTACACCTTGTTAGGGCCGCGAATGTCCGCTACGTAGTCGGAGTATTCCGATTCGACCAGCGTAAACTCCACGCCTTCCTTGCCCAGCCGGTCCAATAGGTCGCGGACGGATTGCAGCGTCTTCTCGATGTTCAGCATGGTTCACTCCTTGTCCAGTCGGTGCACGTTGGACAGCATGCGCGATGCGGCCTGACGGCGCGTCTCATACGGGGTGCCGAGTTCCTCGCCCAGCAGCCACCCCTCGAACACGGACACCGGGTCATGTCGGCCGGAGTATTTGTTGTTGCAGGCTTCGCACACATGCATGTAGTGTTCGGCCATGTCTTCCACATCCTTCGCCTCCTGTTCGTCGCCAAGCGTGTTCCGGCACCATTCGGCGGTCTTCTCGAACTTGTCTTTCAACCGCATGAGACGGTCGGTGCGCGGCATGGGCGCGGCCAGCAGGCGGGCCAGTTCGTCCAATGCCTGCTCCTCGCCCATGTCGGCTGTATCGAGGACGGTGTTATCCTCGACAAGCTCGTACTGCGTGCGGACGATGCGGATGGTGTCGCTGTCGGGAAGGTTGACGGTAATCTCGTATCCCGCTTGGGGGTCGCACGCGGTGATGCGTCCGAACTGGTGGTCGTTGTACACATGCCAGCCCGTCAGTGTGCGGGTGACGGTGATGAGGATGTCGCGTGTTTTCATTTTGTCAGTTCCATTCCTTCGGCGCGACGACAATCCAGCCGTTCCGCTTGAAAGCGTCGAGTACATCTTCCGTGACCTGTTCCATAGTGTCCGTCATGAGTCAGTCCTCCACATTTTCGGTCTTGATGACCTGTGCGTCACTGTCGCTGAGTTCGACCTGTTCGCCTAGACGGTATTCGTCGGCGTTGTTGAGGAGTTCGTTGATGGCATCCTGTTCGGTGGAGTCGTCGTCGAGTTCGACGGTGAAGGTGCCTGAGTAGGTTTCCTCATAGTTGATGGCGTAGCGCTTCATGGTTTCCTCTTTCGTTTTTATGTGGACATATTCAGTATAACAGACAAATAGGATAAGACAAAACCCGCCTCCCCAAAAAAAGGAAACGGGTCGGCGAATATCAAAAAAACTAGGGGTGTGTTTACCCTATTTAAGTTTTGCGTGATGATTGTCGTATGCGTACGCCGAGGTATGACATCACGCCTGACCGGTTCATGAGGATCACACATCCGTTGCCGCGCCAGCGCTGCAACGTGGCGGTCGACAACCACACGTTCGTCAACGCCCTGCCGTGGATGTACCGCACGGGAGCCCGTGGAGGGACCTGCCGGAGTGCCACGGCAAGTGGGTCACCGTCTGCCAACTGTTCAACCGCCGGTCCAGGAACGGCGCGACAGGGCGCCTGTTCGCGGCATTGCAGGAGAAGCGGATCAACGGGGCGGAATCTCAGCCACACCAGACTTTCTGTTTTCTTTTTCCTGCTTTCGTGCCTTGTCCCATGCGGCTCGGTTCCATGGGAGTACCGGCTTCTTCGGCGGCTCCCCGTATTCCGGTAGGATGAACGTGTAGCCTGTCTCGCTGGTGGATGCTGTAAGCCGCGTTATGGGAGCGCTCCACCGTCCGGAAGCGTGTGCGTTGAGTTCCGCGCGCTGCCGTTCGAGCCGTTGGCCTGTTTCCTCCAGCTCGTTGATGTCAGGGTTTGAGGTGGGTGGGATGATTCGTTTGATGGTGACGTTGCCGGCCTGGTATTCGACGGTCTGGTAGTCGTATAGGCCGAAATCTTTTTCGAATCCCGAACTGTGCGTGACCGTCAGGGTGCTGTTGTCGGGGCCTGTGAAACGGCGTGTGTCCTCATGGTAGCTGCCATATCCGTCGGCGTTGCCGTCATGTTTTGTTCCGGCTTCCGTCCATCCGTCCGGCAGCGTGATTGGTGGTGGGGTGATTTTGCCGTGCTGTTGCAGGCGCTGGAGTACTGGGATCTGCGAGGTCTGTTGCTCGTATGCGCTTAGTGTTGCCGCGTCGGGGAAGCCGAAGCTGTTGAGTTCGTCTGCGAATCGTCCGTCTGGGGTGCGTCTCCGGCGTTTCGCTTGTGCTGTTCGGCTGGATGTCGTCAATGTTTTGGTGTTCTTTCGACGAGTGTTGTTTGTCTTTGATTCTAATCGCGCCTTGAAAAAGGAAGCAGGCCGGACGAAAGCAAATCAGCCAAGAAGAGGCACTGGATAGAATCCGCTCTCCGAATACATGAGCAGAGACCCGTCGCCAATGGGAGTACCGTTGCTCATCGTGGAGAAAGTGTCGCAGAACCACGCATCATGCTCATGCAATACGGTCGGTACGGGCGTATGCCCGACCACCTGAGTCAGGTGCATGTCCCCGTCTTCGGCGAACTCGCCGCGATCGCACCATAGGGGAGAAGGCGTTCCTGCGCCGCCGCGCGCCGGCCCGATGTCCGTCATGGGCACGACCAGTGAGGCCGGATGGAGGAGCATTCGGTTCAAGCGATCCGCGACTTCCTCGACCGGCATGTCCATGTAATCGGCGCCCAGCCGCCGTCGCCCCCATGCACGGGTGAGCCCGGCGTGCGTGGCCAGAATGTTCCCATCCGACCAAGCCAGTTGGAATGGGGTATTTTGCATCAGCTCATGCACCTTGCGATGGGCGCCGGGTTTGAAGCCGGGCGCCAGTGCGCGCACTCGCGCATAGGAGGAGGAGCCTTGCTTCAGGAAGTACGGCACATCGTGGTTGCCGAGCAGTGGAATCACCTCACGTTCCCCGGCTTCGCGCCGATACCATGAGGTGAACGTCTCGAAGAACCGGATCAGTCCATTGTTGGACACGTTCCAGTCGTCGCAGACATCGCCCAACAGGACCATACGGTCAGTGTTCTCGCGTTGCGCCACCCGGCTGATCAAAGGTAGCAGGTCGGCTTTTGCATGCAGGTCGCCGACGAACAATGTACGCATCAAATTGTCTCCCTTAGGGTGGGCAGGATGCCCATGTCCGGTGTGGTCAATGCGATTCGACCCTTGTTGACTATGAGAATGGCGGTGTGGATGCGACTCTCCCTGCCGTCCGTATACCAGGCGACATACTGTCCGCCTTCGGTGATGACCCGGACTGGCTGGTTCATGTCGTCCGCATTCAGGAGACGGACGACCGCCACACCGTAACCATGTTCGATGGTTCGACGAACGGTTTCCATGGGAGTCCAGTCGTAGGTCGCCAGCCGCCAGCCGACGAATGCGAGCAGGCCAAGAAGGCAGATGACCGCCAATGCGGTTTGCCTTGCCAGCAGGGAGACGATGACCAGGATGAGTAGTCCGACGGCTTGCAGTAGCTGGGGGAGTGCCGCATGGGCCAGCTCCTGCCATGTGGGTTTCGGAATGATGCAGAACGGCCTTCCGGTTTGAGGCTGCCAGGTTTCTTCGGCCTGCTGCGAAGGGGTTTCTGCAGCGGTTTTCGTGTCCTCAACCGTTTTCCTCGGTGCCGGTGATGTGCGACGGCGTTTCCCCGCTGGTTTCACCGAGGGCGGTTGCTGTTTGAAGTCTTCGGTCTTCACGTTCGGGCCGGCATGCGGGTTTGATTCCGCGAGCCTACGTTCCATTTCGTTGATGGCCCCTGCCATGCGCTATCTCTCCTTTATCGCTTGTCGTCCGGCGTCCTGTAATCGTGTTCCCGTACCTGCCGTTCACGGTTGAAACAGTTATGCAGCAGGTTGACGGTGCTGAAGTTCGCGGACTCGTCGTCGCGGACGGCTTGTAGGATGCGCTGCCGGTTGTCCCAGATCAGCTTGTCAGCCTGTTTCTCGGTGAGGCCTTCCAAGTCGCCGTCTTGGTTGAAGTGCACGTACTTGTGCTTGTCGGGGTCCCATCTACCGTACTTGCAGGCCTCTTTGATCTGTTCCTCGCTCATGTCTTCCAGATGCAGGTCGTGGGGGTTGATGGATGGGGCTATGCGCAGGTCGCCGATCGTGGATTCGCCCTTGTTCTGCTCGTCGTGGTTGATGGTCTGCCATGCGGCGGCCTTCAACGCGGTCATGTTCTCCTCGTCGGGTTTGAAGAAGATCTGGTCTCGGATGGCGGAATCCATCATGTCGTGGCGTTTCTCCTCCAGTTCAGTGTCGAGGTCGAAGTCGTCATCCCCGGATTTTTCGGCGAGATCGTCCACGAGGTCGTTGTCGGTGAAGCCCCAGTCGTCGCCGTGGATTTCGGTCAGTTGGCCGCTGTCTATGCGTTGGCTGAGGTCTTCGGTGGTGATGAAGTCCATCCTGTGGTTCACGTACCCGTCATGGTCGATGGACAGGGTGGTTTCCCCGTCTTCGTCGCTGTCGCTTTCCATTACGGAGTAGGCGTGCCAGCCGGCCGGCACCTTGTTGCGGTCGATTCGCCCCTCGTCCAATGCGTAGCCGTTGATGGTGGATCCGTCGGGCATGTCGAATTCGATATGGCGTGCCTCGTAGGGGTCGTCGAATGCGCCGGTGGCCGTGAGCAGCTGGTTGAAGTCAGGCTCCGTGTCGTCGGTGAGGAGGCTGGCCACCTGTTGGATTTTTGTGTCGGAGGGGAGGCTGTCCTGCTTGTCTTCGTCCGCGAATCGTCCGTCCGAGCTGCGGCGTCGTTGGCGGGCTTGGGCTGACTTGTTTTGGTTGGTCATTGGAACTCTCCTTCTATGTGGACATATTCAGTATAACAGGCATATTGTCGTTCGGAGACAATTCTAGGGGTCCGGCCTCCCGTTTTGGCGAGAAGCCGTGATGTCGCGGAATCGGCAATACCTGTTATACTGAATATATCCACATAAGAAATGAAAGAGGAAACCCATGTACGTCATCGAAACCCGAATCAAGGGCAAGCGCATCCAGATCGGAGCCTATGCCAAGTCTCGCGTGTATGTGCGGATTTCCTCGTACAGCAGCGCATACAAGATGAGCGAGGAAGATTTCGAGCAGCCTTACTATGAGAACCATATGAACTAACATGTTATACTGAGTTAGTCCACATAAAACATTTCGTAAAAGGCATCCGATCATGCTCGGAAAACATCAAACAACAAGGCAGCAAACCTGATGGCAATCGACCCAGGAACCACGCTCATCCTCATCACGTGCCTCATCTGCACGATAGTGCTCGCCTTCGCCGGAAAAGAAACAGGCGACAAGACGGACACCAGACACGACAACGAACAACGAAAGCGCAAACGTTGAAAATTCACTCGACCGTACGCGGGACGCCGGGGAATGGACGCTCTCCTATATCGGACAGCTCGGACGCCGGCGGCATGTGAAAGGCGGACGACGATGAGGTACGGCGCATCATCCCGACACATGGGGGAGCCCCGGCCGGCGGCGGGCGTGGAGCCGGGACTGCTGGCCGCCGGCCTCGCCATGGCGCTCCTGCTCATGGCGTTCGGCGCCCTCGCCACCCTGGGCGGCGCGCTCCTGCTGCGGCTCCTGTCCGGCATCCGCATCATGACCGCCATCTCGCAGGCCGCCGCCGCCACGTTTTTCATACTGCTCATGCCGGCCGGCGTCTGCCGGCTCATCGCACGCATACGCGGATGGGATCCGGACCCGGATCCCACGGAAAGGAACTGATCATGGCATTCGACTACATGCATCCGCCGGAGGATTTCGAATATCTGGGCGAATGGTGCAAAGCGTGGCGGGATCCCGCGACGGGGGATTGGACGATAAGCCAATTGCTCGACGGCCTGGACACCGAGCAGATCATCCTGTCCGGCGAGGAGGTCAGGGAATTGGCCCGGCTCGCCGCCCAACACGATCCGACCGATTACGAGCTGGAGTACGGGGAGCTGCGCCGACCCATGTTCGCCTCGCCGGACGAGAACGGGACGGCCGTCAACGCCGCGGAGGGCGCGGGCGGCGAACAGGCCCGCATCCATTCGGTCGAAGCCCTGCACCGGTTGGGGCGGTTCTGATGGACGGGTACTGGTGGGGCGTGCTCACCCCGTTCGCGATCATACTGGGAATCCTGCTCCTGTATCTGACGGGCAATCTGTTCGGCGCAATCGTCAGCTGGGCGTGGAAGAAGGCGCATTACGGCCTGTTGAAGAAGGGTTGGATCGCCGAGGACTACGACGAGGATTCAAGGGAATGGACCACCCGCCCCGGCGCGGAACGCCTGGCGGCCGCGTTGACCCGGTCCGGCGAATACCGGATGCTCCCGTGCTTCGGCTGGATGATCCTCATCACCCGCGATTACAAGGAAGAGAAACATGATGAGAAAAGGAATTGATCCGCCCCATATCGTCGCGTTGACGATAGTCGTTTGCGCTGCCATCGCCCCCGCGTTCATGCTGTGGGGTCGGACGATCGGGGAATGGGCTGTCGGAATCGCCGTTTATACGCTGATTACGGCAGTAGTGCTATCGCTGCTCGTCCTCGATTTTGTTATCGTCAGATATGATGTCATGGCATTGCTGATACAAGCTCTGTCCGGTTCGGAAATCGTCGGTTCGGTATCGCGCCTGCTGTTTGTACTGGGCCAGATATGGGTCATCATCCTGTCCATACGGATTCCCCCATCGTTCTGGGAAAAGCGTTTGGCGGTATTGCCTTTCCAAGCGGATCCGGATAATTCCGCACTCGCGCTCTGCATTGGTTTATTCTCAGGCGCTTTTCTTCTTGTCATAGTTGCGCTTTGGATGCCTGAAGACCTTCCGGGGGTCCCGGAATTCTGGAATGCGCAGGTTTGTATGGATTCGATTTTCGGGGTCGGTCTTCCATGGTCCAAGCCGGTCATATTCACCGTGTCTTCGAAAGGCTACACGATCATACGTCGGAATGGGATGCTGAAGCTGAACGAGCAGGCCGACGAGTTCTTGGACTATTGCCCAACATGGGTTTCGATTCGCAACGACCATCATCGGGGACTGCTCCTGATCGAACGGTACCACCCGGGCATGCAGGACATTGTCAACAGGTTGGATCGAGAGGCCGGTATCCGGCATCCGGCGGATAAGGAGACAGAAAATTGAACGAGGAGGAATACGAAGAGCTGGCACGCTGGCTGCCATGCCACCCCGGCCGATGGGTCGCATGGCCGGAACCGTTCGGAACCCGGGCCGAGGCCGACGCGTTGTTCGAATCGTTGCGCGACGGCGGGCTTGAATCATTCAAGGTCGATTCGGCCGCGCTCCGCTGGCGGATAGACGAGTTCAAATCGATTGTGGACGGGCGCGGGCTTATCTGGATGGAGGTGAGCTGCGCATGGTGAAAAGCCTCACAATCGGATTGGTCGATGATGGCGTTGCGACATGGAACCCGGTTTCCGATGGGAACCTACTGGTGACGGGTGGCGCGGGATGCGGCAAGACCTGGTGGCTGACACACACCCTGATACCTGGTCTCAACGAAATGGGGCAACGGGTCTATATGTTTGACGGGTATGTGGATCGAGGTTATACCAAGCCCGTGCAAGGTGTGATTCCGGTGAACGATCCCACGTCCATCTTGGAAGAGCCGGATTCCTTTCTGATTATCGACCATGTGAATCCGGGTCTTGAAGACGATTCAGCTTTGATGGAGACGGTAAGGGAGAGTGACGCCCGTATCCCGATTATCCTGTCCGTCCAACTGGTTCCAGACCGGGAGCAATGGTCCGCATGGGCAGAACTGGACATAATGGTTCCTTCACTACGTCCGAGTGCGGTGCCGCATACAACGGCAAGCCGTTCAGTCGTACGTTCACCGCAGAACAGGCGAAGCAACTGCAATTCATCCACTATTAGAAAGGACTTCCCCGATGGGAGACAGGAAACTTGAAACGGTCGCCAAAGAGGTGTTCCTGAGCATTCCACCCGACGTCAGGACGGGCGTGTTCATCGACGTTTTCACGCCATGCGACTGGCATCACGCCGCCCAGTGCATGGTCGATTACGCGGGGATTCTAGACGACCCGCGCGAACCGTTCGCCCCCGCCTGCGACATGCCGGTCATCTGCACGACCACGGTCACGGAAAAGACCGTCGTCTCGGACGTGCGCCCGCTGGTCGGACTGCCGGACGACGCCTACGACGACATCGTGGCCGGCGAAATGGACTACGTTGGCGTGCGCAGCGGAACGGACGAACCCGTGTACATGGGACAGCTGCCGGGCAGCGTCGAACAGGCATACGACGAATACCTCGATATGATGACCGACATCATGTCCGGGTCGGGGAGGGCCGTGCTACAGGACGCCTTGGAGGCCGCCCAGTGGCTGGCATACCGGCTTTCCGACCTGACCCAAAGGCATCTCGTCTTGAAAAGGAGCCGGACTTGGAAACTCGCGGAGTGAGAGTCAGGTTCTCCTCCCCCGCGCATGAGAACCGGTGCTGGTGGACGATACTCGAATGCGACGGACGGTACGTGGTGTGCGTACGCGAACGTCTCGCCTTGCCGGACGGCCTGCTCGCGTACACGGTGGCCGACCGGACTGGCGGACCTATTGCGTTCCGCCACCCGGACGGAGCGTGACGAATGCTTCGACATGCTGGAACAGGTGGAAACGGGGAGGCCGTTGTGATGAACGATTGGCTGCGCGTCACGGCCATTGGCGGTGACGACTACGAATGCCGTATGACCGTCCTGAAAGCGGACGATACGACCATTACCATTACTCGCCCTTGGCATCACCATTGGACGGACGGGTGGAATTGGAAGACCATCATCCGCCAATGGTTGTCCGACGTGCCGGAAACATTCGAACCATACGACGGGTTGGCCGAATGGCTGCGCGACGCGGATTCGGAACGTATCGACTGCTGGCATTGCCTGAGTTGGCTCGCCAACCACCGGCGGTCGGCTGTTGAATCCTTGTCGAACGCGGAAAAGAAGCGGCTTGCGTCCAGACTGGGTTTCGAGTGGATTGCGGGAGAGAAACGACCTTGACCGACCGTGTCAACTGTCCAATAACGGGAGTGCCAGTTACCGTCACTGTCCAAGCAAATCATCAAGACATGGAATCTGGAAGACTTGGGCGAATGCAGGAGCGGAGGTCAGAAAATGCCCGAATCCCGTCTTAAGGACGGCGACTGGAAGTGCGTCGCCTACACCGACATTCAACGCACGGAACTGACCGTTCATATCAAAGGAGACAAGGTCGGCCTGTACGACACGAACGGCAAGGCGTTGTTGGCGAACGGAAAGGACGAATAGATGTCCGACTTCACGAAATGGGTCGAAGCATGGGACGCGTATAGGAACGCGGGACTACCCGTCCAAGGGAGCATCGCGAACTGCCTCTGTCTCCTCGGCATCATTGGCATAACCGTAAGCATTCCCTTGGCATTGTCCCATTTTGCCTACCCCAAGTTCGGCACCCACACGGTCATCTCCATTGTGTCGTTCATACTGGGCGTCGCCTCCCTTGCCGCATCGTTCCATATGCCAGACCATTACGGGACGGCACCCGAACCGGACGAATTAGGCACACGAATCGTAAGAATCTGGGGATTAGAGTCCATCGACTGCGACGGGAACCTGCCCCAACGGCGCCTCCCCTCATCCGACATCGAATGCACCGTCTACCGGAACGATAGGCGCGTCCACGTCACCATCCACGCGGACGACAGCAACAGGCTCGGCCTGTACGACACGGACGGCAAAGCGTTGAAACCGGTGGGAAAGGACTAGAACATTGGCCGATATGGACAACATGCGGATGGACAAGCGCGTCACTGAATATCTGGCATGGCTGAACAACCAGTTCGAAAACGCACTGGACGCGGCGGATTCCGATGTACCGTCCGAGTACCAAGAAGGACTCACGGACGGCTTCGACCGAGCCGAAGCAGCCTTCCGCGACATCTTCGACGTCAAGGAACAATGATGCGCAAACAGAAAAAGGAAGCATATCATGAGCGAAACCGATACGGGTAACACGCAGATAGACAAGCGCGTCGAATGCGTGGTATTGCCCGGCGATAGAAGGAGCGGCATATCCTGCGACTGGGCGAACGCCACCAAGGAGACGGACGAGTGAGCAAACATATCGAACTTGCGACCCCCTGCCCGAACTGCCAGAGCCGACTGACCCTATCCATCCGGCGTACGCCGTTGATAGGATTCCATGCGGTCAGGCTGGCGTGCGAGAACGGACAGACAGGAGCACGATCGTTCCTCCGAAAATGATTCCATCAACGATGACTCCTGGCCTTATACGGGCCCATCACCATCCTTCGACAGCTCTTCATCATTCGGCGGAGGCACATCCACTGGCAGCGGAGCAACCGGCAGCTGGTGACAAGAAAATCCGGCATTAGCAATCTCGTAGAGAAGAAAACCCAAGACATGGAAACTAGGATAATCGAAGTCAAGGTACGGCTCATCGGTCAGCGAAACCAGCACGAACTGCATTGGAGGTTCAGCTGATGGAGCTTGTCGAATACGCTCAGGCGGTGGACCATTCGCGGATGCCATTGCTGTTGAGGGTCCTGAATGCTCTCGGTTGGTATGCCTTCCTCGCGGACATTCCGCTCATGGCGTATGCCTATTGCCTGGTGATGGCACGGAACGGCTTTCCTAATCTCACGATGGACGAGGTCAGGCTCGTCGGCGCATCGGTGCTGCTGCCGTTCGTCGCCCTCGCGCTCATGTCCCCGGCCGAGAACTGGAACCCCCGAGGCCCGAAGCCGAAGACCATGGACGAGTATGTGGGCGACGTGTGGAATCTCGATGGTCTCGCGATCGCCGAACCCGGATATATGGACCCGTTGTCCGGTTTCCCCCGAATCAAAGGATCCTACCGGGTTTCATGGAAGCGGAACGGGCGGCGCGTCGAAGGCACGCTGGGCATCGACGGGGCAAACGTCGAACTGCGCGATAACCAAGGGATGATTGTTTCCCCGGTGAATCCAGGGACACCGGTATGGAAGCCGGGCGCGAAACATTCGAAAGGGTAGCCGATGGAATTCACCGACAGCGACGAACTACGCCGCGATATTCTCGCCAACCAATATCTGCCCGAACATCTGCGCGAACGGGCGAAGAACGATACAAGCGAATACTGCCGTGCCGAGGATGCCGACAATCTGCTGGAAGTCGACCGGCTCACGGGCAACGGGCTCATCCGCTTCTATATGGAGGCCGGCAACGGTTCCATGCAGGTGGACGTGCCCGAGGAGACCGCCCGAAGCATCGCCCGGTGGATCCTCGACCATACGGACGAGTGAAGGAGGCAGAAACAAAGAACAGTGCTGGACACTTGCACAGCGACTCCTCTCTGAAGTCGACCTAGATTGTTCCGACGAATGGCATGAGTATTGGGGGGAGAATGCGCCGCTTTTGGAGGACTCTGCTGATCTTGCTGAAGCCGAGCAAGCTGAAACTGATCGGATTCGCAGCGAGCAGATGCGTGCTGCAGCCAAGCGGATTGCCGCCGGCATGCCGGAACCGGGTGGGGAGATTCATGTCGATTCGTACCGGAAAGCGGATGGTACCGTTGTGCGGGGATACACGTCGGAGACGTTCGCGCTAAAAGCGGCGTGCAATCCGCTTGCCGATGATTAATACTCCATGGTTTGCCCGTAGTCGTCGTATTGTTCTTCCGTCTCGGCTTTGCGCCGGCCTTTTTCCTGTATTTCGCTGGTTTGGTCGGCGCCGCTGATTTCGGTGCGTCGGCCGATCCAACCGATGATGGTGAATGTGATGCAGAAGATGATGAGCAGTGTGCCGATGATGGCGATGATGCCGAGGATTCGACCGTAGCTGTGTGCTTGGCCGGTCAACCATTGGATGACATTCGCCGCTGTCATGTCGTTCGCGTATTCGGGACTGTCCAATAATAGTTCTGCACGTTGGTTGTTGATGCCGAGAAAATAGGATGCGTAGCCGACTAGGGGAGCGGCCACTGCGGTCAGTATTCCTGCAGCCCACATGAGGAACTGGTATCGGTTATACCATTTACTGATTTTCCAAAAAATACCCATGACCCCATTGAACCAGTCAAAGGCAAAGAGAAGCCCCTAAAGTCCTAAGATATTCAATCTTCCGTTTGAGCTTTAGCAATGCCCTTTTTCATTCCTCTGGTCGGGCTCATCCTGTGGATGATCTGGAAGAACGACCGTCCAAGGGACGCGGGCATGGCAGGTCGCCTTCCCGGAACAAAACCGAACCAATATTCGAACAGATGTTCTATTAAGGTGGGGACATATGCCCCGCACCAGCCGACAAGAACACTGCGACCGACACGGAGCGCGCCGCGGCCCCGACCAGCATTCGGGAGACATCATGGTACAATTTCCTGTACAAACAGGAGGTGCATGATGACACAGGCCGTGGCCTACAGCAATTTCAGGGCGAATCTCAAGACCTACATGCGCAGGGTCAACGAGGACGCCGACACCCTTCTCGTGACCAACGCGAACCCGGAGGACAACGTGGTCGTCATGAGCGCCGACGACTACGATTCGCTCATGGAGACGCTGCGCGTCTACCAGAACCCATATCTGAGCGACAAGGTGATGCGCGGCATGGCGCAGGTACGGCAGGGCCAGACGATGGCCCACGACCTTGTCGAAGCGGGCGCGTGATGCTGCTCTGCTGGACCGAAGACGCCTGGGCCGACTACCTGTACTGGCAATCCCAGGACCGGAAGACCCTCAAACGCGTCAACGCGCTCATACGGGACATGCAGCGTACCCCGTTCGAGGGCATCGGCAAGCCCGAACCCCTCAAATGGGGCCTGTCCGGCGCATGGTCGCGGCGCATCGACTCAGCCAACCGCATCATCTACACCGTCGCCGACGACAGGCTCTGCATCCTCTCCGCGAAGGACCACTACTGAACGACATGGGGCGGAACGGCTCGTGTGCCTTATCGACGCTTTCGCCAGGCCGCGAACAGTCCCGCCGCCAATGATTCTCCGAACAAAGCTTGACGCCGTCGGCAACGCGAAGAGGTGGCGCATTCCGCGAAGACGGGAAGCGCCCACCCTTTTGGGATGGAAGAGAGAATCAGCTGCAGGGTACCTGGACGCCTGGTTTGCCACTGGTATCAACCGCCCAGCAAATATCCTCGTACCCGTCATCACCGCCGCCGCCCTGGGACGGCTGTGGCGCGGGCTGCGGCTGTGGCGTCGGCGTATAACCGCCTCCGGTCGAACCACCTGTGGACTGCTGTGGAGTGTACGTGTAGCCGCCACCGCCCTGGGATTGCGTGTAGCCGCCACCGGTGTATCCGGTGTATCCTCCGGTTGTTCCACCCATGTAGGAGCCGCTGTTATCCGCCTGCGCCTGGGCGGCATTGTCGGCCGCTTGCTCCTCCTTTTCGGCCTTGGCCTTCGCGTCCGCGTCCGACTTGGCTTTGATGGAGTCGTTGACCGCCTTCACCGCATCCGAGATCGCCTTCCCGTCCCTCGATCTGATGGCGTCCTCCAATGCGGCGCGAACCTTGTCGTCCTCCACCCTGCCCTTCGAATCATTCAGGATCTTGGTCGCGTCGGCAACGGTCTTGTCGAGTTTCGAACCGTTCACGGCATCCGCCCTGTCCGCGACCTCGCTCACGGTCCTGGAATATGCGGTCGCAAGACCGTCGATCTCCTTCGTCATCGCCTTGATATCAGTCAGATTGCCGGAGGGGCATTCCGGAATGGTCGTCTTCGTCTTCTCGGCGGTCTTCACGGTCGAGGTCAATACGGCGACCGTTTTCGCGTCCTTGACCTCCGAATCCTTGACCGTGACTGCGGTCTTCACCGCATCCGACTCCAGATACTCCGTCAGCTTCTTCTGCGCTTTCACCGCCTTGTCGTATGAGGTGGCGCATTCCTCTGAAGCCGCCGTCAACTGATTATGGTTCCAATACAGGTATCCACCGGTGCCGACAGCCGCCAAAACAACGACGGCAGTACCCCCAGCAATCAACGGAACCAGCCACTTCGGATGCTTACGATCCGGAGGTAGGTGGACTTCGAATTCCGTCACCGGCTCAACCGGTGGCGTGACGTTCATGTTCATAGGTTCTTCTTTCTCATTCATTTGTCTTTCCTTATACTATGTCGTTGACTGTCAGGCTGAACCGTGTCTCCAATACACGGTCGCCGATCAGGCCTTGTTTCGTGGACAATTTCAGAATGCATCCAATGATATGCGCTTGCAAGCGCAACGGTAAGGTGGCCGCTCACAAAAAATATCGTTGACTTCCTCCCCACGGCTGAAGCCGGGGGATTCCTGTCGCGTATGAGACACGTTCCTCAGTGGAGGGGTCTTCCCATACGCGGAGCAGGGGTCGGCGTTTCAACGGGACTCTCCCATGAAACATTGGTTTCACGGGAAGCGTGTCCCTCCACGCCCTCGGCATCGTCCATGCCGGTTGTGTGTATCGCGCGGCCGAGGATGTTCTTGGCCGCGTTGATGTCCGCATTGTCCTTATTGCCGCAGTTGACGCATTGGAAGACCGCTTGGCTTTCACGGTTCTCCAATGCGACATGGCCGCAACGGTTGCAGGTCTGGGACGTGTACGCCGGGTTGACCAGTATGAGTCGGTTTCCGGCGAGACGTGTCTTGTATTCGAGTTTGTTCAGGATGTCCGTCCAACGGTTGCCGAGGATGCTGCGGTTCAATCCCGCTTTGGCCGCCGAGCCGTTGCGCAGGTAGCGTCCTTTATGGTTGGGGTCATGTTTCGGTTTCGGCTTGCGGGTCATTTGCCGGGTGTTCAACGCTTCCAAGGCGATGAGGTCGTAGTCTTCGACCAGTCGGGTCGTGGTCTTCGCAACCCAATCGTCCTTGCGGTTGTTGATGTGACGGCGTATCGAACTCATGCGCTTCAATGTGAGTTTGCGTCGTTTCGACTGGAATTTCGCAGTTTTCCCGCCACGTCGGCTGTTGGTCATGTCTTGTCGGGCGAGCTTGCGTTGCAGACGCAGATACTCTCGCTTCTCCCGTTCGGACGGTTGCGGCATGTCCAGCATGGTTCCGTCCGATAAGGTCAACGTGTGGACGCAGCCACGGTCGATACCGGTCTGCTTGCCGGTGGCATTCCGTCGGATGGGCGACGGTTCGTTGGTGAACGCCAGAGTGCGTTCCGTCCAATTCACCGCCACGCTCGTGTAATCCCTGATGGGTTGGCTGACGCGCACGTGGATGGAGAGCGTCCAACGGCATCCCGTTTCGCCCGGCTTACGGAATTCCTTTTTCACGCTTCCGGTGATTACGACCACTCCGCGCTTGCGTGACACCTGATGGTAGATGGCGTTGCCGGTCTTGTTCTGGTTGCGCCAGCATACGAAATACTGGGGGTCGCGTTTGCGGGACTTGAATCCCGGGACACGACCGCCATTGATTTTCTTGCGCTTCAACGCGGCATACCATTCCGAATTCTCCACGCGCATGGGACTGGCGAGAATAGCGGAGGGGATGCATGCGAGCCAAGAACACCGGATTCGAGCCTCGCTGTCCTTGAACGGTTCCCCGACGGTCGCCCCGCCCAAGGAGACGTCCACCCACATGCGCTCATGGGATTCCATGTCCTCCATGTAGCGGCGGATTGTCCTATGCTCCCGATGTTGGTTGAAACGGGTACGCCAACCATCGCACAGCCAGCCCATGATGCGTTCGGGATTGCGCGTCCAGCAGTGGTTTCGGCATGAATCGTCGCCAAGGTACACGGACGCGCCCGTGTGCTTGACTTTGACGATTCGTACCTTCTGGCTCATACCGTAAAATCTTACCACGAAAAATAATGACTAATCAAAAAATGGCGGCTTACCCCAGTCTTAAAAAGACGGGGCTTGCGCCGCCAATTTCGGTCAATTTCAATAAAAAACCGGTTAATTACAAGATTTGACGTTATGGTAAAAACCGCAAGAGTCCAGTGACCATCACTGGCGACAAAATATCCTTCCTATCAGAGGAGACGATATGGGGAGAAACAACAATCCCACTCGCGGTTCCACAATCCGACATGTGGTCCGCACGATCGCGGCGGCCAGTGCGGCCGTCGCCACTTTGGCGGCGGGGTTGCTCGTGGCGGGCACGGCGAACGCGGCCGACATGCGCGACCCGTTTGAACGCTCCATCCAGAACGGCAACCCGGGCCTGTGGGCGAACCTGGGCACGATCACGTTCAGCAACGGGAAGTCCTATCCGGACATGGAGCAGTCGCTCGGCGTGGTCGACAGTGTCAACGGGAAGAACGTGTACTGCATCCAGGCCGACACGCTCTACACGGGCACGATGGGCACGTGGGGCGATTGGACCGACGAGAGGACCAAGCCGGACGCGCAAAAGCTCGCCTGGCTGACCAACAAGTACAACAACGACAGGGACGACCTCACGCAGGCCGCGATCGCGGGCCTCATCCACCAGAAGCTCGACCCGATGGGCGGCGAATACCTGGATGGCATCCAACGCCTCGGCTGGAAAGACGGGACCAGTTGGGACACGTACGCGGCGAAGATGGACAGCCTGTGGAATGAGGCGGTCGCCAACACGCCCTCGAACCTCGACATGCAATACCGGTACACGACCGGCAAAAGGAAAGGCCTAGTCACCCCGAGCATCATGAACGGGAACGGCGTCGAAATCGCGGGCATCCAGTACACCGTGACCCTGAAGGGCCCGGCCGTGTTCGACCAGACCGGCACGAACACGATCAGCGGCACCACCACGAACGAGGCCATCCACCTGTCATGGACCGCAACAGGCAATGGCAAGGTTACTAGCATTGTTCAGCATAAGATCCCGAAGGCCACCAGACTGGAATCACCGAACCAGAACCTGATGGGCCCGACCGACCCCCAGACCGTGTCGAAGAACATCCAGTTCGAGGTGCTGAACAACTTCAAGCCGACCATCCGGTCCGACCAGTCGGACCATCGCATCGAATACGGGCATGCGCCCGAGGATGATCTGACCTGGCATGTGGACCCGACGGGCGGCGACTGGATCCAGGGCGCCACCATCAAGAGCACCGGCACCCTCTACTACTTCGCGAACAAGCCGGTCGAGGGCCGGACGACCGTCAGGGACGGGGTGAAGGCCGCGACCGCGACCGCCGCCGGCGACAGGGACGGCGCCACCAGTCATGTGGACGCCTCCTCCATCACCATGGACCCCGGTTTCGTGAAGGCCCACCCGGGAGCCACCCCGTCGAGCCTGCCCGCCACCGGCTGGTACACGTGGGTGTGGCAGATCACGCCCGGCATGCAGGACGCCAACATGAGGCAGTACCTGCCCGCCGACTACGACTGGTCCGACAACGTGCTGGAAGCGGAAACCACGCTGCACGTGCGCAGCATGCAGCCGACCATCACGTCCAGCGTGTCCGCCGCCTACAAGACCGACCAGAGCAAGGTGACCGGCGCCGACGGCGTCGAACGGCCCGCCGTCCAGATCGGCTCCGCGGCCGCGTCCGACAGGACCGATGTCGTCTACCTTGAAAAGGGCGGCGTCATCCGCGACAAGGTCACGCTGGGCGTGTCCGACGTGAACGGTGACGGCAAGACCGACACCGCCGACTGGCTGCACACCAAGGACGGCCAGGGCGAAGGCAGGGAAACGGAAGCCAACCAGATCACCATCCGCGTGAACGGCACGCTCTACGGGGGCATGACCCGCGAACAGGCCGAACAGGCGCAGAAGGATACCGCCGCAGGCAAGACCGTCGAACTGCCCAAGCAGGCCGTGAAGCTCGCCACCGCCACGTTCACGACGAACAAGGCCGGCGACTACCTCCTGTCCAGCAGGAAGGGCGAGAAGCCGGCCGGCGTGTGGAAGGCCGAAAACGGGATCGACCTGACGAACCTGCCATCCGGATACGCGACGTTCGTGTACGACATCGCGAACAAGGATCAGGACACGGAAAGCCAGACCGGTATCAAACCGTCCGACGATTATCCGTTCGCCAAGGATGTTCATGAGGCTCCGTTCACCGCGGATGAGACCGTCATGTTCCGCCTCACCCCGAAGCTCGACTCCACAGTGTCCAGCAAGGAAGTCAAGGCGGGGGAGACCACCGTCGACAAGCTCGTCGTCGCCAAGACCAACGAAAAGGACGTGTGGCCCACCTACCCGGAGACCAACGTCACCGAAGGCGAAACCCCGAAGAGCACCCCGCTGAGCCTCGACTTCCACGGCGTCCTCTACAAGGTGAGTGACGACCCGTCCGCCGCGATCGAGGAAACCGACACCGTGCCCGAAAACGCGGTGAAGGTCCACGAGACCGACATCAAGGACGTCACCAAGTTCGGCACCTACACGACCGACTCGTTCACCCTGACCGAATCGGGCACCTACGCTTGGCATTGGGTCATGACACCGAGCCTGACCGGCGACCAGAACCATAATCCGCTCGCCGCCCTCGCATGGCGTCAGCTCACCCACGGCAAGGTGCAGCACGCTTTCGGACTCGCATCCGAGATCGTGCGCGTCCGAAAGCCTGAAACACCGAAGTGCGAGGTGTCCACAAAGTCGCAGGGTGAGGTCACGTTCGAAAACGGCAAGGCCGACCTGCACGATGAGCTCCTGCTTAAGAACTGCTCGGATGCGGCCAAGGCTGAATTCGAATTGTGGAGGCAGGCCGACGGCGACCAGTCGGGAGACGTGCTCATCACCGTCACCGGCAAGGTCGACGCGAAGGACGGCATCCACTCGCCGACCGTGACCGTGCATGAAACCGGCACCTACTACTGGCGTGAGAAGGTGTACGACCAGACGGGCAAGCTTATCTCCTATGGTGACGCGCGCAAACCGAACGAGACTGTGCTCGTCAAGGAGAAGGGTCTCGCCTCCACTGGTGTCGGCACCCCGATGCTCCTGTGGGCCGGGGTCCTCGCCGGAGCTGGTATCGCTCTCGCTCTGGCTGGTTCGAGGAAGCGTATCCGCCTGTAAGGCGGTCACGCTGATCGGATAGAAACCTTGATGGGCTCATTCCGCCGTAGTGGAGTGAGCCCATCCTGCTAAAAGGGGTATGTCGGATTGGTATCAGGTTTTTCTCCTCTGTCCTGATGCTTATCCGACATGCCTTTTCTTCGTATATGCTTGTTATACTGAATATGTTCACATAGAAAAAAAATAAGGAGACCAGGAACCCATGGCAGGAGAGCCGACACTCACACTCGCAGGCAATATCACAGCAAACCCCGAGCAGAGGGGAGATACGGTCACTTTCACCATCGCGCACAATACGCGTCGACGTGACCGTAACGGGCAGACCGTGGATGGGGATGCCGTATTCATGCGATGCGCAGCATTCGGAGACCTCGCCCAGAACATCATGCGCTCCTGCTATAAGGGCATGCGCGTGGTAGCCACCGGTTACATGAAAACCAACAATTGGACGGACAAGACCACCGGCCAACAGCGTAGCAATCTTGAAATGATCGTCACCGATTTGGGTGTCAGCCTCCGGTTCGGCGTCACGCAATTTCAGAAGACCAGCGGCCAACAGTCCAACGGCAACGGCTACCGGCAGAACAATTACGGCGGCGGATACCAGCAGCCGAACAACGGCTATCAGCAAGGCGCATACAACAACTACCAGCAGCAGGGTTACAGCCAACAGGCTCCCGCACAGACACCGGCGCAACCTGCAGCACCCTCACAGCCCGCAATGGATCCGTGGGCTACGACCACGCCAGCCAGCACGGATCCGAACGGCGACGGCACCGACCCGGAATTCTAAACGGTTCCGACATTGATCAACCTGGAAGATCTGGGCGACAACCTCCGCCTATACAAGGGGGATTGTCGCCGGCTCATCGCCTCCTTACCGGACAACAGCGTGGATTCCGTCGTTACCGACCCGCCGTATGAGATCGGTTTCATGAACCGCAGCTTCGATTCCACAGGCATCGCGTTCGACGTGGACCTGTGGAAGGATATCCTGCGCGTCCTGAAGCCGGGCGGGCATGTGGCGGCGTTCGCGGCCAGCCGCACCTATCATCGGCTGGCATGCGCCATCGAGGATGCGGGCTTCGAAATCCGCGACCAGATCGACTGGGTGTACGCGTCCGGCATGCCACACGGTTCGGATGCGACGCTCATGATCGACCGGGAACGCCGCGAGGATGTGGAGCCGACGCGATCCGAGACGGCGAAACCGTTCAAAGGCTGGTACAGCCAGCTGAAGCCCGCGCACGAACCCATCTGTCTGGCCCGCAAGCCGTTGGACGGGAATCTCGCCCACAATCTGCTCGGACATGGGACAGGCGCACTGCATATCGACGCATGCCGCGTCCCATTCCGCAACACGGCGGACGAGGCGGAGTCGAAGGGCAAGAACCAGCATGGACGGTTCGGCTCCGGGCCGAGAGACAACCATGTATATGGTGCGGACAAAGCGAATCGCACCGACTACACGGCTGCCGCCCGTTTCACGCCGAACATGCTGTTCGACCAGTCCACGGCCAAGGAACTCGACCGACAGTCCGGCGTCACCGTCAGTCGAAAAGGCAAACCACGCGCAAGCACGAAACCCGGTGACGGCTGGGGCATGACCCATACCGGTGCCGAATATGACGATATGGGCGGCGCGAGTCGATTCTACCCGGTTTTCAGGTATTGTCCGAAAGCCTCACCGTCTGAACGGCCGAAAGTCGACGGCATCCTCCATCCGACAGTCAAACCGGTCGAACTCATGCGCTGGCTTGTCCGTCTCATCACTCCGGAAGGTGGCCTCGTATTGGAGCCGTTCGCCGGAAGCGGCACCACATTGGAAGCATGCCTGCTGGAACACATGCAATGCACGGCAAGCGAACTCGACCCCGACTATATCAAGCTGATCCACGCACGACTCAGCAAACCAATACAAAACGAACTGTTCTAGAAAGAAGCAAATATATGGGTGATGAGATTGTCCGACGCTATGAGCAACGTTCCAAATAACCGAAATTACAAAAGATTCTTTTTTAGCCGATAATGTATATTATGTCAGATAGGAATAGTTCTCAATAAGAAGTCCCCTCTCCCAACTAAGAAAGAATTCCATGAACGCAAACCAATGGAAACGAGCCCTATTCAGCCACTCCGAGGGAGAAAATACAAGGACAAGCGCCGGCACAGAATATTCTCAGCAGTACAATGCGCGGCAGCGGAAAACGAATTGGCGGAATCGAGGCCATCAAAGTGGGCATGGACGAAACTGGCGTTAGCGGATTCTTCTGCTCGTCATCGTTCTGATTGGACAGTGTCGCCGACCGTATTATCAATGAGGACCGTCAGTCCGCTTTCGTTGAATTTGTCGTAGTTTTCAATATCGTAGTGCATTTGCAATTCCAGCCAGTATTCCGGTGATGTGCCCAACACGTAGGCGAGATGGTATGCGAGGCTTGTGGTGATGCGTCTTTTCCCGTGTATCAGGCCACTGATGGTGGTTTGTGGCAGGTTCATGGCTTTCGCCAGACGGTACATGGTGATGTTGTTTGGTTGCAGGTATTGGTGTAGCAGCACGTCGCCTGGGAGTGGCGCATGGCCCACATCGTTCATAGCCAGACCCTTTCACGCAATTCACTGACTTTTTTCTGATAGTAACAAAAGAAGCTACCGTTTTGCTTCGGTATGTGGGAATACGGTTTTGCCCGCCTCTCCCCTGTTTCGGGTCGAAGGCGGGCAAAACACGTTTGGTGCGGTGAGAATCAGTCCTCGACTGCATGCCATCCATCGGCATGCTTGGCGGAACGTACACGCACGAGCACGCAGCCAGCACCGGCGATGGTCATGATCGCCGCCAGCGTGGCGATTGCGGTGGTGTCCGATCCGGTGGAGGCCAGACCATTGTTCGTCACACCTGCAGCCTGCTTCTTGGCCTGTTCGGCCTTCTGCTTCTTGGCTTCGGCATCCTTCTTGGCTTGGTCGGCCTTCTTCTGGGCTTCCTGCTGCTTCTTGGCTTCCTCCTCGGCCTTCTTCTGGGCTTCGGCTTCGGCCTGCTTGGCGGCGGCGAGCTCCTTGTCGGACGCCTGCTTGTCGGCGAGCTTGGCATCATAGTCGGCCTTGGCTTTCTCGTATGCCTTGTCGGCCTCATCCTTGGCCTTGTTCGCCTCGTCCAGCTTGGACTGCGCTTCCGTCAGCTTCGCGTTCGCCTTCTTGAGGTTCTCCTCGGCGTTCTGCAGACGCTTGATGGTGTTCTGGGCGTCGTTGAGCTTGCCGGTGGCCGCGTTGAGGTCGTCCTTCGCCTTCGCGTATGCGGCCTTGGCGTCGGCGATAGCCTCGTCGGCGGCCTTGACCTGCTTGGCGGCGGCTTCAACCTTCGCGTCGGAAACGGTCTTGGCGTCGAGCGCGGCCTGCTTGGCCTTCTCGGCCTCGGCCTTGGCTGCCTTGGCGGCGGCCAGGTCGGCTGCGGCCTTCGTCTTGTCCGTGTTCGCCTGCTTGATCGCGGCTTCCGCATCCGTCTTGTTCTTGGCGGCGGTCTGGGTCAGCTTGTCGGCGGTATCGATCTTCGCCTGTGCGGCGGCGACTGCCGTGTTCGCCTTGTCCACTGCCGTCTGGGCTGCGGTCTGGGCGTCGGTGGCGGCGTCGGCTCCGGACCGGGCTTCCTTGGTGGCCTGCTGGGCGGCGGAATAAGCCGCGTTCTTATCGGCTTGATCCTTCCTGGCTTCCTCCAACGCCTTGGCCTTGTCCTCGTTCGCCTTCACGGCCTCGTCATACGCTTTCTGCGCCTCGTCGGCGGCAGCCTGCAAATCCCTGGCCTTCTGCGCGGCCTGCTGGGCTTCCTCAGCGGCCTTCCGTGCGGACTGCTGGGCGGCGGCCAGCGCCTTGGCCGCATCGGAAGCGTCCTGTGCGGCCTGCTTGCTCTTGGACAATGCGGTCTGGTATGCGGCGTCGGCTCCGGTCAGGGAATCACGGTAGGCAGTCAAATCAGTCAGGTATGCGTCAACGTCCATGATGCGGCCCGCGTCGGAGCCGATTCCGTTAGCGTTTTCGGTGAACAGCTGACTATGGGTGTTCCCGCCGATACCCGTGATGTTGCCGTTCTGGCTGACGCCGAAACCGGTGAGGGTCAAATCGGGGTTGACCAGCGTGGTGTAATGGCCATAAGCGCAGGGTTTGACGGGCTTGCCGTCCGAGGCCTTGCAATCCAGGACACCGTCGGACATGTCCTTCTCATACATGGACTTCTCCGTGTCGTACCAGCCCCTAAAGGGATCAGTGTAACCCCAGGCGAGGTTTTCGCTGGCGGGGAATTGAAGTGGATGGTTCACGTTGTTGTTGGCATAATCCGCATCCGCCATGGCCTGTGCCATCAGGGTGTCACTGACCTTGAGGGGCTGCAGGCCTTCCTTCGCGCGAAGCTGATTGGCTTCCTGGATGAACTTCAGGGCCTCGATCATGTTGTCCAACGTGGTCGCATCACCCTTGGCACCATTATGAATGGCGTCAAGATACTCGGTGACGGTCGGATCGGTGAGAACCTTGACTGCCTGAGAGGCACCCTTGTCGCCGAAGTAGGCCACTGCGCCCTGAGACAGCTTGTCCTGAGCCTCGTCTGCCGCTTCCTTCTTGGCGTCGGCCTCGCTCTTGGCATCGGCGGCGGCCTGCTGCTTCGCCTCGGCGTTGGAAGAGGAGTCGGACACCGCCTTGTCGGCATCCTTCTGCGCCTGTTCCGCCTTCTGCTGGGCGGTGGCGGCGTCGGCTGCGGCCTTCTTCGCCGCTTTGAGCTTCGCGGCCAGGTCGGAAAGACCTCCATCATCCTTGGACAATTGCTCGACCTTGGCATCGGCCTTCTGCTTGGCTTCAAGCGCCTTGGCCTCGGCCTGCCTGGCCGCATCCAGCTTGGCTTGCGCGACGTTCACCGCCTCGTCGGCCTTCGTCTTGTCGCCGGTCGCCGTGGCCTGCTGCCTCCTGGCTTCCGTCAGCTCCTTCTCGGCGGCGGCCTTGTCGGCCGCGGCCTTCTTTGCGTCCGCGTCGGCCCGGCCGGCCTTCTTCTGCGCATCACTGATGGCGGTATCCGCCGCATCGGCCTTCTTCTGCGCGTCCGTGGCCTGCTTGTCGGCCGCATCAATATCGGTCTGGGCCTTGTCGGCGTCCTTCTGATGGGAGGCGGATTCGGCCGTGGCCTCATCCTTCGCGGTCTGTGCGGCCTGCTTGTCGGTTTCGCCCTTCGACTGGTTGCTGGAGGCCTGCTGCATGGCCTTGTTGGCGTCGTTGATGGCGTTGGACGCGTCGTTCGCGGCCTGCTGGGCGGCGGCGATCTTGTCGGCCGTGCCGGTCGCATCCTGTGCGGCCTGCTGTTGGGCCTTGTTGGCGTCGTCGTAATTCTTCTGGGCCTGCTGCTGGTTGTTTGCGGCTGTCTGCTGCTGGGCGGCGGCGGCGTCGAGGTTCTGCTTGGCGGTGTCCAGTGCGGCTGCGGCGGCGTCGGCCTTGGCCTGTGCTTCGGTCACGCCGGTCGGGGATGCCTGTGCGATGGCCTGGTTGGCTTCCACTGTGCTCTGCTGGGCCTGTGCGACGCTGTCCTGCGCCTGTGCGATGGCCTGCTTGGTTTGGTCGCCGGTGGTTGTGGTTTCGTCGGCCATTGCGACTGCCGGAGCGGCAAGGGTTGCCATCACGGCGGTGGTTGCCACTGTGATCTTGGTGATGCCGTGTGTCATGGGGAGTTTCTTCTTTCTCGTGTATGTGTCTTCCTTTTCGGGTTTACCCCGATGTCGGGAGATTACGTGTTTTTGTTTCACAAACATATAGTAACACCTTTTTTCACTAACGCAAATTGTCACTATCATGTGTCTGTGGCAAACCTATATGATGACCCACGGCACGCCGACTGCGACAAAGCGAAAATCCGACAGCCAATATCCCCGTCACGGTGACGCCCGAAACAAAAGCCGCCTTTTTTACGTCCCCCGTGGCATCTCCGGGCAAGGGGGCCTGATCGGGCATGCTGTTGCGCTCCCCCGTGACAAGCAGTCGCAGCGTATTGCCCTGCCCCGTACAGGTGAGGAGCGTGACCTCGTCCTTCCCCTTATGGACACGCAACGATTTCGTGTCGGTAGGAGAGACGATGCGTTTGCTGGTGACTCGATAGGCGAGCGTGTTACCCATGACCTTGATATAGAACGGGTCGCCGTCTTCGAGTTCACCGAGCCGGGTGAACAGGGTCGCGCCTTTCAGATTCGAATGACCGGTGATTACGGCGCGCGTATTCTTGCCACCGATAGGCAGACTGGTGCCCGCCAGATGGCCGGCCGCATGTTCGAGCACATCTTGACCAGCTCCGTGGAGGATGGGCATGTCGACGCTGATCTTCGGAATCAGAATCTCACCCATGGCATCCAACCCATTCACGGACAGTTGACGCCGGTATTCGGCATCGCCCTCGAAATTGCCCTCGGTCTTCCCATCGAACACAGGTTCGCCTATCTGTGGCTGACCGCCTTCATAAAGACGCTGATTATATGCGATGGCAGATTGGATGACGCTTTGACGGGAGGATTCCGGAAACAGCGCGGCCGTCTGGCTGACGGATCGCGCCTGCTCGTCAACGGCGCGGTCGCCGAGCGTCTGCTGGATGCGGGGCATGGCGACAAGCACCATGCCCGCGATCAGGCAGATGACTGCGGCGACCGCGTAGATCCGGGAATGGCGGACGAGCCGGCGGGCGCGATTGTCGCGCGCCCGCTTGTCGCGGACCGCATCCGCGACGCTCTCCCACACGTCGGTTTCGGCCGCTGCCGTCACTTCGCGTGCTTTCCGCCGGTGATCGGCATGTGCTTACCGGTGCGCTTGGTTGCGGCCATGCGCATGCGTAGCATCGGCATCATCACGCCGAGCGCGATCAGCATGAGCGCGAATCCGGCGTACAGCCAGATGGTCGGCACTTGGGCGTTGCCGCCCGTGAACGGGAGCGTGGTCATGGCCGGCGCCCATTGCGCGTACACGGTGATACTGCCCCGGTCGGGCATGCTGACCGTGCCCTTGCCGGGGCTGAGGATCGTGTCACCGGCGCCGGGCGTGGGTTTCATGGCCCAGCCGGTGAACCGGAAGCCGGGCCTTTGCACCTTGGGCTCTTTCGCGTCGGCCGGGATGGTGACCGTCGTGAACGCGTCGACGGTGATGTCCGGGTATCCGCCGGTTCCCCCGTTCGGATTGAACTTCAGGGTGACCCGGTTGATCCTCCACTGCGCGTACAGGACGCTCGTGTTGACCGGGTTGCTCTTCGGGTCGGCGACCAGTCTGAACCCGTTGCCCGCCGTGTACGCCCTGCCCCTGCCGTCGGCCTGCGTGTTCCAGCCGGTGAACGTGTAGCCGGTGCGGGTGAACGGGTTGGCGATGACGGTGAGCGTCTGGTCGACCACGCCGTCGGTCCTGCGGGTCTGGCTGGTGGAGCCGCTGTTGCTGTTGTAGATCAGGTGCGCCGGATCGGCCTTCCATTGGGCCCACAGTGTCGTGGTGCCGGGAGTGAGCGTGTACCGGCCTCCGGGCTGGAGGCTCGGGTCCGTGCGCCTGTCCCTGGCCCAGCCGGTGAACGTGTAGCCGGGGCGGGTGAACCCGTTTTGGGCGATGGTCACGTTCTGGCCGGTGACGCCCGTCGTGTCGGGCGTCGAACCGGTGGCCCCCCAGTCGTCCCGGTATCGGATGCTGGCGGGGTTGGCCTGCCAGATCGCGTACAGGTCGTTGCCTGCAGGCTTCATCGTGTACCGGCCGACACCGTTCTTGCCTTCGCCGTATGCGGTGCCGGAACCATCCTTGGCGGTGTCCCAACGAACGAACGTGTATCCGTCGCGGGTGAAACCATTGGCGTTTGTGGTCAGTTCGTCACCGGTCTTGCCGGATTGTGCCGCCGTGTTGCCTCCGGTTGCGCCGTTGCCGTGATAGGTGAGGGTCTGCGCGACGCCGGCCCAGCAGGCATATAGGGTGCTGGAACCACGCAACGTCCACTCGCTGTTAGGTTTCACTGCATTGCCCTTGCAGTCGGCCTGAGTGTTCCACGTGACGAACGTGTAGCCGTCGCGGGTGAATCCGTTGTCGCGCACGTTGATCTTCTCGTCGGTCTTGCCAGTCTGCGGGTCGGTCTTGCCGCCGGTCGCCCCGTTGCCGTCGTAGGTGAGGCTGGCCTGGCCGGGCGTCCACTGCGCGTACAGGGTGAGCGTGCCGTTCGCCGTCCACCTGGCTCCCGGCGCGTACCTGGCGCCGCTCCCGTCCGGGCTGGTGGCCCAGCCGGCGAACGTGTACCCGTCGATCGTCCAGCCGTTCTGGCCGATGGTCGGCGTGTCTCCGGTGTGGCCATCCCAGTTGGGGGTGCCCTGGCCTCCCGTGGTCTTGCCCGCGGGCGGGTTCGGATTGTAGCGGATGTGGGCCTCGTTGGCCGACCATTGGGCGACCAAGGTGACGATCCCGTTCGGCTGCGTGGTCAGGTTCGTGACCCACTGGCCGTCGCCGTACGCCTGCTGGTTGTCGGCGCGCTTCCACCCGGTGAACGTGTATCCGTCGCGGACGAACCCGTTCCGGTGCAGGTTCTGGCCGATGTTGTATTGGAACGCCTGATCCGGGGTGCCGCCGCCGGTCGCCCCGTTGCCGGCGAATCTGACTGTGTACCCGTTGCCGACCCAGTGCGCGTACACGGTCACGTTGCCGGTGAGCGGCGTGTTGAAATCGTATTTGTTTCCGCCGTTCGGGGCCGTGTACCAGCCGTCGAACCGGTAGCCGGGAATCTTGCCCGTGTCGCCGGCCGCCCAACCGGATTTGTCGGCGGCGGCCGTGTTGTAGGGCACGGTCTGCGATGCGGGCGTGCCGGGCGCGTTGCTGCCGGCGGGCGCGTTCACGTTGTAGGAGAGCGTGGGGTTGATGGCCCACAACGCGTATACGGTCTTCGCCCTGGCGGGCATGACGATTTCCGTCCTGACGTTCGCGTTCAGCGTGTTCCGGTCCATGGTGTCGCCGACGGGCACGTCCCTGTCGTTGGCGTCCGTGTTCGCGCTCCAACCGTAGAACGTGCGGTTGGTCTTGCCGATCTGGCTGGAATCCCAGCAGTCGGAGTCGGCCTTCGCGGTCGCCAATGTGATCCTGGTGCCGGCCGGATAATAGACCTGGCAGCCGGATACGGCGCCCGTCGTGGCGATGGTCTCCACGCGCACGGAACCGTCGGATCGGGTGATCGTCCGCTGGCTGGTCCCGTCATCCTGTCTGGCGGTCGTGTCGGTCAGCACCCTGCGGTCGTCCGCGATGGTTCCGGATTCCGGTCCGGCGCTCTTGTCGGCCGCAAGCCTGACCGTGCCATCCGTCCCGGATGCGGCGGTTTCGGTCCTGCCCGTCTCGGTGCGCGAGGGCACTTGGCCGGTTCCGCCGTTCCCGTCGTAGCCGAGCCTGTAGGCCTTGGTGAAGCTCAGATCGTCGAGGATGTTGCCGTAGACGTTGTTGCTGGAGCTTACCGACTTGAAGGTGAAGCGGGTGACCGTCCCGGTGGCGATGTACGTGCCGGTGTAGGTCTCCCACTGCCCGTCATGGTTACGGCTGGAATGGTTCAACTCGGCGTCGTTGCTCACCTTCGTGGAGATGACCTTGCCGACGTCGCCCGGCTGGTCGCCGTTGCCGTTGACGGTGGTTCGCCTCGCGTCCTGGGTGGATTCCTTGCCGGGTTCGCCGATCATGACGCTCATCCCGTCGAGGTGGTTCCTGTTGAGGCTGGCGTGCTTCAACGTCCAGCGGTAGGACACGCCCGGGATGGTGGCGATGTCCTGGTAGATGGCGGTGCCCGCCTGTCCCGCGACGAGTTCCGCGTACTGGTTGCCGGTCTTGGAGTCCTTCTGCAGTTCGACTCCCTGTGCGATCTGCTGCCAGTCGGTTCCCTTGGTCTGGGTCGACTTCCATGCGAATTTGGAGGCGTCCCATCCCGGGATTGGCGCCCAGGGGTCCTTATCGATGCCGATGTGCCGCGCGTATCTGCCGTTGATCGGGTCGACGACGGTCCAGTCGTCCCCCGGGTATTTGGTGGAGACACCGGCGATCAGGCCGGCCGGATAGTCGAACGAGCCGTTGACCAGTTCGGTCGGCAGACTGTCGGTCTTGCCGGCGATGGTCTTCACCTTGCCATCGGTGGAGGCCTTGATCTGCGACGTGCTCTTCTTGGCCCCGCCGTTCGCGTCGTAGCTGAGCTTGTAGGCGAGGCGGAAGCTCAGGTCGTCGATGATGCTGTCATTGGCGGAGGCAGTAAGAGTACCGTCCTTGGCGACGCCCCTGTAGGCGATCATCGTGCGGGATTGTCCGGCTGGGATAATGACCGTGCCCTCGTAGGATTCCCAGTCGTCGGAATGGTCCCACGGTTCGTGGCTGCCTTCCGTGGCGTCCATGGAATCGGAGTGCGTGTAGGCGACGGTCCCCACGTCGCCGGTCCTGTCCCCGTACTTCTGGCCGGTCTTGGAGACCGTGGTGCGGGTCAGTTTGACCGGGGTGAGATGATCCTTGTCGGGGCCGGTGAGCAGGGTCACGCCGCCCGCGTTGCCTTTGGAGCGGCCGGAGTGGCGGATGCTGAACGTGTAGCTGGCGCCGGGCGTCGTGTTCACGGTCTGGGCGACGGTACGGCCCGCGTGCACGTCGGCGGCCGTGTTCCCGTCCTTCTCGCGATGCAGTTCGAAGTTCTGGTTGCCGCCGGTGGCGTCCATGTCCTGCCAAGCGAACGTGGCGGCGGTCAGGCCGCCGGCCTTCACGCCCGGCTGTCCGCCCATGGCCTGCGCGTAGGAGCGGATCGTGCCCGCATTGGGCTTCACATACACCCAGGGCAGGCCCTGCCCCTCCTTGGCGATCGTCCACTTCGGGGTGTCGAACCCGCCGTTCACGGCCAGCTCGTCGCCCGCGGATCTGGAGGCGATGGCCTCCGCCTTGGCGTCCGGAGCCTTGAACGCGGCCGGCTGCGTGGAATCCGCCTTCGAATTGGAGGGCACCTTGCCCTTGTCGTTCTTCTTCAGATCATGCACCGTCAGGCCGGAAGCGGTTTTGTCAGCCGCGAGTCCGACACTGCCCGTGGTCTTGGACTTGGCGGGCTGCACGGTGTTCTCCTTGCCACGCTGATTCGACGGAACCTTGCCGGTCGCGTCGGATGCGTTCTTGTCGTAAGAGAGCCTGTACGCCTTGTCGAAGCTTAGGTCGTCGACGCAGTTGCCTTCGGCGGTGAAGTCGAGGCCCTGACCGTTGGAGTCCCTGACGCTCCTGAACGTGAAGCGGGTCGTGGTCGAGGTGGCGAGGTAGTCGCCGGTATAGGTCTCCCACTTGCCGTCCTGCGCGGTGCCGTGCGTGGTGATCGTGGTGGACTTCTCGCCGACCTTGTCGGTGCCGTTGGATGTGGTGCGGGTTGCCTCCTGCACGGCCTCGGCTCCGGGCTCGCCGATCATGACCTGCATGCTGTCGTCCTGGTCCGCGTTGCGGGACGCGTGCTTGAGGCTCCACTTGTACACGACGCCGGGCGTGGTGGCGATGTCCTGGTAGATGTACTTGCCCCGCTTGGCTGCGGCGATCTCGCCCCACACGTTGCCCGCGTTGGTCGGATACGGGGTGTGGTTGCGGCGCTGCACCTCGACGGTGTCGGCACCGGCGGTGGCGTCGTTGGATCTCCAGCCGAACTTGCCGGAATCCCAGTTGTCGAGCTTGCTGTGCAGCGGGTTGCCGATGATGCCGGTCTTCGCGCTGATTATGGCGAGGTAGGTTGTGTCACCGTAGACCCTCTGGTTCTCGTTGATGATCTCGTTGCCGCGATAATCGAACGTGCCGTTCACCAGATGGTCCGGCAGATTCGACGTATTATCCGCCACCGTCTTCACGTTTCCGGTAGTCTTCGATTCGGCGGGCTCGACGGCGTTCTCCTTGCCGCGCTGATTCGACGGGACCTTGCCGGTCGCGTCGGATGCGTTCTTGTCGTAGGTCAACTTGTAGGAACGGGAGAATTCGATGTCGTCCACGAGATTGCCGACGTTGTTGCCGGGCAGGGTCTCATCATCTTTGAACCCTTCGAGGCTCTTGAACATGAATACCGTGTTCTTCTGTCCTTCGGGCACCTGGTAATAGCCTTCGTACGTCTCCCATTGTGCGCCATGATCGCGGGGATCGGTGTTGGATACCTTTGTGGTGATGATCGTGGACTTCCCGCCCACCTTGTCGCCATGGCCGTTAGAGGTGACGCGGGTCATCTCCACAGGCGTCGCGTGGGCCGTGTCGGAGCCCACGAGGACCTGCATCTTGTCGGCATGGGAGGATTGGCGGCTGGCGTGCTTCAACCGGATCTTGTACAGTACTCCGCCGTTGCCGGTGGACACGTTCTGGTAGATGCTGGTGTTGTCCTGTTGGGCGACGATCTCCGCATACGTGTTCTTGGTGTTGCGATCCTGCTGCAATTCGACCCTTGAACCGTTCTCGGTACTGGACCATGCGAACCTGGAAGAGTCGAAACCGGGGATCTGCCCGATCTTTCCGTACTTGGAAAGATCGGTGACGGACATGTTGTACCAAAGCGTGCCGTCATCCGATTTGAGGAACGTGCGCAGATCGGCATAGGTTCCCTGCTCGTTCTCCTGAATGTCGGAGAACGAGGGGTAGGAGAAATCGCCATTAGCGAGGGAACCGTACCGGACGTTCTCGTCCGCGACTGTCTTCACGGTTCCCGTGGTCCTGGCCTTGGTCTGCCTGACGGTGTCGGCGGTCTCGTCGGACGGGACCTTGCCGGTCGCATCCGACGCGTTCTTGTCGTAGGACAGCTTGTAGGCGCGGGCGAAGGTCACATCATCCAGAAGATTGCCCTTGGTGGGGTCGAGATAGTTGACGGCCTTGAAACCGAACCGGGTAGTGGTCTGCCCGTCCGGGATGACGTAGTAGCCCTCATAGGTCTCCCACTGGTCGGAATGATGCCAGCGGTTCTCGTTCGTGACCCTCGTGCCGATGGTCTTGGACTTCTCGCCGACCTTGTCGCCGGCCTTGCCGTTCGCGGCCACTCGGGTCATCTCGATGGGTGTGCCGTTGATGACGACCTGCATCTGGTCGACGTTGTCCTTGCACAGGCTGGTGTGCTTCAACCGGATCTTGTACAGTGTGCCGGGGATGGTGGCGAGGTTCTGGTAGATGGTGCGTCCGGGTTCGGAGGCGACCATTTCCGCGTAGGTGTTGCCGTCCATGCTGTCCTGTTGGAGTTCGACCGCTTCCGCGCGGTCCTTCAATCCGCCTTGGTCGTGGCCGCCTTTCTGGTCGGTCTTCCATGCAAATTTGGACTGGTTGAAACCGGGCCAGTCCACCCAGGAGGCGAGATCGGCGTCGGAGTGTTTCGCGTTCCTCATGTACTGGCCGTTGTTCGGGTCGACGCTTGTGTATGCGTTCGTCATGTAGCTTGGCGCGTCAACGGTCTTCCATCCGCCCGCGGGCAGGTAGTCGAATCCGCCGTTGACGAGCTCCCTTGGATACGTCGTGGCGGCCGATGTCGTCAGGCTCGTGATGGTCTTGCCGATGTCGGGCATGCGGATCTCGTCCGCGTTCGCGGTGCCCGCTGTCAGGAGCCCGCCGCCCAGGAGGGTGCCCGCGGACAACAGTCCCGCGACCGCCCGTTTCAACCATGCGTGCATGTGTGTTTTTCCTTCCCCGCCCCTTGACTGTCCGTGACGGATGGACCAGGACCCGCACGAACCCCTTGCGGCGAGCCAAAAGAACCATGAATGAAAACGAGAGGGGAGGGGCGCGGGACACGGCATGATCCGGATTGTTCCGCGCCCCCGTATGTCAGACGGCCGGGGTGTCTCCGTCGTGCGTGAGCATCAGCGCGTCGCGGCGGTTGCGCGCGCCGCGCACGGCCATGGTGCCGCCGATCGCGAACAGGGGCATGGCGCAGGCCAGCCAGAACGCGAACGCGAGCACGCCGCCGGTCTGCGGCAATTGGGTCAGGTTGGTGATGTTCTTGACTTGGACCGTGTTGTTGTCGATGCCGGTGGTCAGGCCCGGCTGATCCTTGCCGGCGAACCTGATGGCGGTGCCTGCATCGTCGATGGTGACGGTGAAGCTCGGCTTCGCATAGGAGGCATAGCCGGCGGGCTCCTTGGTTTCGGTCACCGTATAGGTGCCGTAGCCGAGACCCTTGAATGCGATAAGACCCTTTTGCGCGGCATTGTCCTTATGGTCGACCTTGCCGTCGTTGTTGGAGTCACCGGTGGTGAATGTGGTCGCGGAAGCCTGGTCGGCGGCTTCGGACCATTCGCCGGTCGTCGTATCCAGCTTCAGGTATTTGTCTCCGCGTTGGATCTGGAATTCAGCTCCATCCACGAGCGTGTTCACGTCGGCTGCGCTCACCTTCTTGAGGGTGAAATCGTAGGATTTCAGGTCAACCTTGTCGCCATTGGTGACGACGGTGTAGTGGGCTCCGTCCTTGAAGATGGCGGTGCCGGAAACCGAGTTTTCGGATGGTTTCTCGGCCGTGGCCTTGGTGACGACGCTCTGGTAGGTGATGGTGATCTTCTTGCCGCCCTGCGTGGTGATGAGCTTGATGGCGTCCAGAGCCCAGCCTCCGGCCGGAACGGTGATATCCGGGTCGGCCGGGGTTCCGTTTTCCTTCTTGAGAGTGGTGTCGCCCGGCAGGGTTTTCGCGCCGTGCTGGGTTTCGCCGTCGTAGATGACGGTATCGGCGGTCACGTCAGTGGCAGTCCCGCTCAAAGCCACCTTCAGGCTACCTTTCACGTATTCCTGTCCGGCAGGGGCGTCGGCGAGCTTGAATTTGACGGCCGTGTTCGGAACAGTCACGTCGATGGTGTGGGTGACGGTATCACCCACGGTCACGGCCACCGGGTCGGCGGCATCACCCTGCTTGGAGACCTGTCGGCCGTCACGGTCCACGACGACCTTCTTGTCGGTTGTCACGCTCTTCGACTTGATGACCGCGACGCCGAGGGTTCGGCCGGGGGCGCCGCTCATGGCGGTGCCTGCACCGGATTTTGTGCCGATGATGATCGGGCTGCCTGCGGAGTCGGTGATGTAGTAGAGGCCTTCTTTCGGCACGGTGATGTTCAGGGTGGCATCCTGCGTGGTCAGGTCGGCTCCGCCCGTGACGGTGGCCGGCTTCCTGCTGGAGGCGTTGAGGGCGGCTTGGATGTTGCTCAGCTGCTTGGCCTGCTTGGCCATGTCGATGGCGGCGATGCTGCCTGCGGCATCGTATCCGCCGACCTTGGTGATGTCGTCGGACGTGTCCTTGTCGTAGCCGTTGGCGATGGTGATGGCGTCATCCGCCCATGCGTTGGATTCGGTGGTGCCTTGGATTCCGAGGCTGGAGATCCGGTCGCCTTTCAGCACCACTCCGGTGTATGTGCCTATCTGGTAGACGTTGAACGTGTGTCCGGCCAGGCTTGCCCCGTTCGCGCCTTGCAGTGTGATGGTCGTGTCGGCTGCCATTGCGGATGGGGCCAGTGCTAGGCCGGCCAGCATGCTCGCGGTCGCGCAGGCCATTGCCGTCACGATCATTGGCATGCGCCGTGTCGTTTGGTTGTCTTTCATTCCAGTGTTTTCCTTTCCTTGTTTGCACGTCCTGTCGAGGACGGGAAACGACCCCACACCGGTAGATGCGGCATGGTTGGCATCCAACGGGTCAAATCCGGCGACTTTCACCGCGGACGGCCTGTATCTGCCCGGCTTCAGACCGAACCCGCTTATCGGTTTCGGCGTACGGCTGATGGGAATGGTCGTCTTCGTTTCCTTCAACGTACATGCAAAATCGGTTGATTCCAACATTTTCTCGGTATTTACCAAAGTTTTTGAATAAAAAAATAGGGATGCCTTTCGGCATCCCTTGTTGATGTCATGCTATAGGAGCCGGTTTGCAGGAGGGTCCCGCATGGCATCAAGATTCAACGTGGGGTTTGGCAGGGGAGGGTATTTGCTTCTCCTGCCAAACCTTCGATGGGTGGTCAGGAGTTTAGCGGCTGATCGGATGACGCTTCGCTGTCATCGGCTTCCGGGGCCGGGGTCTCGTCTGTGGCCTTGCCCTTCGGCTTGCGGACAGCGACCGTGATTCCCAATGCTCCGCCGATGATAGCGAGGATGCCGATGAGCCAGCCAACCCAGCCGATTCCCACGCCGGTGGAGGCGAGCGGGTTCGCGCCGTTCACCGTCGGCTTGGAAGTCGTGCCGTCATTGTTGTTCTGGCTTTTGTTTCCGGCATTGTCACCAGGGTTGGTGGTGGCTCCGCCATCATCCTTGCCTTGGTATTCGAACGTCCAAGTGACGGTCGTGCCGTCCTTGGAAGCGGCGAACACCAGCTTCGAATCGGATGCGGTCTTGTCAAGCTTCCAATCGGACGGGACGTTCGAGATCTTCACCTCGGCGCCCGTGGCGACCCTGTAGGTGCCGGATTTCGTCGGGTCGAAGCTCGGGAGCGGTTTCCCGTCGACGGTCGCGGTCACGCCCTTCAATGCGTCCGCGCCCGTGGCGGGCTTGTCCGGATCGGTCGTGGAATCGTATGTGAACGTCCACGTGACGACGGTGACGTCGCCCTTCTTGATGTCGTAGGACAGGGTGCCGGGTTTCGCGTCAAGATTCTTATAGCTCGCCCAACCGTCGGGCAGGCCGGAGAGTTTCACCTCCGCGCCGTCGGGAACGGTCCATGTGCCGGTCTTCGTCGGGGCGAACCCGTCGACCGGTTTCCCGTCGGCCGTGGCGGTCACCCCCGCCAGTTCGCTTGGATCGGCCTTGTCCCCGGTGCTCGGCGTGGTGGTTCCGTCATCGTACTTGAACGTCCAGGTGACGGTCACATCATCCTTCGTGCAGGTGAAGGTGAGCGTGCCGGTCTTCGAATCCGCCTTATGGTCGAGCTTCCATCCGTCGGGCACGTCGCCGATCTTCACCTCCGCGTCGTCGGGCACGGTGTATGTGCCGTCCTTCACCGGATTGAAGTCCGTGACGGCGGTGCCATTGGCGGTGGCGGTCACGCCCTTCAGCTCGCCCGGATCGGCTTTGCTGCTCGCATCCTGTGAGGCGGTGTGCAGCGTGTATGCGACGGTGCCGCCGCTCTTGCCCTTGATCGTGACCCGGTATGCCATGTCGCCGGAGGACGGCTTGTCCTTCGCGATCTTTCCGTCGACGAGCCAGCCGGTGGCGTTCGTGTCGATCTCGAGCGGCGCGCCCATCGGCTTCAGCAGTCCCGTGTTCGAGGTGGGGATCTTGCCTGCGACCGTGTCGAGTGCCGATTCCTTGACTCCGTAATAGTCGGTGGTGGATGGGTCGAACCCGTCGATGCCCAGGGCGGATGCGATCTTGTCCTTGTGATTGTTGAGGAACGCCTTCTCTTCGGTGCTGAACTTGTCGAGCGGATTCGGAGCCGTCGAACGGGCCGAAATCGACGAGGACGGGTTCCCCGATACCTGATCCGCGAAAGCGGTGGGCAACACGATCATGGGGCTTACGGACAGGGCCAGGCCAAGCGCTACGGCGACAATCCGTTTTTGTTTCATCATGTTCTTTCCTTTTCTTGTTTTTTGCCCGACATTTCACGCCGAGTCAGAAAAAATAATGGAAGGCTTGCGACCGCATCAGGTCGCAAGCCGTTGCTATTAGAAGCTGCGTCCGCGCTGGCGCCGACGTGCAACGAGTCCGAGAACCGCTCCCATAGCCATCAACGCCATCGACAGGAACGCTACGGTTCCGCCGCCGACGCCCGTGGAGGCGAGTCCGAGCGCATTGTTCCCGTTGCCGCCGAATGGTTTGCGGGTGACATGCACCTTGTAGGTGGTCTTGACCAATCCGTCACCGGATGTGACAGTAATGGTGGCGTCCGCACCCTTCTTCTCGGTGCTGACGGTCATGCCGCTTGCCTTGTCGTACTGCGGGGAGACCATCCATTCGTCCGGATCGTTCACGGATGCGTTGTACTCGTGTCTGGCCGGGTCGAAGCCCTTGACGGCCGTACCGTCCACGAGGATGCCGGTGAGCTGCGCCTTGTGCGTGGCCGCCGTGATGTAGGTGACGGTGTACGTGTGTTGCGCGAAGGTCGAACCGTCCGGCGCGAGCACGTTGACCGTGTACGTGTAGGTCATGCCCTCATGTGCGACGGTGACGGTCGCGGATTGCCCGTTCTTCGGCTCATAGGCGAATGTTCCACCCTCGGGAATCTCGTAGGAACCCTTGTCTGATACGACGTATTTGCCGTCCTTGCCGGTGTAGCCGTGCGATGCAAGATTGGTGTCCTGCTGGCTTTCCGGGTCCACCGTGGAATCCTGCTTCGCTGGGTCTGCCGGCTTGAATTCGGTGACGGCGGTTTTCACCGGCCTGGTCACTGTCAGGCTGTAGGTGCGGCTTACGCCGGTTGCGGTGTCGGTGACGATCCATTCCTGGCGGGTGGATTGCGCGTTCTGCGTGATGTTGCCGCCCTTGATGGTGACTCCGTCAGGCGCTTCGGGCAGCACATACGGGCTTGGATCCTTCTCCCCCAGTGCGAGCACGTAGTCGAGCCGGTTCGGATCCCAGTTGTCGATGAGCTGGCCCTTCGTGTTCTCGCCGGTCTTGTTCACGTACAGTCCGGTGAGTTTCGCAGGGGAATCTGCTTTCAGGTCGGCCGGCTGGAATTTCACGTTAACCGTGTAGTCGGCTCCGTTCACGTTCACCTTGAGCACGCGGGAGGCTCCCTCTCCGAGCGCGAGCGTCGGCTTGGATGCCTGGGCGTCGACACCGTGGGTGAGACCCAGCGTGTAGCTGTCGCCGACCGCATCGGCCGGTAGGGTCAGCGTGTATTCATGGGTGCTGGGGTTGAATTTCGCATTGAAGTCTTTGGCCCCGTCGTATACGGTGGTTTCGCCTTTGGCGTTGGTGCGGGTCACGGTCAGGCCGGTGAAGCTCTTGTCCTGGGCTCGATCCGCGGTGACATCCACTTCCACCGGCACGGTGACGCTTTTCTTGCTGGCATCATCCTGGATGGTGACTTCGCCGGAAGCTGTTCCGGTGAGGCGTACGAACTTGCTGGCGGTGTCGCCGGTTCCCTTGTCGACAACCTGCACGTCTTTGCCCCATTGGATGGGCAGTGTGGTCTTGATGCCGGTGAGGGTCACCGTGTCCGTGCTGGGCTTGTTGGATTCGTCCAATGTCGGACCGGCGTAATCCGCATGGTATTTTCCGTCATCAGACTTGGTGAGTTCCGTTTCGGTGCCGTCCACGGTCACCGGGTTGCCCGAGGTGTAGGCGAACGGCAGTGTCACGTCGAATGCTGGAGTGTTCTTCGTCGCGTCGGCGGCCTGCTTGTAGACGGCGGTGCCGGATACGTTCAGCTGGCCCAGCTTGTCGCCGGATTCCACGGTGACGTTCTGGTAGCCGGGTGTCAGCGTGATGGTGGTTGCTCCGTTGGTGACGGTGATGTCGCCCGGGTAGGAGGCGCTTTGGTCCAGGACCGCGGATGCGGTGTCGCCTTTCACGCCGAGGGGGTATGTCTTCTTGCCGTCAACGGTGGCGTTCCATGGTTGGGTCGGCTGGTCGTCGACGATTTTGTCGACGATTTCATAATCCGTGACGGCCAACGTGAACTTGGGCGCGGAATCGGCGGCACTGGTGTAGACGACGGGGCCGGTGATTTTCCCGTCCGTAGGTTTCTGGCTGGTGGTCAGAGTGATCTGGGACTTGTCTGTGCCGGACACGATCACCTGGTTTTGGAACTTGCCTTTGACCTTGGGGACGGTTGCCGTGTAATCGCCTTTGCCGTCCTTCGTGAAGTCGACTGGCGTGCCTGCCACGGTGGTCGTGTATTTGACTTCCTGCGTGGCTTGGGCGGCGTTGTTGCCGGTGTTGCCGTTCGCGGTGTTTTCGTCGGCGGTGGCCGTCATGACGCCGGGCCCCGCCATGCCGAGGGTCAATGCCGCGACGGTGGCGATGGTGCCCGCATTGCGCAGACCGCTGCTGTTACGTTTGGTCATTTCGAGGGTTCTCCTTGCCTGAGTTTTCTCAAACAGTTCCCACTGTAACCTCAGGGTTTGTAATTAACCGGTTTTTTATTGAAAATAACCGATTTTCTTCCGTTGCCGCATGGCCCGGCATCGACGGCAACGGAAGAAACTTCAGCCAACCGTCGCATCGTCCGCGGTCCAACCCATCAGCTTCAAAGCATCAGACACGTGGCTTCCGGCGCATTCGAGATCCTTGAACGTCTGACGTACGAGCTCCCGGACCTGCGGGTCGTCGAAATGCTGGCAGTCCAGCATGGTGCGTGCCAGTTCCGACGTGTTCATCGCATAATCATGCACCAGTCCCAGCATGTCTCGCTTCTGGTCCTCAGTCAGCTGCTCGTCTTCCAAGTCCGGTTCGCCGTAGTCGAATTCGTCCACTTCGCCCGGTGCGTACTGGAATCCGACCGGAGGTGTCGGCATGTCCGGTTCATGCCCTTCGCGCTGCCTGTCCAGCCATGCGTTCCAGAACTCCTCCCCCTCCTCGCGCGTCACGTTTTCGGGAAGGTTGTCCAAGAAGGTGTCTCGGATTGTTTGTGTGGTGATGTCTGCCATTTGTTTTTTCTCCAATCGGTTTTTTCTGATGGCGTTTTTTTTGATTCGATGTTCTTGCGATGTCCGGGGGGCTATTCCGCCCGATGCGGCCGAGCCGAGAGTCCGCCGATGATGCTTTGGACGACGGTCGTGACCGGGGCCGGATCGCGTGGATCGGGGTTTCCCCCCGGCCGTGTCTGCGGCAGGCTTTTCGTCGCCCCGTCCCTCGGGCCGCCCAGCATCGGGTGACGGGACAATTCCAACGCACGCTGCACCGCCTGCGTGGCGGGACGGCCACGGCCCAATGATTTGAGCAGAGAGCGTCGGAACTGCCACATCTCGTCGGGGTCGGAAATCTGGTTCTCCTCCATCAGCCGGGTGATGGTCGCCTCCGATGGCATCGACTGCCGTCGTTTCCTTCTCACGGCGAGGTTGATATCCCCCACCGTCATCCATTCGCCGTGAGGATGCAATGCGTAGAATTCCCGTACCGCGGCGTTGGCCTCGTCGAACGACACCGATCTGGACAGCTCCTCGTAGAAGCATTGGGCCTGCGCGTCGCTGATTGGCGCGTTCCCGTGATGTACGTTGATGCGGCGCAGCACCTGCAGAGCTTCGTTAAAGTTCATCGAATTCCTCCTCTCGCGGATGGGCTTCGTCCCAGGCGGCGGCCCGCGCTTGGACTTCCGCATTGTGCATGTCATTCAGCATGCTCTTCGGCAGCCTGCCGTTCGTCGGCAGGTTCTCCGGGTGTAGCGCGATGTTGTTGGGGTCGCGCCCCATTTTCAGGTTTTGGATGTCCCGTTCGAGCCAACGCCTGTATGTGGCATCCCAGTTGGCGCTGCGGTGTTCGGGTTTCTCCTGCGTGTAGTAGGCGACGAACAGGGTGACTTCGCGGATCAGGTTGACTCCCGCCTTGGCCGTGGCGATGCGCAGTTCGGGCGAGGGCTTCCAGTCGGGAGCCAACACGGTCTGACGGGTCGCGGGCTTCTTCTCTTTTTTCGGAACTTTTCTCTTCTTCGAAGAAACCGCGGACGGTTTCTTCTGAATCGGAGAGGTTTCCTCAACCCTGCTGGAACTCTGAGAAGCTTCGAAAGAAGCATTCTCGTTTTCAGGCTCTGAGGCGGACTCGTCCGCCGATTTTTCGTTTTTCTCCGATTCTGGATTTTGAGGGGATAGAGAGGAGTAAATATCCTCTGTTCCCCTGTTCCCCTGTTCCCCTGTTCCCCTGTTCCGGGCGTGGAAATCTCGATGGGGTCTCGCGACACTCTCGCGACAGTCTCGCGAATCTGGGTCTGAACCGTTGGAATCATTGGGTTCTGCCATCTCATGAGACGGATACCTCGACTTGCCTGGCTTATCGATTCTCTGGTGCCTTGACCATGTCGCAATCTCCAGATATGGGGTGCCGTCGAACTCGTAGCGATATATCAATCCAGCTTCAGAAAGACTCGCGAGGGCTCGCGACACTCTCGCGACAGTCTCGCGAGGGTCTTTGATGAGATCAGCCGCGAACAGGTCTCCGATGATGTCGTAGTCGATATCCTTGCCTACCCCGTTATCATCCACGTAACTCCATAGACCTATGAAAACCAGTCTGGCGTCCCAGTTGAGATTCGCTATATCCCGGCTGCGCCAGAACTCCGGCTTGATGCTCCTGATGCGCATGGCTCTCTTTTCTTCCGAAGAACCCGGTCAGACGGTCTTGGATAGGGGAACGTTCTTGTTCATCTCGGCGAGGGCTCTTGCATAATCGCAGAGGCCGAACATGTCCGTTAGCCCCAGTGCCTTGCCTACGATGTCGAGTTCGTTGCTGTCCCATATGGTGTGCTGGTTGAGTCTGCGGCCCGTTGCCTCTCGCGTGGTTCCTAGATCTTTGGCGAGTTGTTTCACCTGGTAGTTCTGGGTTGCCATGCGAGCGAGGATCGCTTGGGAGATGATTTCGTTTGATGACATGCGATAAAAAACCTTTCGTATCTCATGGGAGATATTAGGGGTCGATTGGAATAGTGTCAATCTCTATGGAGATACGGCGTGTTTTATAGCGTGAAAAATGTTCTCTCAAGAGATACCATGACAACATGGTACGGAATGACAGACTTAAGAAGACCGGGGAGAGCACCAAGCTCATAGCGGAGTTCGTTGAAGAACGTCGGCGAGCAAAGAGTCTGACCCAAAAGCAGATTGCTTCGGCCTTGGGCGAGAAGACGAGCCAATCCTACGTATCCGTCCGATTGCGCGGAAAAGCTGCATGGACGATGGATGACCTTGATGCCATTGCACCTCTCATAGATTTTGACAATGCCATCGAATTGATCGGAAACCTAGCCCGAAAACGAGCTACCGAGGAAAACGAGCCCGGGCTGCTTGCCCGTCAGTTCGTAGCCATCATGGATGGGGACAACGTCGTTCAGATTATTGATGGGCCATCCTCTTCCATTCCGGTCTCCGGACTTCCCCATGACACATCAGTCGATACGGGCGTTACCTCCGATAAGAGAGGCACGGGCCCTGTTCCTCATGCACGTTCGGTTAAACCCTCGTCTCTATCCGATGAAGAGCGTAAGCGGATCGTTTTGGAGAAACTACGTAGGGGCGACGTGTCCCTAGCGGCGAACAAGGATCCGCATAAGCTCGCGGAAATGGAAGGCGGTGACGGCCGCTAGTGACGACTGCTCGCCCCTGTTCTGTCAGAGTATCCTCTTCTCGAACCGATTCGATAGGAGGATATTCAACCGTGTTGACGGCCGCACCATTCGACCGCCACATGCCCATCAACCGTGGCATGACCTACGAGCAGATGCTCGATGCCGTGGAAACCCAGCCAGTCCACGTCATCGAAGCCACGCTTGACGATGACACTTCAGGCCTCTACTGTGAGGCTATCCAGACCATAATCATCGACGAGCATATGACCGACGTGCAGAAACGATGCTCTCTTACCCATGAATTGTTCCACTGGCTGCACGCCGATGATTCGCATGCGGAATACGGGAAAAGCCATGCCGAATGGCGTGTGCGCCGTGAAACCGCCATGTTTCTGATCGACCCGGCGGACTATGTGCAGGCCGAACGGGAATATGATGGCGAGATCTATCAGATGTCCTGTGAGATGGATGTCACGGTATTCCTTTTGGAGGACTACCGTCGGATTTTGGAATATAGCCAGCCATTGCATAGCTGAGGAGAGATAAATCATGGGACATCTGGACCCGTTCCTGCAAGACCTCAATGGTATCGGAATCATCGCCATGATGGTAAGCATCAGTGCAGTGATATTCCGCGTGGTTTTCTGCAAGACCATGCGGGACAGAATCTATACGGGCGTGGGGGGATTAATATCCGCGATCGTCATGTCGCTGGGTATTGATTATGCGATACGGCCATTCGCCGGTACTGGTGAATCGACTGCGACGAATGGACTGGGGTTCGTCCAGCTCATGATAGGTGTGGTTATCGCGCTTATCGGAGGTGCCGTTTTGCGCGGCATCCTGAGTCATGACGATGGCGAACCACAGCCGACAAGCAATTCCCTCATTATGGACACGCAGACGGAGCTGAACCGTCTTGCACCCCGATACGGGCTGGTGGCCGCCATGAGCAACGAGGACTCCTATTATGGCTGGTTCGTGATAGACCACGACAACGGCGGCTCCCCCGACCCGTTGTATGAGGCCAGTCTCAACGCGAACCTGCAACAGGAACGCCAGCTCGGGAAACTGTACGGTGATCCGGGTTCCGGCTTGGACTATTCCGCTTTCGGAAACACGGCCGTACAGGCCGGCCAGCAGGGCGAATCCGCATTGGCCAGAATCATCGCCTACATGCGGCTCAACGTCATCTCCTTCTGGTCCCTGTACGGGCTCAACGAGAACCGCCAGCCCATCAACGCGGACATCGACTGCGTGCTGGTCGGCATAGACCCGCAACAGCAGGTGCATGCCTGGTTCGTGGACGCGAAGAACTACAAGGGTGGCAGCGACACCAAATACGTGAATCTGGATCCACGAAACCTGGTGCGCATGAGCATCAGCCGTCGAGCCCTCATCAAAGGCTCGGATGGAACACCCGTGGTCAAGATGAGCGAGAACATGGCAACCCAACGCGATAATTGGGCGTCCACGCTCGAAACCTATCACGTGGCGGCCCAATGGATGGTCTGCATGGTACCGGGCGGACATAACGGCAACCCGGATGTCAGCGAAGCCGTCTGGCCGGGCAATGTTCGTGTCGTGACGCCTGGACAGTTGGTTGCGGAAATCCAATCCCTGAGCCTGCTGCCGGTGGACAATATTCCGCCACGTGTCGTCAGACTGTTCACCTCGGCAGTCAAACAACAGGCTCCTGCGCCAGCAGCGCCGGCGACGAACACTGTGCCGATGCCTGCGACCTCACCTGTCCCAGCCCCTATCCCCCAGCCGGCAATAACAAACAACTGCCCCAAATGCGGTCAGCCATTGAACGGACAAACCAACTTCTGCCCAAACTGCGGCACACCGCTCAACGCCTAATCAGGAGGTCAAGCATGGCTGCATGCCATTGAGTTGACGCTCCCCACGGCGGGGCGTCTTCCTTTTTTTTCTTGTTGATTTGACAAACTGTAGCCTGTAGGCTACAGTATTGGTATGTTGAGATTCAAGAGGACGAGCGAATTCCTTGAATGGCTACGCAAACTAAAAGACAGAGACGCAAAAGCCAAAATCGAAGCACACCTTGACTACTGCGAGCTAAAAGGCTCCCTTCTGGGAGATACCAAACCCGTAGGAGACTCCATATACGAGATGCGCTTTCACTTCGGACCCGGATACCGAATCTACTACGCAAGAAGCGGATCAGAAATCTATCTGCTGCTCATCGGCGGAGATAAAAGAAAACAACAGGCAGATATCAAAAAAGCCAAGAAACTATTCAGGGAATACTCCGAATAGGAGGAGAAAAAATGACAAAGAAATACCAAGACTACGACACCAGCGAATTCCTTGAAACCGAAGACGACATCGCCCGCTACCTCAATGCCGTAGCAGAATACAATGATCCTGAAATGTTCCAAACCGCACTCGGAAAAGTAGCAAAAGCACGAGGAATGTCCAGCATTGCCAAAGAGGCGAACGTGTCCAGAGAAAGCCTGTACCGAAGTCTCAGTGCCGAGGGTAATCCCTCGTTCCAAACCATCTCTAAAGTACTGGCTTCAATGGGGCTTCGACTGACTATACAGCCAGCTGAAGCCTGATATGTTCACCAGGTCGGCGGTGGAGCGCATCGACTAACGTTCTCCTGTTCTCATGACCACGATCATGCTGGGGAATGGCGCCGCTTCACCGGCCTGCCCATTCACCTCATACTTCAAACGTCCGGGCAGAAACCGGACTTCCGCACGGTGCAGGATATGGTTCTGGAACCAGCGGGTGTCAGTGCGTGCGGGAACCAATAGGACTACGAGAGTGTCAGGTTTGCTGGCTTCCTGGGAGGCTTTGCGTATCCAATCACCGATGTTCCGCCCGTAGGGAGGATTGCAGAAAACCGTCTCCCCCTCCCATGAATGCTCGAGACCGCTGTTTTCAGTCGTGTAGTGATGTTCGCACTTCGCGTTCTGGTCGTTTGAGGCGGCATCGAGAGTGAAGTGGAATTCCTCATTCAACTGGTCGAACAAGGCTTGAGGTGTTTCCCAATCGTCCTTGTTCGAAGTCATTGCGGCTGCGCCCGCCTTGTAGAAATTGCTCAACGTTTTCCTTCTTGTAGTATTGCTGGCTTCTTCTCCAACTTGCCTGTCTCGAATGCTTCCGAGGCTTCTTTCTGACTGGGGAACGAGTATCGGGTTCTGGTTTTGCAATAAGGACAGCCAACCCGCCACCATGTCTTCGTGTGCGTGATTGGACTGATGGCTTTCCGGTATTCGCCTTTCATTCCGCAGTTAGGGCATAGTAACGTCGTGTCGAACACGTCAACGAATTTGTCGCCCATACGATCCAATGTCCGTTGCATGGCCAACGTGTCCACTAGTTTCGGGTCGAATCCGAGCTGTTTGACCTGGCTGGCGCTCCACTGAGCTAGGTATCGGAGGATTTGCTGTTCGATACCGTATTGCGAATAGTGGTAACGTTTGCCGGTTTTCAGTTCGATGAAATCGTCTTCGTGGGCGAAGTCTCCGGCGCAGAACCGTTCGACGGCTTCCTTCCTGCTTTCGCTGGGGAAAATGTTACAGGCGATGCACCGTTGGTTCGAACAGGAGCAGAAGTACGGGTGGCACCAGAAGCCTTCCATTTGTCCGTCACGTTCGCCACCGTGTATGAACCCGAGGGGAAGGAAAGTATCACAGTCATGCGGTTCTGCATGACCGGTGGAGCAAAGCGGGCACGGATACTGTTCGCGCATTATCTTCGCTTCGGCTTTCCTCATGCTGTGTTCCGCGGCATCCACCGCATCCTGCTCCGCCCGACGTTTGGCGATGGGTTCGTTGATCTGGCGAACGATATCGACGGGCAAACCGGTCTGCTTGGCGACGGATTCCACCGTGGAACGACGCGACTGGAGCAGGTCGGCTGCTCGTTCGGCTCGACTATGATATCGGGGCATGATCAGACTGGGTCTTTTGCAAGGCGCACGGCGACTGCGATGATTGCGGCCAGCATGATGCTGAGGCTGATAAGGATTGGATGTTTCAAGATTCTTTCCTTTTGCTAGTTTTCAAGAATGATTTGCGTGCCACTGAAGAATGCGAGACGGTCTGCTTCACGGATTTTCTTCGGATCGGTCACATCACGCATGAACTGTTCCCTGAAGCGCCGGTATTCGGCATCGTATCCGGAACCAGTGTTCTTCTTCTTTTGTGCCGGTTTCTGTTTCGGTGTCGGCCGACCTTTCTTGGAGGAGAGTCGTTCTCGGCGTCGCTTGTCTGCTTCGACCACACGGTTGATCTGTCTGGCACAGGAGACAACCGTTTTCCTGTCACCTACCAGATGAGCGGATACGGCTTTACGCCGCAGTCGTCCGATATTCCGGCAAGCGTCAGCCGACAGTCCCGGCAACAGTTCGAACTCGTTTAGATACAGGATTCCACCCAGCAGAGTGAAAGGTGCAATGCTCTCATTGGCTTCCGGCATCAGCATCTTCCTCCTCTTCAAGTCCAGTCAGCACTCCTGCATAGGCGTCTTCGATTTGCTGGCACCACTGTTCCATCGTCGTATCCAAGGAAATGAACATGGTCGGAGTGAACCCGCCGGTCATGTATTCATCAACGACTCGTCCCGCCAGGTCAAGGTCATACAGTTTGATTTCATCGATCAGCCTATTGTCCCGGAAGAAAGCCAAACGTCGTTGCGAATATTCCACCACACTCATGCCGCTGATAGCCCAACCGTTCAACCCGTTACAGGAACAGGCCAGAGTGTGTTCGTTCTCCTCGACAATCTTCCAATCATCCTTTTCGACGATTGTTTTTAATGGTTCGTAGAATTTGCTCAAATTTTCTCCTTAATGACATTCCGGGCACAGCCACTCGTCTGTGGCGCAGTCCCATCCGTTTTCAATGAGTTCGTCATGGTTCCCCATTGCTGTTTTCCCGCATTTGCTGCAGGTCAGATGCCAGTGTTGCGGACAGTAGTGGTTTTCGTCTCCATCCAATTGCCATCCGTCGGAACTGGCGTCATCGTCTGCGTCGTCTTTGTCTGTGTAATAAGCGCTGCCGTCTTCGGGGTCGTATTGTTCATCGCATTCGTCGCAGTGGATTGCGACGAATTTCTTCTCGGTGAAACTCATAGCGTCCCCTGTTCTTGCGTCATGTCTCGGATGGCGTCCTCGAGCAGGCTTCTCGCGGCCTTGCATCCTTGAATGTATGCGCGGGATGGTTCCGTTCGGGCGTGGGCGTCGCTTGCATGTTCGAGTTTGAGTTCGCTGGAGATTCGTTTCCCTGCTTCGGTTTCCGTTTTGGCCAGCAGTTGGCGATCATGCTCGGTAAGCCAGGCGTCAAACAGTTCGGCTACGTTGGAGAATTGCGGGTTTGCCGACAGTGAATAGAAGTCCTCCGCGCCGTTTATGAAGATGTTCCTGGCTTCGCTGTCCGTCAACGGTTGGTTCACGCTCAATTGTTTTCCTCTCTTTGATGATGCTTGTCTTCGATGACCCGGATGCGTTGAATGCCGTCGAGATGAATGTGCATGGGTGTGCCGGTGATCCAATTCCAATACACGTGATCCAGCACGACGGGAATGGTTGAGCCGTCTCTGATTCGTGCCGTGATTGTTCTCTCCCACCAGCATCCGGTGTTGTGTTCCAGAATCTGAACGGGCGCGGTGACTGTAAAGCCTTGCAGTGGCTTCGGGGCTGTGTCATTGAATTCGACTTCTACCGTTTTCCCTTCGAATCGGATACGTATGTCATTGATCGCCGCATCAAGGAGTGGCTTGTGCCGTCTCCCGTATTCGCCGCATCCTTGACGGTCTCGTAATTCGTTCTTGTAAGGAATGTTGGCCGATGATGCCCCGTTCAAGATTCCAGCTCCTGGTTAATATCGTCGATATTCTTTCCTTCTGCCAGTCGAATCATCATCGCGATAGCCCGGCACATCTTCGGATAATCTCCGAACCGTAAGGCATTCCAGAACTGGAATTCGCATTGTTCCGTCTGGGATTGATGCTGCAGCGCATTGATGATGCCAAGCTGACGGCAGGTCAAAGCGACGGGCTCGTTCCTGTTTTCCGCATAATGCGTATACCAGAGAGACTTTCTCAGGTCTTCGACCGGCTTGTTCTTCGACCGGTATCTCCACACGTATTTGACGGCGTTGCCCATACAGAAGCTCATGCCGGCGGTCAGGTCAATACATTCCAGACCGGGATGGGATAATTCGTAGTGTGCGGGATGTTCTACCGGATCGGCGTCACCGACTCGCGTCACTGTTTCATCTTTTTTTTGGTTTGCGGAGACCCTGTCCTTTAGGGCGGGGAGGAAGCAAACCGTCCTCCTTTCACAGATTGATATGATATAATGTGAAACATGGTCAGAAGGCATGCATGCAAGCGGGCGTACAGGTTCCGCTTCTACCCGACGCCCGAGCAGGAGCAACTGCTCAGGCGCACGGTCGGCTGCTGCCGAAAGGTCTACAATCTCGCGTTGGAAGCCCGTTCCGTCGCATGGACGGCGGAGCACAGGAGCGTCACCTACGTCCAGACCAGCGCCATGCTCACCCAATGGAAGAAAACAGCTGAATACTCGTACATGAACGAAGTGTCCTGCGTGCCGCTGCAACAGGCGTTGAGACACTTGCAGACGGCGTTCTCCAACTTCTTCAAGCAGACCGGCGACTATCCGAGATTCAAGGCCAAATCCCACGGCGGAAGCGCCGAATACACTCGAAGCGCGTTCAAATGGGACGCCAAGCGCAACGAACTCACGCTCGCCAAGATGCGCGGACCATTGCCGATACGATGGTCCAGAACACTGCCCCGCAAGACGGAGCCGAGCACCGTGACCGTAAGCTTGGACGCCGCCGGACGATGGCACGTCAGCATCCTCGTGGAGGAGACCATCCGTCCTCTCCCCGCCCGAAGGAACGCCGTCGGAATCGACTTGGGAGTGGACAGCTACGCCGTCACCAGCGACGGGGAGACCATAGCGAACCCACGCCACTACAAGAAACTCGCCCAACGGCTCGAACGGGAGCAACGGGCGCTGTCCCGCAAAGCCAAAGGCAGCAACAATCGTCGGAAAGCCGCCCTCAAGGTGGCCCGCACCTACGCCAGAATCACGGACATGCGCCGTGACTTCCTCCACAAGTTGAGCACGAGGATAATCCGCGAGAACCAAACGGTGGTACTCGAAGACCTCAACGTGAAGAACATGGCCAGAAGATGCGCGCCGAAACCCGACCCGGACAATCCGAACCATTGGCTCCCCAACGGCCAGTCCGCGAAAAACGGGCTGAACGGGAGCATCATGGACGCCGGATGGTCGGAGTTCCGTCGAATGCTCGAATACAAGGCCGAATGGTACGGGCGACAGCTCATAACCATCGATAGGTATTATCCGAGCACGCAAATCTGCTCCCACTGCGGGGCGAAGACCGGGCCGAAGGGCATGCCCGGCCTCAAAGTCAGGGCATGGACGTGCCCGGACTGCGGAACAATCCATGACAGGGATTTGAACGCAGCCGAAAACATCCTCGCCGCAGGGCTTGCGGTTAGCGTCTGCAAGGACGGCAGAACCGGAACCAAGGTCTCGCATTAGCGTCCCCTCCTTTCTTGTTTTGTCGTAGCGAACAGAAACCCGAACCGTAAGATTCGGGAATCCCCCGCATTCATGCGGGGGAGGATGTCAATGCTCAATTGCTGCTCTTCTTTCCTGCGAACACGTGCAGGTCGTACACGTTCTTGTTGACGCCGTGGATGGAACCGTCCGGCCAGACTTCCAACACGTAATCCGTGTCGTAATCCAGGTCTCGAACGCTGAGGTCGCTCATGCCGTTGAATTGGAGTGTCCCGGCTTTCGGCTCGCCTTTCCACGTGAAGATGACAAGGCAGCCTTCCAGCTCATGACAGTTTCGGCCAACAAGGTTGGTCAGTTCGACGAGTCGCCGGTCATCTTCGGTCTCGAACCTGTCGTAAGCGTCATGCAAAGCGGTTTGAATATCAAAATAGATGCAGGAACACTTGCTGGTCAGATTGTCTTCATCCGATTCTTCCAAGTGGAAGATGGAACGCATGCGTCCAGACATCGTGACGGCCGCAACATGTTCCTCTTCCTGGCTGGGCTGACGGTAGGCGTGAGCGCGATAACCTTTGATGAATGCTTGTCTGAGGCTGTTACTTCCAAGGCCTGCATCCTTCAAGGCATTCAATGCTTCCTGCTGCAGGTCGATTTTCTCGGACACGATTAGGCTTCTTCTTCGATGTGGGCTGATGGATGCGAATCCGTTTGAATCAATGCGAATTCGAGTTCCACGCCAGGGTTGCGTCGCAGATAGGATTGCACGGATTCCACTCCGGCGACGATGCACGCGGCCTCACCACGTCGAACATCATGGCGCCCGTTCTGGTTGGTGATACCGGTCGCATACTCGTGAAGCCGAGTCAGCACGTCAACGTCAACGGGGGTTGTTCTGGTGTCCTTGCTGTAGTCCGTGTGTTGCCGGATCCAATCCAACAACGTCCAGTTGTCTCCCCATAGCATCAACGTTCCGGGATTTGGGTAAGCGTCATCGCCGGTGCCTTTAATCCGAATGATTTGTTTGAAGTTTCGTACTGGTTCACTCATTGTTTTCTGGTTTCTTGATTCCGGTCACGGCTTGCACGGTGACGTATCCGTCCGTGTCGAAGTAGTCGACCATGGCGTTGTTGTTCTGATACGTGTACTGGTCGCCGACCTGCTGGCAGAGTTTCTTTGCGTTGCGGACTTTTGGAGTTTCGATGACGCAGGCTTGCTCTTCTACGGTCAGCTGTTCGTTGTTCTGGATTTTCTGGTTGATTCGCCGTGCTGTTTCATCCCATTCGTCGGAGGAGGCGCTTCCTCCATGAGCTTCGATGATTCCTCGTCCGGCCCTGTGTTCCGGACCGATGATCCGGTCTTCGGAATCCGCAGCCATATATTCGGCGTGGGTCGGCACGTATGTGGAGGATTCGCCTTCCGGCAGTTGGATGGTGAATCGGGCTCTCCAACTTGCGGAACCTGTACTTGTTCGGACTCCGATCTTCCAATCTTTTGGAAGTTGACCGTTCTTCTGCAATGCTTTGATGTCCGCGCGCATGAGTTTCGCGTTTTCCGCCGGACTGCGACTGGCATCGTATTTGCCGCCGGTGATGGCGGTGGATCCCATGTAGCCTTCCGACTTCACGGAGGGCTTGATGATCGGCTCATCAACGGTCGCCGAGCTTTTCGCTAACAATTTGGAGGCACGCTGAATCATGTCGTTGGAGGGAAGTCCCGCATTCTTGTTCTCGTTGGCGAATGTGCCATCGCTGTTTCTGAGCTGTTGTTTCGCTTGCGCTGACTTAATGGACATGTTTTCGTTCTTTCTATTCAGATGACGGGATTCGCGGGAACTCTCGTTGGATTGCCTGCTGCGACATACTGCCCATAGTCCGGGTCGTCTTTGCAGAGTGTCCAGTCTCCGCTGCCGTCATCGTGGTAGGTCATGTGTGATTTCACGCCTTGTTCGATGAGACATCCATGGGAGCAGGTGTTGAGACGGTTTTGTTCGGGTAGTTTCATATAGCCGTCGAGGCTGTTGCGGTCTGCTTCGGGACGGAGCACGAAGTCTCCTATTCCGTTTTGGATGTCTTGGATGCTTGTGTTGGCTGCGTGGCTCATTGGTGGGTCTTCCTTCAATTCTCTATGTGGATATATTCAGTATAACATGCATATATCGTAGAAGATAATCCCAATGAAAGATATTCACGGTTTAAGGCAGGCGCCTGGTGCCGAGAAAGCCGAACCGACGTCCGCAGATTCTCCAGCCTCTATCCACTTTAGGCATTCTCGAAAGCCTCCTGATCGAACTTGGTATCCACGTGGACGGTCCATCCGCTGCTGATCACCTCATTGCAATAGTGCTTGCGGGATGCGACCACCTGGGATTGCAGGTACCTGTTGTCCCTCAGCTGTTCCGCAGTGGGGTTGCCGAACAGTGGCGTCGGTATTCTTTTCGACCCGGTCTCCGTGACGAAGTACAGGTTGAGCACCGTGTCGTCTTTTACGCGGCGCATAAAGTCGCCGAGTTTTTCGGTCTTGTCTTCAGACAATGGATCTCCTTGCTGTTCCATACTTTATGTAGATATATTCAGTTTAACAGGCATAACAGAATTGTTTCAGAAAAAAGAAAAGGTGCGGCTCACCCAAAAAGTCCACAAAGGAAAGCCGCACCATAGGAGAATCCGAGGAAAATCAGGATTGCCATCGAGAGGATTCGGGTCGAGAGAACGTAGGCCCTCATCCTGATATCTCAACCTACCGTAGTGTTTCCGAAACAACAGGCGATATATTGAAACAATCAGATGGCTTAATTTTCTTTCGCCTGGCATTGCTGCAGGAACCCGATCGTCTCGCTTTTCTCCCAACTGCTCATGGAAAGTCCATACTTGTCTTTGATGTAGACGCGCTTGGCCATGTAGGAGCACTGGTAGCCGCTGTTGCTCGGCAGCCAGACGGATGGGGTGGATGCGGCCCATCGTCCGACGGACTTCTTGGGGACACCGCTCCCGTACAGGTTGATGCCCTCGCTTTTCGCATTGTTGGCATCCCCCTGGCTGGCAAGCAGCACGTCCGGATCGTTCGCGTATTTCACGCGATCGTTTTTCCTTGAGTTCTTCCACAGGCCGGAGGCCCATGCGTCGTTCAAGGCGACCACATGGTCGATCTGCACTGCGGTGCTGTCTCCGCTGACGGTCTTCCCGTTCTTCACGACGCTCTTCCGGAAGTTGATGGTCTGGCCCGTATAGGGGTCATGCAGTGTCCCGGATTGCACCTTGCAATTGGAGTCCATGACTGGATCGGTCAAGTCACGGTTGAGTATGTAGTCGCGGGTGGTTCCGTATCCGCAAAGCTGGTCGCTGTTCTGCCAGTCCCCGAAATCCTCGGCGCGATTGTAGCCCTTCGTATGGGGTGTTTCGGTCGGGAGGTTCCGGGTGGCTGTGATGGCTTCGGACACGCTCATGGGGCTTGCTGCGGAAGCCGGCAGTCCGCTCGCTCCCATATCCGTGTTCGTGGAATCCTTTTCTCCGGTGTTCCCCGAGGAGGTCAGACCGTCTTTGATCTGGCCTTCGATTTTCGACAGGTCCGGTTTTTTCAACCCCAAGCCGATGTTTGTTTTCTGCATGGAGTCTTCGCTTGGAAGTATCTGACTGATGCTGGTTATTGCAGGCAACCCGAATTGTGGGGCGACCGTGGCCCATACTCCGGTTTGGATGATGACGATGATGGTTATGAGCACGATGGCCAAGCCGCCAAGGATGCCGGCGACGGTTATGCCGGTCTTGTTTTTTCTCGATGCCACGACGGTTTCCTTTTCTAGAACAGTCCGCTGATGATGGTCCAGACGACCGCGATGACGAATAGGATGACGATGATCGCTCCGAACAGGTCGGCGTTGCTGTTGACGAATTCCGCAAATGGGGGAAGTTCCGGTTTCTTGTCATTGGCCATGATGGTCTCCTTAGTTGTTCTGTCCATTGTTTTGGCTGTCGGATGCCGTACCATCCGACGATGTGCCGTCTGAGGCGTTATCGGACGAGGTGTTGCCGGTCTCGTCGTCGGAGTTCGCCGAGGTCACGTCGCTTTTGTTCAGTGCGTTCGCATAGGGTCTCAACGTCCTGACGCTGCCATCCGCTCCCCAGTCGATGATCTTCGCGTTACCGGATGTAGGGTTCTTGACCAGTACGGTGATGTTCGTCTTGACGGTCGAGCCGCCGGTGTTGTCCGAAGATGACGTGTCGCTTCCCTTATCGGAACTGTCTTGCATCGCGGCATACGGTTCGAATGTGATGCTGATCGACGCCGCAGCATAGGGAGGCGTGTCGCTGGATTGTTCCTTTGGTACGGATTGCCCGTTCTTGTCGCACTCCACAAGCCAGTTGATGCTCACGTTTTTGAATGTTCCGATGGCTGCTGGCTGGTAGGCGTGCTCGCTGTTCGGGTCCCCGACCAGCACGGTGAACGCGTTGCTGTCTTTCCCGATGTAGGCTTTCGCCCAAGCGTTGACGACGTTCTGGAAGCTGGACGCCTGGTCGATGCGAGAGTATCCGGATGGCGTATAGGATTGGGCTCCGCCAGCGCCGCTTGCTTTCAACGGCAGCACTGTTGGCTCTCCCACGGCGGTGGCCACGTTGTTCTTCCATGAAATGAGCTGGGTTACGTCGCGGGTGGATCCGTCGGACAGGTCGGTCAGGGAGAACTGGTGGCTCCACCAGTCGGTATGTTCCTTTCCTGTTCCGGTGTCCTCGTCACTGGATCCGACTTTTGTCGCCGAATCCCATAACAGGTTCGTGGTCCCGTAACGGAATGGTCCTTTGTTTGTGTCCAACCATTTGTTGACGGACGCCAAGGCTGCCTGTTTTCCTGGTTTGTCTACGCTGATCTCCTTGTATTTCGCGCTCAACATGGAACCCATGTCCTGCAGCGTGCTGATTGCGCGAATGCTGATGACGGGAGCGACGATTCCGGCGATCATGAACACGGTGATGAAAACTTTCCACCAGCGGGTGTTTCGCATGGCGCGTTTGATTGCCGTCAGTTCGACTTCGTTCTTCCGTTTGTCTTCGGTGATGTCCATTGGAGATTCAACGGATGCTTTTCGTGCCACTTCGTCTCCTTGAGAATCTGAACGTGTTATCTAGTGTCAGACTATCCGGAGTCTCAGCGTGAAAGCGGTGGAAGTCGGGAAAAGAAAAAAGAGACTCGGATACTGCCGAGTCTCTTTTTTGTGTCAGCGGGTCTGCGCGTATTTTCTGGCCAGCTCCATGTCAAGTCCTCCGTTGACGAAGCATTGTTCCACCGCGGCGTTAAGAAGAGCCTGCGTGGTCATGTTCGTCTCGACCGACTTGATTCGCAGCGCGAGATAGTTTTCATCCGTCAGGTTCGTGCCGAGCCTCCGGTCGAACGAATACACGGGCTTCCTCCGGCCGGCCCTCCCGGATGCTTCATTCGTTTTCGTCTCATGATCTTCCGGGATTGCTTCAGAGACTGCTTTCTGCTCGGGAGCCTCGACCGTCATCTTCGGTTCGGGGGGTTCGGATAGGAGAGGCCGACGCCCCATGTCGCGAGTGTCCTGCAGGCCGCGTCCGAAAGCGCTGTTGATATTCTTTACCATGTTTCAACTCCTACTCGATGCCGAACTGTTTGACGAGGTCAATGAGCTCTTGGGTGACGGAAGCGTAATCCCTGTTGTCTATCTGGTTGGTTCCGTACAGATTCTTGATGGCTTCCCTCTCGTGGATGACCGTTTCGAATCGTGTTGCCTCCAGCTCATCCAATTGTTTCACTGCGTCACGCGCGAGTTTGGTTCGCGCTTTCACTCGCGTGAGCAGGATGATGCCGTTTCTGGCGGCCGCATAGGTCTTCCCTGCATGGCTCAAATCGCTGATGGACGGCTGGCAGGGGATGATTGACACGTCGGCCGCCTGGAGTGCCGTCTGCACCGTTCCCGCATCGGATGGAGGCGTGTCGATGATGACCCATCCTTTGTAGCGTTCGCGAATCCTGTCGGGCATTCCGAGGATCACGTCATTGGTTTGGATCACGTCGAAACCCAGCTTGTAGGGTTTGTGCGGAGTCCCGTTGGCTTCGTCTTCTTTGCGACGACGATCGTCCTCGATTCGCACGTATTCGTCCCAGAGCGTCGCGCCACCGGTGTTGTCGGCGTCCAGAACCGTGACGTGTTCGCCGCGCCGGGCGAGGCATCCGGCGATGAGCATGGCTGTCGTCGTTTTTCCGACGCCGCCTTTGATGTCGGCGACCGCGACAAGAATCGTGCTTTTCAGCATGCTGTTTTCTCCTCTGTTCACGTTTTCCGCCGCCAAGGTGGAGGCGTGGGACGCGCTTTTTTTATGTGGCCACATTCAGTGTAGCAGAGGCGCATTTTTTTGTGGAACCAGCTCTCCCCATCAACAGGAAAACAACACAATGCGGGAATGATCAGGCAGAGAAACGCTTCCGCATTCATCTGCCAAACCATTCCCGCATTTCCACAGTTCTTTGCGAAAATTTTAGGATGCCGTAAACAACAGCCTCTCCAAAAACGCTTTGAGCAACACGCCCAAATCCGGGAGCTGACTAGCAATCCCCTGCATCCATTCACGGATGGGAATGCCCATCGCCTCCAGGACACCGCTGATGACCCACACGAAGAACAGGCCCGCGCATATCCTCGCCGCAACGGACAACATTCTCATCGAACGTCCCATGATCCTCATGAATACGCTGACGCCGCCGACCGCCAACAGGAGCAGGGTCAGCACGGCTCCCGTTGGCGTGAACATCCAAGCGAACAGGACGGTGAGAAAATCGGCGGCTCCCTGCCCAGCCGTCTGAGTAACAGTGCCGGTGTCCATCAGAATGCATCTCCATCCGTTTCGAACTCATCAGACGTTTTCTGGCGAGGTGGGTTCTTCGGCGCGTTGAGGTTCGCATGGTATTTCGCCGCTGCTTCCTTGACCTCTCCCGTGATACGCGCGCTCTCCAATGCGTCGGCGGCTTCCTGTTCGCTCATGTGGCCCTGTTGCCGGAAGTTGTGCATCATGCTGTTCTCCACCACCCCGAACGCCTTGTCTCCATCGGAGTTGAGACTTCCGTCCTCGGAGTGCATTTCGTTCAATGATTCATCGAGATCGAACGGATTGTCTTCGACCGGAGCAATCGGAGTCATGACCGTCGTGGGCCTGTTGCCCAGGCTTAGGATTTCGTTGCGGCTCTTCTCCGCTCTAGCTCCCAGTGCGCCGATTCCGACCTTGGCTCCATGCCAGAGGTCACGGTTGGTGGCGAGCTTACCCAATGCGACTGCACCTGCCGGCAATGTGATCGGGTTGGATGTGAGTGCGGCAGCGGCGATACCGGTCGCCGCGACTTTGGCGCCACGCTTGACCACGTCACGCAACGGTTGGGATTGCATGACACCTAGGGCTGCCTTGCCTGTCGCGCCCAACAGCATAGCTCCTCCGCCCAGGCCGCGTGCGGTCTGATTAAGCAGGCTTGCACCTTTTGCCATGGTACGGGCGCGGCCGAGCGATGCGCCGGGATGGCGGGCCATATAGTTCTTGACGCGATCATCGTAGGACATGCCGCCCGTCATGAACGCCTGAGCTCTGTCGGCTCGGTTGGTGAAACGTGCGGCGACTCCTGCGAGGGACCCGCGTACGGTGCCTTCGTTCATGCGCCCCCATCTATAACTGAGGGAGTCTGCTCCGCGGGCTGCGATCGCATCGTATTCTTTCGCGTTGCGTCCGTACAGGTTGCGGTCGCCGCCGTCGAGGTCAAGATTCTTCCTCTCCGAATCGAGCATGGAGTCGAGTTTGCTTTCGCCGGCGGTGGGACCGAACATCCTGTGGCGCGGTCCGGCGTTGCGACTGGACATGCCGCCGTGGTTTCGGCTTGTGAGGAGCCGTCTCATGAGGAGACCGCTGCCTATTCCTCCGCCGATTCTCCTGAGGCCGGCCAGCACTCCGCCTGCCATGGCTCCACCGGTGGCGATTCCCATCATCGCTTTGAAACTGAACGGGTTGCCGACTTTGAGCACGCTGGTGCAGAACAGGCTGATGGCCGCGATTGCAAGCACCGGACTGAAACCGCTGATCACGTTGTACATGAAGCTGCTGCTCATTTCGGAACAGAACTTCAACATGAGCTGGCAGATGAATGAGGCGATGGCTCCCAAAGCCGAATACAATCCGCCGGTCATGCTCAGGTTGCACGTGTATTTCACCCAGTTCTTCAACACGTTCTTCGGAGCTTCGCCTATGGGGAAAGCTCTCACGAGGAATGCTACGACGAGGAACAGCACCATCAGGACGAGCATGAGCTTGGTCATGATGAGGATGACGCTGAGTAATCCCCAGACGATCATGTTGCAGATGCCACCGAGCACGGATCCGAATGCGCCCAGATTGTCAGGTGCTGAATTGCCGTACAGGTTGTCCAGGGTGATTCGCATCGCTCCTTGTCCGGTCGAAGAATCCTGCGTGTCACCAAGGTTGGCTTCACGCCAGGTTCCGCCGACGTTGGGGATATCGAAACGCCAGCCCAGGTTCGCGGCATCGGCGATGTTCGTGTTCTGGACGTTGCCGCTCGAATCACGGAAGTCATTGTCGTTGTGGAAGGCCTGATACTGGTCGCCTTTGAATTGCTTTGTGCCCAAAGCCACATTGCACAATTGGAGTATGTTCTGGTCTATCTTGTCATCGTCCCCGTAGAAGTGGGCCCCGTTCCCGCCTGAGATGTCGCTGAATCCATCTTTCTTCAATCTGACGGTGAGCTTCCCGTTTTTGATGGCTCCTGTATCCTTGTCCCCCATGTTTTTGACGAGGATGTTCCAGCCGTCACGGCCGTACACCTTCCCACTGCCGTCGATACCGCAGGTCTCCCAAAAGATCCCCGCTCTGGTCAGTCGAACATATTTATCCCGGTCGTTCTGCTCCTTTTCCTTGTCATTGACGGAACTGTCCTGAGGGTCGATCCAACCGTGTTCGCTGAACAACCATTCTGCTGTGTCGGAATCGATACTCAAACCGGTTGCCGCATTCGTCAATGTCATTTGCACCGCAGGATCGGTGTTCGTGTTCATGTCAAGCACATGGCAGTATGCTTGCTGTGCGTTGTCGGCCACGCCTGATGGCGTGTTCGGCCCCGCTGACGGATTACCCCATTGCATCGTCACCCATGATCGGAGAGCTGTTTCCTCCCACATGCGGTTCACAGCCTTGGTGATAGAGGATGTGTCTCCCCCGTTGCCGCTGGTCGCGGTGTCGTACTGCTGGTGCATGGCATACAGGTAATCCTGGCAGTTCGTATTACGGTTGAGTGCTTTGTTGCTGAACGCCATCATGTTCGATTCGCCGTCGTTCAACCCGTCCAGATCAAGTCCGACGGTGAGCTTGTTGACTGCGCCGTTGATGGTGTTGACAACCCACCAGGGGCTGCCTGTCGCCGGTTCGGTCGCATTCTCCGCGGTTTTCGAGGCTCCTGTCCCCAACACGATGAGAGCCGCAAGGCACAGCACTGTGGCAAGCAGTCGTTTGCTCGCCTCTTTCGTGGTCCCGATGTCGAATCCCGCCGCGAGAAGCCATACGACGATGGCGGTCACCATCAACGCCGCGGGTATTCCACCGGCCATGACATTGTCGATAAGTTTCGCCGTGGCGTGGTCGACCGACGCTCCGGCGGTCTTCAATGGGGTGAAGCTTGCCGCGAACTGGCTTAGAGAAAGGGCGGATGACCAGCAGAGCTGTGTGATCTGCATCAGCATGTTCGGCAGGATGTCCCTCGTCGTATGGCTGATCAGGGCGGGCACGTTGGAGATGAAACCAAGGATGCCGCTCGATGGTTCGATGCGGCTGGTTATGCTGCCGACATTGCTTCCCCATCGGCCGGACGGAAGACATGTCGTGTAATCGACTTGGGTGCTTGTGGTCGTAGCGCATGCCGGCGCGCTCGCGCCTCCATCGTTTTCGACCATGGCGAATGCTTGGGAGGGCAGTACGACCACTGTCATCAGAACGACGAGCAGAACAATGAACAGCATGTTCCGTCGCGCTTTCATCCTGACCGGGAGGCTGGGCTGCATCTGGGTTGAAGCGCTCACAGTATCCACATCTCCTTCAGACTGCTTAGACGCTCTGGCTGATTCGAATTGGGGTAGAAAACCTCTCCGGCGATGTTCCGGCTCTGCAATCTCCTGAGAAGTCTTTTCCATCGGACCTGCTGGGTCCGGTCTTTGACTTGGCCGACCATGAGGAATGGCGCGGCGACCAAGCCGATGAGAATGAACACCACGCCGAATGTGATGCCGATGATCGGGGCGAGCATAAGACAGATCAACAGTCCTATAACACCGCCGATGATTGTCGAGAACACGGTCTTGGATCGGGCTTCCGTGCTTTTCGTGATCATGAACGTGTTCTTACGTTCAATGGATGCGGTGGATGAGACCTCGGTGATGTCATCCATGGTTTCCCTTGGATGCAATTGTCTTTGCTCGCCCATGAATATGTTCCCCGATCAGATTCCGAAGTAGTCTTTGCCCTGGCTGCCCACGGCGTTGACGATCCAGTCAAGAGCTGTCAGCAATGCCGGAATGGTTATGGTCGGGCCAGCGAAGATGAAGATGACGGCGAGAACGACGATGACTCGTGTGACGCTTGGCCAGAACATGGAGACCAGCTGGTTGCTTCGCCCCATCGCCTTGCTGATTCCTCCCAGGATAAGCCCCAAGGCCAAGATCACTGCGGCAGCGGCGCCCACCTTGGTGATGAGCTGTCCGGCGGTCGAGTTGAGGATGCCGTCGAACATGGCGTGATAGCTTCCGACAAGATTGCTGGAAGCGGCGATTTCTATGGTGTTACCCATTATTGGATTCCCTTCGAATTTGGTTTGAAGGAACCCTCCTGCGTTTCCCGAGTGTATCAACGGAATCGGCTGATAACGATAGGTTTTCGGTTTTTAACAAAGTTTCTTGCATTCTCAGACAACACGGGGGACACAGATTAAGAAAAACCCATCCGGCATCAATGGAAGCCGGATGGGTTGGCATGTTTTTTTGCGGTCCTACTTGTCGCCGGGGCGATAACCGTCGTCGAAGTCTTTCACGCTCACGATGAATGCCGGCTGGATCTGTTCCATGTTTCTGGTTCTTACAGCGGCATGGTATTTGGGGAGGTTCGTCACCGCTCCTCCAGTCCACCCATCCAATCCCTCATTGTCGGTCAGACGCGCCGCGGTCAGCGTGGCTATGCGCGGAATCGACGTGTTGTAGCTGATGAACGTCGTGTACCCCAGGAACGAATCCAACAACGTGTCGGACAACTGGGTCGGGTATTGGGTGGCGAACACGAGAATCAATCCGAACGAACGCCCCTGCTCCCTAAGATTCTTCAACACGTCGTCCGACCCGTTCGCCAGCAGGCTCAGCTCGTCGCAGACGAGCATCGTGTGTTTGCCAAGCGTTAACCAGTCCTTGCAGTGTGCGAACACCGTGTTCCAGAACCGGTACATGAGCCACGAGCCCAGAATCTTGTCCATGAGCTCGGGAAGCGAGTGGCCATTGTGCGGGGCGAGCACGATGTGATAGTCGCCCGGGTGATCCAATATCCACTTCCATGTGACGGTGCTGCGTCGCGGTGTGAACATGTGTTCGATGGCGAGGAACTGGTTGACCTTGTTCACCGAGGCGTTGGTACGCTGCAGTATTTCACGATCGCTTCGCGCCGCCTGCCCCTTCTGATCCGGTCGTCCGTACAGTTGTTCTGCGGCACGCGCGGCCAACGTCATGTCTATTCCGAGAGGATCGTCCTTCAACTCCAATGCGAGAGCCCTGCATACCTGTCCAAGCGCTCTGGCTGATCCGGTTTGACCATCCGACCCACACAATGCGACCACGGCCCAGCCGATGGGTGACTGCTGTTGCCTGAGTTGACCGGCCCCGGGATACTGTTGCTCGAGTTGTCTGCATCTTCTTAGGATGTCCCCCGGCTTGTGTTGGTCGTATCGGCTTGCGGCCACGCCGATGGTCATGGATTGGGTGATGATGTTTTGGGAGTCGTTCTGAATGTCGCCGGCATTGAATGCGTATCTCATGGTTTTGGCGACGCTTTCCGCCGTCTCCTGGGCGTTCCTTCCCTCCTGCATTCCGAGCAAATCGAGACCGATGCTGGAAGGGTCGGTGAGGTATATGACACGTGGATGGGAGTCAATCCCCTGCGTTTGCCGATACCGGTCCAGCACTTCCACTCCGGTGTCGTCCTTCATCCAGAAGTGGATGAGTCGTGAATCCGTTCCCCACACGTCACGGCCGGTATCATTGCGATGGCTGATGGCCCATTGGCTGATGCCGTGGGTCAGAACGGTTTTTCCTGATCCGGCTTCACCGCTGATTGCGATTCCGCCATAGAGCTGTGTCGGATCCAAGTATCCGGGACGTCCGGAATCGTCCAATCCGATCAGGACGCCTCCATGGGACAATGGTTCGGGCACCGGGTGAAGATCCTGTTTCACCGCCGTGGATTTCTGCACCGGCATGAACAGTGTGGTCGTGGTCATTGGGCTGAAGACCAAAGTGGTGCGTTGCGGGCCATATCCCGTCGCATACACTCGTTTGTCTTTCATGCCGAGTTTTGTTTCGGTGTCACTGAGATTCGCCTTGCGTTTGCGGCGAAGCCACCAGTATCGGCGTGGGCGTTGGAGAATATCATCCCATAGAGTGTTCCTCCACCATCTGATTCCAGCTGCAACAGTGAAGGCAAGAGGAACGATCCACAACCATGACGGTATCGGCAACAGCATCAAAGAGCAGTACGCCAACAGTCCAAGACATGCGAATTTGTAGTGCGGCGGTACTCGGAAGTACATTCGAGTGCTGTTGTCGTCGTTCAGCATGGCTTTCGCGTTTGCGGAGAGTAGTCCACTCAAAACCCAAGGCACCAGCAGCATCGCCGCTACCGTTCCCGCCAGCCAGAAGAATGTGGCAAGACGAATCGGAGTGATGACGGACAATACCATCGTCAACAGGGTGACAGCCAAGGTCACGATGAGTCCGCCCAACTTTGGGTAGCTGGGATGACTGCTCATGTTGGAGAGCAGCGGGAACATGGCCTGTCCAGCCCGTTGTGCGAGTTCTGCGTTCCGGCGGCTGTCGGCGCATGCTGCGGTGACTCGCGCGCAGAGCGTGTGAGCGGCGACAAATTCGTTGCCGTCCTCGACGGTGGAATGCTCGTCGGCAACCCAATCTCGAATTCGGGCCTGTTCGAAATATCCTTGCCTGCGGAGCGTTACGCTGACATAACTGTCTGCCGGCATCAATGCTTCGACGCTTTTCCGAATGCCGGCGGAATCGGTGCGCATCTTCTCCATCGTCGCCTTTGAATTCAAGCGGGCCCGCCATGGCACAAGAGAGTGAGCTGATCTGCTGATTCCTTCCGGCAGTTCGGGTTCGCCGTTCCCTGGCAGTGGGCTGATGGAAAAGCCGGCGAGATCACCCGCCTTGAGTATGCCTTCGCCATCGCCATGCACATATTCACGGACCGGCTCGTTTCCCACTCTGACGAGCAGCAGCGTACAGTCCTCCAGATTTCCTGGGACATCATCCGCGATGGATCTCAACTGGTCGCCATCGAGTTGGCTGATGCTGCGAGTCACCTCGTACCATGCTTTTTCTTTTTCTCTCATTCCGATGCCCTCCTGTCAATTCGATTGTTCTGCGGTTGCCGGTTCGGTGGAGTAGAGCATGGCCAAGGGGAATCCTTCCGGCAAGTCGAACTTGGTCAGCTTCTCTCTTTCCAACAGTTGATATAGCCATGTGGTCATGCGGACCGTCGCATCCTTGTCTGCCAACGCCCATCCCAAATCCGCATACCCGTCCTTGACGGTGCTCTGGTCGCCGATGGTTTCCCTCATCCGTCGTATGGTCTTCACCGCAATGTATTTGGAAACGTCGAACATGATCGCATCCAATTGCCAGAGTCGTATTTTTTTCAAAGCCGGATTGCGTTGCAGGTTGACCATGAGGAACGGGACCACCAGCGAACGGCGTCCTGTTTCGCAAAGCGTCCGTATCTTCTGCAATGCACGGTAGCGTTCGGTCTTGGCTTCCTCCAAACGCTGCTGGTTGGTTGCGAAATTTTCAGGAAGAGAGTTCAACGCTTTCACCTCCGATATACCCGTAGAATCCTCCCCGGTATGCTTCCGGCTTCCGCCATCCACTGACATCCCAACCCCATTGGTGTCTAATTGTTTCATCCATGACCGTCCATCCCCAGTCACGGATTGTCGTCACAGGTTTTGTTGATGGGGTGCATCGGCTCCAGTCCGGTGAGAACATGCTGCGTTCGACGTTCAGCATGTCCCGGTATGTTCCGATCCCGCCGGTCGGGTTGCCTTGCTCGTCGAACCAGTCGTCCCATAACGCGAATCCCATACGCGACGCCACGGATGGGTCGCCGACCAACATCTCGTCGGCATGGCTTGCCGTTTCGATGATGCTGCCCAATGCCGGGTACTGCCATTGGCTGGTGTCGCGTATGAGCAGCCAGATACAGATGAGTCCACGTCGTTGCATCGGCGAGTAGGCGAGCAGCTTCGACCAATTGGAGATTTTCTGGCTCATGTTATTTGGGTGGACCTGCACTTCGATTCCCGCAAGCACGTTGTTCGATGCGAGTGCGGTGATGTCCGTCGAACAGCTGTGAGGCAGTCCGGCTTCGCTGACCGCCTGCGGGTCGATGAGCCGGAACGCTCCCCAACCGTCGCCGCCGACGAGTTTGATGTCCGGATTGACACCGAGATGCAGTCCGACGTGCGCCGCATACGTATTGTGGCGCACGTGGCGTCTCATTCCGATCAACTGCTTGTCCGAAAGCATTCTACGAAGCCAAGTTGCTGAATTAAACAGGCCGAGCGTGTTTCGGATGAGTTTCTTGTCGGAGCTCAACGACAACCAGGTTTGCGGGATTATCTGCCCGGAAAATCTTTCGTAAGGACTGAAGCCGATGTCGATGACTCCCAGCCGACACAACGCGCCGTACAGGTTCGGTTCGTCGCGATGGAATTCGGGAGCTCCTTTCACGGAGAGTCCCGCCCGAAGCTGGTCGACGGTGCATGTCCTCCATGAAAGCAATGCGCCGATGATGCTCGTAACCAATTCACTGTTTGCCTTGACCATGCTTTCCGCGAACAATCGGTTCGGGACGATCCACTGATGACGTTGCGCCAACACTCCGGGGTGTTCGTTGTTCGCCACGTCGCTTCCGCGAATCCAATCGGCGTCGCTACCCATCGGCCATAGAGCACGGTCATCGGGATTCGGTGTGAGTGAGAGATCAACCACGATGGAACCACCCTTTTTTCTTTTTCACTTCGAACTTGGCCGGTTCGAATCCCTTATCGGGCAGAACCCATTCAAGGGTCTGCTCTCTCGCCAAGTCCAGATTCGAGTCAGCCCAATTCGATTTACCGGATGCGATCAGATTGCCGGCCTCGACCGTCTGGTACTCGACTCCGAGAAAAATCCCGTATCTTGAATAATCAAGTGGCCGGTAGTCTGTCATTCCGACCGGGACCGTGTCTTTTATTCCGATACATTCTCGGGGCAAACCGTAACGGGGAAACGCGCTGAGCAGATTCAACGCATCTCCTTGCGTTTGCACGCCGGCCTTGACGATGACCAGGCAAAGGTCGCCGGCAAGAACGTAGGGGACGACCATTCCTCCGGCGGCTGTGGTGCTGTCCTGCAGATCGTCTGCGCTGATACGGTCGAGATCCAGGACGACGAAGTCCCAGAGCTTGCGTGCTTCCTCGATGTATGCGCGGTAGTGGTCCCACGACACCATCGCACCGGCCGGTGGAGCGAACGAAACATCGTAACCGATGTTGAACATTCGTCCCGAATTGGCGCCGTATTGTGCCGCCATGCCGGGACGCCAGTCGGCTATGGTGCGCGCCGGCATACGCTGCCCAGGGTCGAAGAAGGAACGTTGCGATGACTGTCTCATGTTGCCGTCGATAAGGAGGGGGCGTAGTCCTTTTTCTCTTGCCCGCTCGCATAATCTGCGTGAGGAAACCGTCTTTCCCACGCCTCCAGTGTTCGATGTGACAATGATCATGGGTGCCGTCTGGCGGGTCCTGTTCAGGATGATATCGCCTACCAGACGCTTGTCGATTGTCTGTATCCGCCAGAACTCGTGGACGAAATCCGTGATGCTTCGGTCCATGAAATATTCGGGGAGGGCCTGCGCTCCGATGGGTATCTGTCCGCGGTCGATCCAGTAGATTGTCCAGCCTGCATCGGCGACCGGCATCCAGTTTCCCGGGAGGTTCGTGAACACGATTCCCTGACGGCCTGGACGCACCGGGTGCCTTGTCAGGAAGTCTGCCTGGGCTGCGAAATCCTCTCCTGCGGGCACCCTCCAACGCTGTTCGGGGACCTTGGATCGCAGCACGTCGAGGATGCCTCCATGTCCGATTATCAGACTTGCCATCTTTTCTCCAAGTTCCTTTGAACTGTTTTTTGCTTGTTCCGGGGGTTTGCTCCGGAAAGAGACCATTTTTGACGAAACAACACTGATTTAGTTTTATTGACTGTTTTTTGTTTTTGTTGCTTGTTCGTCAATCGTCCTGTCTGTTCATTTCTTGATATTACGTCATATCTTGTTATGTGCCGAATATTTGTTGAAATTAACCATTCAGGATGATGACTTTGCTGATGTATGGGTTGTTGCGGTTCGTTGCTTTGTTGCGTTTTCGTTCCGTAGGTTCGTTGCTTTGTTGGCAATGTTGCGGTTCGTTGCTCTGGTTTTACCCTGCTGTGATGTGGTAATGGTGTCTTGGTGTTTGTGTGATGTGTTGCGGGTTGGCTTCTTTCTCTTGTTCTTGGATTGTCTTTTTCTTATTTCTTCTTCTCTTCTTTTTTTCTGACTTTTCTTGGTTGCCTGTCTGCTCTTTTGTTTTTTGTCCGTGATTTTTCTGGTCCGCTAGTTTGCATGAGAAACGGCGGCCGCGCGGCGCCGCGCCGAAGTCAAAACGGTTAATTTCAATATTTTTTCGGTTATTCGTTGTTTGCTCGGATACAGTCGTTGAAGACGGTTCACTCGAACGGTCCTGCCTTGACGAAGGGAGTTAACGATGGCAGATTTTCCATGGAACAACAATTTCGGCACCCCGACCCCAGCCCCAGCGCCGGTCGACGATTCCGAGCCGGTGAACGAAGCCGGGCAAGCGGACGATTCTGAGAACTGGTCGGCATCGGACGAGGATTCTCAGCCTGACGTCCAGCCGGAAGAGACGGATTCCGTCGATGAGACAACGCCCGACCGTGAGGAAGAAACCTCCGTCAAGGGTGCCAAGACCACGCGGCGCAAGACCGCGAAGAAAAACTCGTCCTTCCCTCATTTGGAAGCCGCCTCGTACGCGAAGATCAAGGACATGCTCGACGTTCTTTCCGATGACCGTACCGCGAACATCGCCAAGATTCTGTGCGAGACCAGCAAGACCGACGCTCCGGTTCTGCTTGAGGTGTTGACGGAAACCAAGATGCGGAAGCGGGTCGCCGAATTCTCCAAGTTCGTCAAGGAACTGGCTGGCGCTCAACCGTCCGACCTGAAGATGAGGCTTGCTTTCGCGTTCATGGAAGACAAGACTCTGTCCAAGACTCTGTTCGCTGTTTTGAATGCCGCCGAACCGGATCGTGGTTTCGGCCGCGCGTCCGGTGAGCCGATGAAGGATGTCAATGCGGTGGCTGAACACTGGGGTGACGGCGTCGATCTCAGTGTGGTTGAGAAGCTGAAAATCTGACGGCCGGCATCTCGGGATGCTTGAACGGTTGGATACGAACATGGATCCGTATCCAACCGTTTTTTATTATTCCGCGATGAGCTGCACACGGTTCTCCGCCTTTGGCGGCATCCCGTATGGTCTGATCACGAGGCCCGCCCTCGTCAACGAGAATACCCAGATTTTCTGAATCTGGTTGAGCTTTGTGAGGCTGACGGTGAGGTGCTTGGTGGACACCGTCTCCGTGCTCGTACCGGGGACGATCTTGTATAGATTATTTCGACTGATATACAGTTCCTTCTGCTCCGGACAGTAGAGCGTCGCGAACACCAGCAGATCCAAGGACAGGCTTCCGCCACTGGTTCCGACGACGGCGGAAAGAGGAATCTCCTTCGGTTCGCGCGACATCAATCGGACGTATTCCCAAGTGAAGGTAATGGTTTTTTCGTTCCAGCTTTCGCCTTGGACGATGTTCGTCTCTTCGATCGGTTTTATTTCTTTGCCGTCCCTTGAAGTGAACGTGATGTCCTGATAGCCGATGATGCTGGTGACCGTATTCTGTCGGCCGCAGCCTCCCGTCAGCATGCCCATTCTGCGGGCCACTTGCCGTACGTCCTTGCCGATGGTCAGCGTCCTGGTCTTGCCGTTGTAATCCGCGTTTTGTGTGTTCACGAACGTCGTGAACAGGATGCTTAGGAGTCGAGGCGTCCTGCCGAATGCGAGCGGATGTTCGTTGCCGCGCACGTATGGGATGAGCGGGTATGCCTCTTCCGCGACGTAAAGAATTCCGAATCCTGTGGCTATGCCGTTGTCCATCCCGACGCTTCTCAGCCTGTGTATTTTGTTGAGCATCCCGACTCTTCCCCTGTTTTTGCTTTTTCGGTTGATACCAACAATTTTACGGTTTTTCATACGCGACATGCCAACATACCCAGTAAGGCAGATGCTTGTTTTACACCGTCGAACCGAAGACCTACTGGCCTTTCTTCCTGGGACTGAGGTTCAGACACTGCAGCCGGTAATGAATTCTGCAGGACACCAGTTTCGGGTCGAGTTTCCCATACGCATTCCGGGCCATGTCGATATACAGTCGACACCCCGGATCCGACAAAGCGAAATCACCGACACTCCAACCCAATGGTTCCTCCTCGTGAGACTTATGCCTCGCCATCAGAAAAAACAACCTCCGATTCACACCGATTCGCATCCGGATTCGACGGCCGACGCGCCGTCCAAGTTGGTCAAAAAAGGCGGGCATGCTGGAGGCGTTGGGGTCGTCACCCGGCATGCCCGCCGGTCGTGGTTCTTATTTGTTCCACTGCGGGTCGTTCGGGAATGAGATGGGCGAGCCGCCCCACATCTGCCTGTCTGAATTGATCATCGCTTCGGTGTATCCGCCGTCCATGAGACTCTGGGTCCTGAGGTCGAGGTCGGGCCTATAGTGCTTGGTGGCTGGCGGTATCATGCCCATCATGTCCCCGCTGTTGAATCGGAGGACTTCCTTGTCGGCTTCCTCGCCGGCGATCAGCACGTCGATGTTGTTGAGCAATGTCATCGCGCTTTTCGTGTACGGGATGTCCCCTCTTCCGATGCTTCCCGTGAAGGTGATTTTGCATTCCCGGAGAAATTTGATGTGTTCGTCGATGTGTTCCAAGAGGTTTGGTGGTGTCGCTTCGACGAGGTGCGATCCGATGTTCGGTTCTGCCGTGAAGGTCATGTTGGCTCCTGTTTTTTTGATATCAACCGATTACGTTTTGTCGTTTTGGGGGAACCGCAATCGCCGTCTTCGGCATCGCTTGTGGTGGCCCTGAGGTAATTGCGTTGGGGGTTCCGCTGTTTTCTCGGTGTGTATCTTTTGTTTTTTTATGTGGACGCGTTCAGCATATCGCGACACTCCGAAGATTCCCCCCCCCCCCCCTTAATTCTCTTTTACTTGTTATACTGAATACGTCCACATAAATCGAAAGAAAACAACGACAACCAATGGAAGAACACGACAAACGCTTCTGGCGAAACATGACATTCGCCCAGCTCAGAAACCGACGGGTACGAGTCTCCGCATACGGCGGCGACATGATCCTCGAATTCCGACTCACTCCCGGAATCGGACACACGCTCGGAGCCCGGCAATACACTGTCAACGGCTTCGACATCGGTGAACTGTTCCACGAAGGCCATGACGGATTCATGGAACTCACCCGGCAGAAAGCACCCGTCAGCATCAAGCTGCTCCCCGACGAACCCGAATACAAAATCATCGAAGACATCACCGGCGTGCAACCCAGAGACGTCTTCGTGCAAACGAACGGGAACAAATATCCAGTACAGGAAATCACCGATGACGGCCATTGTCTAGTCCTGATTGACTCCAACACCTATCGGATTGATGACGACGCATTCGACCATGCTTTGCGACCGGCACCCGCACGAATTCCGGATCGCCCCGGACTGTGGGAGGACAAGTCAGACGGCCTGTACACCGTGTGGAAAAACGGTCAGGAGCTTTGGATCATGCAGATACGCGAGTCCGATGGGCGTTGGATGAACGGCCCTGCGCTGCTAATCGGCAAGACGGGAGAAAACGTCAACGATTCAACGACAAAGGATCTGTCCTCGAAAGCTCCATTCCGATTCCATGATGAAGAACTGTGAGGGGAGAGAATGCAATCCGTCACCAACATTTTCGACCAACTGCGTCTCTCTCCGCCTATTCCTGGACCGCTGCACAAGAGAACGGTTGACGCTGCGGATCTTGGCACCACCGCCGAGGTTCTTGCCGCGGCGAAAGCCCTATACCGGCTCGTCGAAGGTCGTAGTGGCCGTCAGATTCTCGACTTCGGGCAACTCCCGAAACGAGATCAGAACCGGTACATCAACGAAGCGTTCAAAGCCTTCAACGATGCGCGAAAGGAAATGAAGTGCGGTTCCGAACGAAAATCCTGAACCACTTCTGCCGAGGATGTGGAACCCTCCTGTCGGCAGATGAGAGACAGACCGGACTCTGCTCTTCCTGCTGGTTCGAAAAGGAGAAGAAGCAGTCCCTTGATGACAAGGACTGGCAGGAGGAACTGCTTCGAGAACTCGACGGATATCAGCCGATGGCGGGCCGATAAGAGACCGTAATTCAGAACGACAAGGAAACCGATGAGTATTTTTTTCATACAAGAAAAATCAGTTGACGGTTGGAAGCCCGCCTGGCATCGGAGTCTCATGCCTTCTTTCGAGAGCAAAAGACAAGCCATGCGCACCGTCCGAAGATATGTCATGCAACACGACCGAACGAGGCCAAGCATGTTCCGGATTCTCAAGATGAAGGTCTGATATGACGGTGCTGCGCATCGACAATGACGACGGATTATGCCGGCTGGAGATACCCGGGGCCAATCGCCGCTGGTCCCTGATCCTGTTGAGGGTTCCCAGCTTTAACGGGTTCAGCGCATACGTGACACCACAGGGCGGAAAGCTCGACGCGAACACTCCGAAAACATCCGTGTCAGACATCAGCGACCTGATTTCCGTACGCGACTTCATCGATGAAACCATCGCACAACACAATCAAGGACCAATCAGTGGCAGAAGAACAAACCCACTTTGAAATCATCGAATGCGAGAGCCACATGCCCGTGGCGATCCGTCAATTCGACTCGGAGGAAGAGGCCATGGAATACCTGAACATGCGTCTCAAATCAGAACAGCCAACCCATCCATCCGAACGCCATGAGGCACAGGAATCCGAGGGGACGACGGCGCAGGGGCTGCATGAATTCTCAGAACAGCTCCGCATCCAATCCATTCTGCGCATGCTGGAAATGAACGCGAGAGGAGAATTCAACGCCTTCGAACGCATAGAACTGTATGCCGCGCTCAACAATCAAAGAACAAGAAAAGCTCTTGGAATCACCGTCGAATCCTCTCCTTGCAAACAGAACCGCCAAAGGATTAACACGCAATGACATCAGGGAAAAAGCTCGATCGGGAAACCGTCGATTACCTTCGTACGCTGCCTGAAATCGTGCGCAGAGTGCAAGGCGGACGAATCTACTACACGAACTCCTTCAGGACGCAAGCGACGGCACGCTATGCCATGGGAGACCGGCCCGTCGACATCTTCCGCGACAACGGGATAGGACCCGAAGTAATCGGGTACAAGCGCATCGAACGCTGTATCGCCCGGTGGAAAGAAAACCCGGACGAATTATCCGCAGTCGATAGTCGAACGTCACGTCTGAAGCGCATCGAGGAAGAAATCAAATACCTCGAGCAGCAGGCGAAGAAAATCCGACTGGCCGAGGATAAGGAGGCGAGCAAGCAATGAACGATCCGTTTAACCAGGAACTACCACACAAGGATGAAGCGGAACGCACCGTATTGGGTGCGATGCTCCAATCCCGTACCGCCATTGACGAGGCGCGTCAGAAAATCACGGAAAACGACTTCTACCAGCCGAACAACAAAACGATTTATCGTCTGATCTGCGACCTGTCCGATCAACATGGCGACGTTGACGCCACACTGCTTTGTACAACATTGACCGAGCGGAAAATGCTTGATCGTGTTGGCGGTCTGAACTACGTCGGCAAGCTCATCGATTATGCTCCGACCACGTCGAATGTCGGCATCTATGCCGACATGGTCAAAGACGCGGCGAAACGACGCGACATCATCGCCATCGGCACCCGCATAGCGCAAATGGGTCATGCGAACGATGCCGACACCGACAGTATCATCGGCAACGCCTTGGACGAGGCGTTCCATATCGGAGAAGACGATTCCAATACCGATTACAAGGACATCTATACGGTTTCCACCGACATGCTTGACCATCTCGACAAGATTCAGAAGGGGGAAATCACCGAAGGAGTCCACACCGGATTCAGGGACATCGATGACGTGACCCACGGTCTGCAACCAGGGCAGATGATCGTCGTCGCCGGACGCCCGGCCATGGGAAAGTCCACGTTGGGAATGGACTTCGCACGGAATGCGGCCATTCATGACGACCAATGCACAGTCGTCTTCAGCTTGGAAATGAGCCGTGAGGAAATCGCGCAACGCCTGTTCTCCGCCGAGACGAACATTCCGTTGAATGTTTTCCGCGACCCGTCTCAGATGACCGACGAACGATGGCGAACCGTAAACGGTTTTTGGCAGAAGCTCGAGGACAAGCCATTGTATATCGATGATTCCGCGAATCTTAAGGTCCCTGATATTCGAGCGAAATGCCGCAGGTTGAAGGAGACGAAAGACCTGAAACTCGTGGTCGTCGACTATCTGCAGCTCATGTCCAGCGGGCGCATGACCGAGAACCGTCAGCAGGAGGTAAGCGACTTCAGCCGCCAGTTCAAACTGTTGGCCAAAGAGCTGCAGGTGCCGGTCGTGATCCTCAGCCAGCTGAACCGCAACGTGGAAATGAGAGCCGACAAAGTGCCTCAGATGAGTGACCTGCGCGAATCCGGCTCCATCGAACAGGATGCCGACGTGGTGTTCCTCGTACACCGTCCCGACGCCTATGACAAGGAAGACCGGCCCGGTGAGGCCGACATCATCATGGCCAAGCATCGCAACGGCCCGACCGAGACTTTCCACCTTGCTTTCCTTGGAAGCAACAGCAAGTTCAAGGACATGCCGCAGGGCTATACGACCGGAATCTGACCTACAGGAAAATAGAAGGAAACAGATCATGGGAGAGAAAATCACCGCCAAAGTGGAAACCATCACCCCGGAAATAGCGAAGACCATGCTCGGCGAAAACGTCAACAACCGGCGTATCAGCCGAGACAACGTCAACTTGTTCGCCCGTGAAATGCGCAACGGCGAATGGCGGTTCAACGGTGAGGCCATCAAATTCGGCAAAGACGGGCGACTGCTGGACGGCCAGCATCGTCTGCTCGCCGTCATCGCCGCCGACAAGCCGTTGACCACGCTCGTCATCCGAGGGTTGGAAGACGAAACCCAGCAGACCATGGACAGCGGAAAAACCCGCACCTTGGGCGACGTGCTCACCTTGCGCGGAGAAAAGAACTCCACGCAGCTCGCCTCACTGGCCCGCGCCGTGTATCTGGCCGACCAGCTGGGCATGGAGGCCGCCGCACAGAACGATTTGAAACCCACGCGCGGTGAGATTATCTCGTTCATCGACCAGACCCCGCAACTGGCGGACGTGCTCGCCGCATCACGCGCGTTCCGCAGCCAATCCGGGGACATGATGACCAGCAGCATGTTCGCCTCGCTCTGGTGGACGTTCGCGCACATCGACACGGATGCGGCCAACAGGTTCTTCACGAGCCTCGCCAGCGGCGCGAACCTGCAAGCCGACGATCCGATCCTCATACTGCGCAACACGTTGATGGCTCAGCCTCACAAGGCCGGCCGTTCCACCCGCGACAACCGTGTACGCATCGCCGCATTGACCATCAAGGCGTGGAACAAGTGGCGTAAGGGCAAGCCTCTCCGCCAGTTAAAGTTCTCAGCCGGAGAATCGTTCCCTACGCCACGCTGACCGGTTATCCACAATCCACAACAACTGTCCACATAAAAAAACAATCAAAAAAGGAACCATCATGGCATACAACAAACGCTACCGCGTCTCCCACACATTCGAAAACGGGACCCGATTCATCGGCACCATCGGGATAAGGAACGCAACCCCGGATTTCCCTGAAAACATCGAAGGCCGTATGATCGTGGAATCGGTTAACGGACGATTCCAAGGCGTCTTCAAACTTGTCAACGGGACTGTCGGCCGCGTTTCTGGCGTAGTACTTCCACCTCAGCCAAAAAATTGGATCTTCGAGCCACAAGGTGCAGACAAGTATCTGCAAAACGAGACCGGGCCGAATGTCGAGCTACCTCGCACCGAACTCGACATCGCATCCAACCGGGAGCCCCAGTATGACAGTGTCCTCAGCGACGGGACTCCCGACGATGCGGAATTGTTGAGTCTCATCGCCTGACCGGAGCGAGAAAAAATGGCACAGATACCATCCGGATTCACGTTCAACGACGACATCACCGAAGACGCAAGCGAAAGATTCCCGCCGCCCGCATTGGGCTCCACCAGCATCAACTGGAATGATGCCGGCAGCGTATACGACGCGATTCAACAGGTCAGCGAACAGTTCAAACAAGCGTTCGCCGACCTCATCGACCAGTCCGCAAAAGGCACTGACAATAGCGTGGAATCACGCCTGTTCTTCACCATCGCCGCCTACAGCGCCATGAACGAACTGCACGACATGACCGCCCCCATACTCTCCAGCACGCTCATGAACCAGCATCCCGACTGGGTGCCGGTCATCAACGGCTGCGAAAGCAACGAGGAACTGATGGAAGCCTGGCCGGACGTGAAAACCGTGCATGACGCGCAAATCCAAGCGAACAAAACCGGACGACCGGTACGAGTCCATTTGAAGGACGCCGACGTGGACGCGATCATCTCAGTACAACCGATAAAAGAGGAGGACTTCCATGCTGAACGAGCGGCCTGAAGGCAAAGACAAATTCGGATATGTGCTTATCGGATTGCTTGTCGCCTTCGTTATAATCCTGGTAACTTCGGCTGTCATCTGGAATTCAAATCATCCTGAGAAAGTCCAAGAAAACTTTGAAAAAATCGACACCCAGCAAGCAGAAGAGAAGAAGGGCGCCAAGCTCGGCCCCTACACCATCCAGTTGAAGGACAAAAAAGTAGTGGACTGCGTAGGTGGAGCCCTATATACCTATAGCGGGATAAATGTTATACCAACCTGCGATTGGGATCACCCAAGACAGCTGGCCCCTGATGAGAAAGCCAACAGGCAAGCCACATACGTGACCCTAGGAAACGGCGAACAGGTTCCCTGTGCAGGCAACAGTTACATCGAATGCGGCTGGCAGTTGAAAGACGAACAATGAGCTTCACCAGCCTCACATCGCATGTAATCCTGCTAATGCTCGTCAGCTGGATGGGCGCCGAACTATTGGCCTCTGGGAATCGGATGATCCGTAGGGTGTTCGGGAAGCTCAGCGTACTGCTCGGCATGTATGCGTTGACATGCCTGCTGATAGACGTATCCAACCTGGCCCATGGGCATGCCCCGTTCATCGGTCTGCCGGTCAGCGGAATCATGCTGTGCGTCGCGGTTCTGTATGCGATTCGACATATCGGCGGATACAGGAAAGGACAATGATGGTTGACTATTCCGATTGGTTGAATTCTCTGCCTGGGGAATTCCATCTGAATACTGGGTGGTTTCTGGTCATTGCAATCGTCTCCGTATCCGTCATGTTTCTGATACTCGCTCGCTGCAGAGACCTCACCGATAGCTTAGGTTGGGAAAAATGCCAAGCATGCATCACAAGCCTCATCATCGCCGCCTGGGCAATTGGACTGCTTTGGTTGTCAACTACAACCGGAACGGAGCCACAGTACTTGACGTTCACGGAAAAGACGGAACGGACGTTCAATGTCAGTCATCTGCGTTGCGAAAATATCGGCGGATGCCCATCCAAGAAGCTGCCGGAAGATAGAACCGAGGCCACGTGGCTGCAGGGCAACAGGTATGTCAAGGGGTGGATACTTGTGGACGGCAACAAAGTCGGTCTCGTTGGATCCAATGGAATCCTATTAACGGTTAAGGAATCGTAATGAGCAGGACAATGACCTATGAGCAGCTGGAGTTGAACGGTTGTTATGCGATGCTGTGCGAAGCGTTGCGCGCCTGGTATCGGATCCAACATGACCATATTCGCGAGATCGCGGCGAAAACGTTGAAGGATGTGTACGGGTACGAATTCCACTCGAACGGCGGAGGCTGCCCGTGGCGTCTCCCGTCCGTCGACCATGAGTGGGCGTTGAACAGTATGCGCGCTCTAGGCCTGCCGGAAGACAAGTTCGCAGAGAACACGATTGTCCTTGCTCGCCTGCTTGACGGCCAAAAGAAGGACTATGAACTCACGTCGGGACATACCTTGGAAACACCGAAAACCGTATACGGTTCCGACATCGACCGGCTTGTCGTAGTCGAACAATTCCATAATGCGTTCCGACGTATCACCACCGACTGGGACAATACTCTAAACAGAAAAACCATGGACAAGAACCTGGAACAATTGCTACCCATGGCCGCGCATGCGGTACGAAGCGACCGTGAGGGCGGGACACCTGAACTGCGGCCGATGCTCGACCTATGCAAGAAAAGGCGGGAAAACAATGAGTGCCGATAGCAGACTTCTAGTCCAGGCCGTGCGCGAAGGAATTAATCGGGAGCACCTGCTTCTGAATGATGTCGACGGACAGCTCGGGTGGAGCAGAGACAAGACGAAGAACGTTTTCTCTGGTCGAACCAAACTATCAGGCGACGATGTGCTGGACATTCTCAGCAATCCGAATGTGCCGATTCCGGACTTTAAGCGGTATCGCATGTTCCTGCGGATCAGACAAGCTTTGCTCACGCCGGCGGAAGACGGGGGATTGAACAGACACACTTTTCAATGTTTCCGATGAATTGACTGATTCTTTGCGGTAAAGCGGAGACTGAGGATCCCCGAATAGCTAGACGGCTATCCGAAGTCCAAGAAAACATAGTTTCCGCTTACCGTAAGGAATCATTTTGTCCAACTCAGAAAAACAGCACACACATATCATTCCTATTCTTGCGGGCGCTACGACCGCTATCCTGTTGATGGCCGCAGGGACTGGAACCGTGTATGCGGCTGACTTCAATGAAGCTCAAACCCAGTATGAGGTTGCTGTTCAGAGTGCACGGCAGTCCCACATTAATCTTGCCAAACAAGTCAAAGCAGTGCAGAAAACGGACAAGATTCCTGCCGGTCAGCTACTAGGGAAAGACCATGATCTCGTGTCTCGTATGGATTCGGCCATGCTCGGAGCCAAAGGTCAGTTGAAGGAAAACATTGCCCACAATCCGGATGCGGGAAGAATGAGTATCAGTCAAATCCGTGAGCTGACCGAGACCATTAAAAACCAAGACTCAGCCAATATTTCTTCCTCTTCCATGCTGAACCGACTCGACTCCTATATCAAGGAATCGCAGCATTACAAGAAGCTCGACGACGCGCGCGGTAAAGTCAAAGATTCGATCGGGAAAGCCAGTCAGCTTCTCGAAACGTCCAAAGACAACGTGGATGACGAAGCGCCCCGCCAAGCATTGCAGAAGACAATGGATGCGGCAAAAGACTGGAAGAAGTCCACTGATCTCACCTGGCTGAAAAAACAAGCGGACGTAATCAATTCGAAAATCCAGCCGGTGAAAGATGCAGTGTCCGCGCATGAACAGCGACTTGCGCAAGAGGCCCAAGCCGCAGCCGTCCAGTCCTCATATCAAACCTCGTCCACGGCCAACAGTTTGAACGCCAGCACTTATACGAACCCGGTCTACACGGGAAACGCTCCCGCATATCAGCCAACCCAACCAGCCGACAACGGATACACCTACACGCCCTCCACCACATGCGGAGACGGTGGATGGAACCTGCGTGCCCAATGCCAGGCAGCCATCGACCAGGGAGGCCTAGTCGAAATGCCGATTTTCGACGGGTTCGGCGGCTCACGTCTCATCGCCGGGCACAACAGCACGGGCGCCGGGTGGATCGGACAACTGCAGCAAGGCCAATCCACTCCATACGGGACCGTGCAACAGGTATGGCACAACGCGACGCCTGACACCATCAACAACAGTGGCATCGGAACCTATCTGCAAACCTGTGACCAAAACGGCAATCCGATAGTCGTCAAAGTCGGCTGACGAAATCGATTATCGGCGGCTCTCCGGGGCCGCCTTCCTCGTATGGAAAAAAACAGTTCCCGAAAAAACAAGGATCCCGCCACCCCCGTGCAGATAATCTGAAAACCAACAGTCCTTAACGAGAGGCGCCCAAATGGTTGATTCCAGAAAATCCTTACACGCAAAGCAACAACGCCGTCGAGCGAACGGCGAATTCGCGGAGGAACAGGATACCGGTCTGCCCTCCGGCGACACGTTGACGGACTTCGAATGGAAACGATTGAATAATGCGATGCTCGCCGCCGAAACGAACATCATCATGGATCCGGATGTAGCCGACTGCGCGGGATACGCCACCAGACGATTGGATGAGCTCATCGCCCGTCCGGCAAAGCCTGGCGAAACCGATGACATGCCACTGATCATTGAAAACCTGCGATACGATCCACAGGCCCCGGGCGGCTCCCATGCCGACTATATCGCCGACCATATAGAGGCCGCATACGCCGGCATACCGGTCAAAGCGCCTGACCGTACGCAATTGGAACAAGAAACCCGACAGCATATTCTCGAAACCGCATTGGATCCGAACCGGGAGCTTCACAAGCTCGGTTTGGAACCCGTACAGCTAGGCGAACACACGAACGCATACACGGGACCGCAGCCGGAGGATTGGGTCGGGGATTACGACGAGGAAGCTGCGGAACGCCGCTATGAAGCCGCATGGAAAGGAAAACAGACCAAGAAGGCCCGGTACGATGCGGCGACGGAGAAACACCTGTCACCGTTGAACGATGACATGCGCGACCTGTACGTGAAGAACGTCGACCGTGGGCTGATCAACGGCAGCGCGTTCGATGACAAGATGGCTTTCGCCGACGCATTGCATGAACTCCAGGAGGACGGCTGGAATCCGGAAAAAGGTAAGGAATACCGTCAGTCCAAGGACTTCAAGAAACTGGAAAAACAGTTGCTGGACGGGCGGAAACCGACCCGCCGCTACCGTCAGCTGCGCGACGCATTGTGCGACAACGAACGTGAATACCGGTATTTCATGGAGTCGAAACCCGATGTGTTCGACCCGAATGAAAAAGTCGAGAAACCATTCGCCGGTTTGGGGCCCGATGTCGGTCAAGCGGCGATGCTCCGCCTGACTGCAAAACATCGCGGCATCGAGGATGCCGTACGGTTGGCCCGCCGTGACCAATCCATTGAATACACGGTGGCCGATGCGAAAACCCATACGTTCCGGTCGGATCACGATGAGTTGAGGATGACGTATCTAAGCGATGGCAGTCCTTATAAGCCGGAGCATACGATCATCACCGCGAACGGCATCAAACCGGCTTCGGTGATGAGCTGGATCCACCGTGAGAAGCCCGGTTCCCCCGCATGGGAGCAACGGGCACGGCAACGGTTCATGGAACAGAATGGTGGCGACTGGCGTTCTGCCGGCTGATCGTATTCTGCTTCGCTAAGCGCACTGGAGTTTTCGGTGCGCTTTTTTTGTTTTCATTATCCTATTTACGTGTTATACTGAATATGTCCACATAGAAATGAAAGAGGAAACCATGAAATCATACAAGACATACGCGGAAGAATACGGTCTGGATATCGAAGTCGTCCGATGGGTGTTCAACCACATTCGCGTCACCCGATACGTCATGTCGGAACCTATCGGATACAAGATCGCCTTCAAATATCTCGGCCAGCCGGTTCACCTTTCATCGGAGTGGAAAACCGAAGTCGCCGAAAAATCGTTCCGGGAAATCGTCAATATACGAAGAAAAGCCATCACGACAGAAGCAAACCCGGAACTCGTTCCAGACAAGGATTAACATGCCGTTATTCACGCGCATAACTCTCAACCCAGTCAACCCGGACGTGCGCAAAGTGCTGCGCTCCCCCGAAGCGATTCACGCCGTGGTCAGCGCCGCCACCTCCGGCAGTAGCCGCCCGTTGTGGCGTTTGGACGGGGACAGGCTGTACATCGTCTCCGACCAGTTGGATACGGATCGGCTCGAAGCCCGACTGGGCAAGCCGATCATCAACACGCTCGACTACCGGCCGTTCCTCGACAAGCTACAGAACGGTGAGACACGTCGCTTCACGTTGACGGCCACACCGGTAGTCAGCAAGGACGGGAAACGCACACCGTTGCGTACTCCCGCCGGAATGCACCAGTGGGCGGAAGGCAAGCTCACCCAGGCCGGAGCCCGTTTGGATGCGTTGGATATTCTCGACGTTCACGCCACCCGATTCAACCGTCAAGGCCGCAAACTTACGTTCCACACCGTCGAATACACGGGAGTATTCACCGTCACCGACCGTGACAAGCTCACCCAAACGATGCTCTCGGGTATCGGCCACGGCAAGGCCTATGGATTGGGTCTGATGCTGCTTTTCTAACCACTGACATGCGACAGTCGAAAGAAATCTTATGGCAAACCATTCATTCAACCTCGTCACCGAACCATGGATCCCCGTACTCGCGGACGGCAAGCACGAGTCCTACTCTCTGGAAACCCTGTTCGATCAGCCGACCTCTATCCGACAACTGGATATAGCCGACCCGTTGGGAAGAGTCAGCATCATGCGACTGCTGCTCGCCATCATGTACGCGGCACGTCAAGAAGGATACTCGTCCCCGGCGGAGGCAAAACGTATCATGGAAGCCGGGCGCGACCAGAAAATCATCGACTACCTGCACGCATGGGCACACCGGTTCGACCTCATGTCGGAAACAGAACCGTTCCTGCAAGTAGCCGGCATGATGCCGCAAGGCAAACCCAAGGACTACGGTTTCACACGCCTCCACCCCGCAATGCAACGCCCCCTCTGGCAGACCCACGACCCATACAAGCCCGTCACCCCTGCGGAAGCGGCACGAATGCTGCTCGTCTGCAACATGTACGATGTGGCCGGAGTCCACACCGGCATGAACGGCGATCCGAAAGCCGCGGGAGGCAAACGCACCCCACAGGGAGTGGCGCAAGCCGGCGGCCTCGCTCTCGCCATCATCACCGGGAACAACCTGTGGGAAACCTTGCTGCTGAACCTCACGCCGGCGGATAACGGCAACAAGCCCATCTGGGAGTATCCATCGCTCAAATGCACGGACATGGAACCGGACACCACCGGCCCCGCCTACTATTACACGTACCCGGCCCGCCGAATCCGACTGCTTTGGAACACGAATGGCCTATGCGCCGGCGCCTACGTCACCTACGGGAACCGTTCCGAATGGGCATCACCGGAGAACGAGCCCATGTCCTTCTGGACACAGGACGCGACCGGCAAACCCAAACCGGTGAACCTCACATTCGGCCCGCTGATCGACCGACCATTATGGACGCAATGGGACAAGGCGTTCGTCGGTTCGGACGGCGACGAACACTATCCAGCGACATTCCTGTGGGCATCGCATCTCAACCCGATCATCAGCTTCGACGTGATCGCGGTCCAGTACGGAAGCCAGTCCAGTAGTATCGCACGAATCCGCCAAGACCACATGCTCTTGGATATGCAACGTATCCAAGAGCACAAGCAGGTCAGTCTCATCGTGGACAAGCTGGTGAAACAGGCATGGCAGAAAGTAGTCAACAACGAAAACTCGCATGATGCTTGGGCTAAGGCCAATGAGGTGATACTCCCCTATCTGGCAGGCGGAAAGGAACCCGACCTTGACTAACAGCTACCTCACATGGGCACGACCCCGATTCGCCCGTCTGCAAGACGGCTACCTGAACGGCACCTACACGCGCGCCGACCTCGCCAACCTACGCAACAGTTTCAAAAAACCTTGCGGCTCGGATCCGAAGGCATCCAAATGGTCGTTGAACGGCATGAAATACCGCGGTTTCAGCAAACCAACCCTCATGGAACAGGCATCATGGTACGCATTCGGCCTATACGCCTACCATCAGCAAGGCAACCAGTGCAAACCCATGTACGTGGAGGGTGAACACTTCAACACGGCTTTACGCACGTTGGCCGATACCGGCGAAGACGTTGACGAGCTCTACAGGAAAATGATGAACGCGCGAAACATGCAGGAGGCCGCACCGTTCTGTCTACGTATAATCCGACTGTTTAACGAGTATGACATTCCATTGGATCACGCCCTGCTGGCATTGGATCTGGCGAGACTCAGCAAACCGGACTCGGCAAACACAGTGCGGCGCGACTGGGGCCGACTGCTCAACTGATTGTCCGCCGGCCTGCGATCAATGGACAATCAACTCAGGAAACAGGTATGCAATTTGCATAGACGGCTCACGCATGACCTCAAAAAACGTTGAAAACTAAACTACCTACCCCGCACACGCGGGGATAAGCCGCTTCGGGCACTCTTGACATGTCCGACGCAAAGACCTACCCCGCACACGCGGGGATAAGCCTTCATCAGGAAAAACGACACCAAAGCCAAAGCAACCTACCCCGTACACGCGGGGATAAGCCTAAACCTCGATAGAGCGATTGCGGTATATGACCTACCCCACCTACCTCGCACACGCGGGGATAAACCGCGGGGCGACATGCCGTAGAGCCAACGGAAAGACACCTGCCCCGCACATGCGGGGATAAACCCCTGTGAGCCACTTTTATTGACATCTGACTTTTCTCTGTTATACTGAATATGTCCACATAAAACAGAAAGAGGAACCAATGACCAACATCATCGAAAAACCCAAGACCAACACACTCATCGAAGAATACCGCCAACAAGCACTGGCATACGGGCACGAAAAAGCAATCCGCACCTTCGCCCCCCCCATGCTCCAAGCATGGAAGAAAGCCTGCGAAGGATACGCCGCCGAAGACACGAAACTCGAAGGGCTCGCGGACCTCATGTCCGAAGTATTCAACGTCAGAGATGCGGCAATCGCCGCCGCCATCAACCCACGACTCAAGATCGGGACCATCATCAACCTCGCGGCGAAAGCCCACACGCCATACTATAAGAGGCTTCTTTCCAAAACACTTGCCGACGGGTTCACCAACCCCGACATCAAACCCGACCACGACCGGCTACACAATGCCATCACAACCGCATGCGGTCTCACCGACCTTGCCTCGGAGAAGAAGTACCGCGCCCATCCCCTTGCCGTCGCCGCCTATCTCTCATGGTGGGACGGGAAGATGGAGGACGCATATTCCTACGCGATCCTCGCTCTCGATGCGGACCGGACCACGAGTCTCGCTGCACTCGTTCTGGTCGCGCTGTCGAAGGGCAAAAAGCCCGCCTACCTCAACTAGTCCTCACCATCGTTCGCGGGGGCTTCCCGCCCGACAGCCCCCCCACGGACAAAACGGAACCAATCCACCATCCACCAAAGAAAAACCAAATATCAGGAGAAACAATATGGGATTGTTCATCGACATCCACGCCATCCAGACCCTTCCGCCCGCCAACCTCAATCGCGACGAGAACGGACGACCCAAAACCTCCATCTACGGTGGCGTGCCACGTATGCGCGTCAGCTCACAAGCATGGAAGAAGGCCATTCGCGACAACTTCCGCGACACCCTCGACACCGGCAGGCTCGGCTCGCGCAGCCGTGAGTTCACCAAGATGATCGCGCAGCGCATCAACCGTGATCCGGAGGACGAGCATCTGCTGAAGGTCACCGGCGAACTGATGAAGGCGGCCGGCCTTCCCTCTGACAAGAACCGACCCGGCAGCACTAGCGCGCTCCAGTTCTTCGGTGAACAGCAGTGGCAGAAGCTCGCCCAATATGCGGAAGAGGCATACGGCAGCACCGATCCGAAGAAGTCCGTAGCCTCCCATCGTACGGACATCAAGAAGCTGCTCGACTCCGACCGGAGCATCGACATCGCGTTCTTCGGACGAATGAGCGCCAGCAGCGACAAGGGCACCGGCAGCGAGTACGTGGTGGATGCGGCCAGCCAGTTCGCGCACGCCATCAGCGTGAACCGAGCCGACGTGGAAAACGATTATTATGCGGCTGTTGACGACTGCGACAACACGAGCGGCGCCGGCATGATCGGTGAAACCGGATACTTGAGCGCCACCCTCTACCGTTACGCCTGCGTCGACGTGAACCTGCTGAACCGTAACCTCGGATACGATAAGGAAGCCGTGCGGCTCGCCCTGTCCACGTTCCTGAACGCCTTCGCATTGAGCCTGCCATCCGGCAAGCAGAACAGTTTCGGACATCAGACGCTCCCCTCGTTCATCGAAACCGTAATCCGCACCGACCGGCCCATCAACCTTGTAGAGGCCTATGAGAAGCCGGTCACCACGGACACGATTCCCACCAGCGTGCAACGACTGCTCGAACAGCAGGCCGACTATCAGAACACGTACGGTCTGGCCGCAGCCGACACGTTCACCATGGCCGACCTGAACGCGCGCAAGGCGATGGGCAAGGAGCAGCAGGAAACACTGCTCACACTCCCCCAACTGGTCACAGAAACCACCAGCACCGTCATCAAGGCACTCTGATCACCATGCCGACCCTACTCCTCCAGTTGAAAGGCCCATTGCAATCATGGGCCACCGAAGACGGGTACACGCACCGCAACACCGGCAGCCTACCCACCAAAAGCGGAGTCATCGGACTCGTCGCATCCGCTTTGGGACGTGCCCGCGGAAGCGACATCAGCGACCTCGCAGCCCTCCGATTCGGCGTGCAACCAGTCCACACAGGCCCACGGTTGACGGACTTCCAAACCATGGGCAAACGAGCTGACGGCAAACCCAACCCGTTGGAGACGAAGGAATATCTACAGGATTCCACATTCACCGTCGGCTTGGAATCCACGGACCTGCGACTCCTCATCAGAATCGGAGCCGCAATCCAACACCCCGTATGCATGCCATACCTAGGACGACGCGCCTGCCCGCCAGCCGGCCCGATCCGAGTCGGACTGGTAGACAAGCCGTTGGAACAGGCGTTCAAAGGCAAGGAACAGGCGCACGTCGAAACCATCGATGGCACGGAAGCACACTGGGATCAACCGGCCAACAACCGAGTATTCCAGGCACGCTACTCCAATGCCATCGACCCGTTATTCAATGCGGTAGCCGAAGCACAGAAAAAGCTGAAGCCATGAGCGACTTCACGCCGGCGGACTTACCACGAGTGTCGGAACGAATACCATATTTGTATCTGGAGCAGTGTGTCATCAAACGCGCGAACAATGCGCTGGTAGCGGCGGACGAGAACGGCGAAACCGCATTGCCTATCGCTACCATCGCGGTACTCATGCTCGGGCCCGGCACAACCATCACACATGATGCCGTCGTCCTGGCAAGCGACACCGGCGCGATCATCGTATGGGCCGGAGAGCAGGGAGTCCGCCACTATTGCAGCGGTTCCGCACTCACCGGCTCCACCAGACTGTTGGAACAGCAGGCCAGACTCGTATCCAACGAACGATCCCGCCTCATGGTCGCCCGACGAATGTACGCGATGCGATTCCCCGGCGAAGATCTGTCCCATACGACGATGCGCCAACTGCTCGGCATGGAAGGCACCCGAGTCGCAGCCCTGTACACGGCTGAGGCGAAGCGCAACGACATACAATGGCACGGCAGGAAATGGGATGACCGTGGCGGAGCGGTCAACATCGCACTATCCACGGCCAACAGCTGCCTGTATGGTGTAGTCCATGCGGCGATCACCGCATTGGGATGCAGTCCGGCACTCGGTTTCGTTCACTGCCACAACCGCCGCTCGTTCCTCTTCGACATCGCGGACCTGTACAAGGCGGAGTATTCGATCCCGCTGGCTTTCCGACTGCACGCCTGCACTCCCAGCCTGGTTGACGGAATCGCACGACGACGAATGCGCGACATGATGCAGGACGGCAGACTGCTGGAACGTTGCGTACATGATGTTTCCACTCTCCTCTCGGAGGAGCCCGATAACGAGGACAATTGTTCCGTCTGGACTGGCGGGCAACGATACGGGAAAGCCGGTCAATCGTGGGCACCGTCGTGATACGACTCGAAAGCGCTCCACAAGGACTGCGCGGACACCTATTCCTATGGATGGTGGAAATCAGCAGCGGCGTATACGTCGGAGACCTCAACACCCGGATACGTACGCGACTCTGGCAACGAGTCCTCTCGGAACTCGGTACGGGCAGAGCGACGATGGCATGGCATTCCCAGCATCAGCTACATGTCAGCAGCCAAAACGGAAAGAAGACGATAACCGCTTTCGACGGAACCATCCTAATGTCCAGACCGCCTAAAGCCAAAGACAATACGGCCTGAAAACAGGTACGCAATTTGCATAAACAGCCGTTGTAGATGACTTTGTTTTAGCTTGTCGCTAGAGCGAAGTCATCTGCATGGCCTCGTTGCCGAGGCCAGCTCCAAGTCTCACGCGACTCTCGCCGCCGCTTGGTTCACGCTTCGCCGGATGCCGCATTGTCCCGCCCTTGGGACGGGTCTGTCTTCTGCTTCCTCCACGCGCGTTTATCGTCTCCGGGGCACTCCCGGCGACTTGGATGTTGATGGCCGCGTTCAGATCACGGTCGATGGACAGTCCGCACTTGTCGCAATGGTAGACGCGCTCGGACAGGGACAGTTTGGTTTTCACCGTCCCGCAGTTCGAGCAGGTCTTCGAGCTTGGATGCCAGCGGTCGATGACGTGCAGTCTCGTACCGGTGCGTGCGGTCTTGTAGGTCAGTTGGCGTCGGAACTCCGCGAATGCGGCGTCCTGGATCGATTGGGCGAGCCTGTGGTTTTTGACCATGCCCGCCACGTTCAGGTCCTCGATGCCGATGTCCGCGTAGGTATGGGCGAGCATGGTGGTGGTCTTGTCCAAGAGGTCGCGTCGCAGGTTGGCCACACGTGCGTGCAGGCGCGTCACGTTCACCCTCGCCTTGCGGCGGCGGTTGGAGCCCTTGCGTTTGCGGCTCAGGCTCCGCTGGGCTTTCCTCAGACGCGTGAGATTCGACTTCAAGGCGTGCGGGTTGCGTATCACGGTGCCGTCCGACAATGTGGCGAGCTCCTTCACGCCCAAGTCGATTCCGACGCTCCCGCCCTTCGGGGGTTCGGGCGTGGGATTGTCGGCGCGTTCGACGGTCAATGCGGCGTACCAGCGTCCCGCACGGCACGAGACCGTCATGCGCAGCACTTTCGCCCCGTCCGCGCGTCCTGTGACGTTCTCCATGCAGTGCACGCGGCCGATACGCGGCAGTCTGAGCGCCTTCGGATCGTCCTTGATGAGGCCGAAACTGCCGGTCGTGTACGCGAACCGCGGCGTCTCCCGGTCCTTCGCCTTGAAGCGCGGGAACCCGACCCTGCGGCCTTTTCGTTCGCCTTTGCGGCTTTTCGACCAGTTCTTGAGGGCATCCGACAATGATTCGAGGCCGCTGTTGTATGCTTCCTTGCTGTTCTCAGGCCACCATGGTTCTCCCGTGGTCTCATCTACGGCGAGTGCGTCCTTGGCTTGGTTCCACCAGCGGCGTAGCGCATACAACGACCACTCCGGTTTTTCCTTGGCCTCCAGCATGTCCTTGACGTGCGCCAATCCTGCGTTGTACGCGAAACGGGCCGCCCCCGCGTGCGACAGCAGCAGCCGTTCCTGCGTGGGCGTCGGGTCGAGCGCCACCTTGACCGCCTCAAGCATCGCGCGCCGCCTTCAACGCCGCGTCCGTCTTGTGCTTGGCTGCGCGCCTCCCATAGAGGCGGGCGCAGAACGAGGTCAGCACCTCGGTCATGTCGCGCACCAGATCATCGTCCAGTTCCGTGTCGTCCACCACGATGAGCTTCCGGCCTTGCGCATTCAACGCGCTTTCGATCAGTCCCGCGTTCATGCGGGCGAGCCTGTCCCTATGCTCGACGATGATCGTGCCGATCGTCGGGTCGGAAAGCACCTTGTTGAGTTTGCGACGCCGGTCGTTCATGCCTGAACCGGTCTCCGTGACCGTCTCCGGGTTGTCGACACCCATATTCAGGGCGAACGCCTTCAACCGGTCGGCCTGCCGTTGCAGGTCGGCTTTCTGGTCGGATGAGGAGACCCGCGCATAACAGACGGTTCGAAGCCCGGTATTCATGGGTTCCGTCTCATACTTGGGATCGTGGATAAGTATCACGCCCGTCGAAGTGCGTTCGAAAGGCACGGGCATGCGCCCGGTACGGCACCACAGCCACACCGTCTGCTCGTTCAACCCCTCACGGAAAGCCCATTCCTTAACACGCACGACTCAATTATAACATACTGAAACAAAGGAAACAATAGAATATAGACAACAGTTAACACCCGCACACGCGGGGATAAACCCTTGGAAGCGGGTGCTTAAAATATTTTCCCATTTGCCTGTTATACTGAATACGTTCACATAGAAATGAAAGAGGAAAAACAATGAGCCCTTCGGAAGCCAGTGCCACGAAAATCCCTGCCACCTCCATAGACCGGCACTAATTGGAGTGGGGGGCAAAAATGAATCATCCAGACCAACTCAGCCGTGAATATGCGGCGATCCTTCCCGCCTTGAAAGACCACGGCTATCGAGCCGACGTGAAAGCAAGCATCGCCGACGAACGTTTCATCTTGGTCGTCAGCGGCAAACCCACCACAAGAATCTACCGGGACGGAGGATGGGTTCGCGACGATGGTGCGAGAGGATCCACTCCAGCCGACCTACTCAGCTTCTACAAGCATGAGCATTACACGGAAGCCCTGAAACATTGGACGAACAAGGATTGGCGTGGAATCGCCCGTGACCTGCTGATCGACAACGGTGTCCGCATGGGGGCGGTCCTGGCCGCCGTTTTCGAGGGTGCTCATTTGGACGTGGAGTATCGACCGTTATCCGGCCCGGTGGAAACCATACGTTTCAACCGTGTGCAAAGGAAAACGGAAGACATGCTGAATCGCATGCGACAGGCGAACATGGCCGACCAGCTGTCGGAAGCCGCATAAAAACCACGCAACTTATTCAAACATCAACAAGGAGATTCACCCCAGTGAGGACACTAATCCAGGCCCTGAAGACCAAAGAGTTGAGGAAGAAGATTCTCTTCGTCCTGTTCATCATCATCGTCTACC